>OKVY01000017.1_pt1 | contig 152845 bp, 134 predicted proteins | sample 1606931 | NCBI WGS metagenome assembly OKVY01 (sample SAMN03281017, study PRJEB24777) | human gut metagenome | isolation source: fecal sample PR221 from 1 month old male Chinese infant, caesarean... | reverse complement strand
AAAACAATATGATACTTACAATTCCATGTAGTATGTGCTAAACTATTATTATCCTGTCTCATCAGGGGTCCTCCTTTTGTATATTAGTTAGTGATCGGGAAACCTTTTATCTAATATAACACTTTAGGGGGACTTTTTTGATACATCGCTAAAAGCTTTTCGGAACCACTAGCACAGCTAGTGGTTTTCGAGAGACAAGAAAAAAACAGCTAATTCAACTGAATTAGCTGTTTCAGATTATTTAGCTGAGATAGCTGCTTTAGCAATATAGCTAAGCGGTTGGTTAAAGTGTGGCAAGAAGAACAAATCAAGCAATTGAAGACGGTCGATTGTTACACCTTCTTGGATAGCCAATGAGAACATGTGGATTCCCATAGAAATGTCCATACGTGATACCATTTGAGCACCGAGAACTTTGCGTGTATCTTTGTCATAAACGATCTTGATTGTAACGTCTTCATTTTCATCTTCCATGAAGGCAGCTTTTTGAAGATCCGTTGATTCTACTACTGCTGGATTGAAGCCAAAGCGTTTTGCTTTTTCTTCTGTCAAACCAGTAGATACCATGTTCAAACCATAGATTGAGATACCATTTGATCCTTGAACACCGTTTGATTCAACATCGCCACCACCGGCATTATGACCACCGACAATACCTGAGCGAACAGCGTTTGAAGCCAAGGCAATGTAGTTGACATCTTCAAGGGCATTGTCATAAACGGTAGCACAGTCACCAACTGCATAAACATCTTTGATTGATGTTTCTTGTTTCTTATTAACAAGATAAGCCCCATTACGGAATGTTTCCAATTTACCAGCACCAAGAGCTGTGTTAGGACGGAAACCTACTGCAAGGACAACCATGTCGACATCGTAAGCATTTTTATCAGTGACGATACGTTCAACTTTAGTATCACCTTCAACTGCCTTAACAGTTTCACCAAATGCCAATTTAATACCGTGGCTTTCCATATTTTTAGCCATAAGTTCAGTCAAGTCATGGTCGTAATAACCTGCCAAACATGTATCAACAACGTCGATAAGGATAACTTCTTTACCGTGACGTTGGAAAGCTTCAGCTAATTCAACACCAATGTAACCAGCACCTACAACCGCTACACGTTTGATATCTTGAGATTTGTCGTTCAACTTATCGATAACTTCTTGAGCGTTTTGGAAAAGTTTAACGAATTGAAGGTTTTCAAGTGTAGCTTCGAAAGTACGGCTACCTTCTTTAATTTCAGCACCTTCGATTGGAGGCAAGATTGGTTGAGACCCAGTAGCCAAAATCAATTTGTCATATGATTCAACGTGCTCTTTACCATCTACAAGGGCTGTGACAGTTTTACCATCAAAGTCAATAGACTCAACTGGTGAGTTCATATAAACTTTAGCACCCTTGCTTTCAAGTCCTTCTTTGTTGGCATAGAAAAGACCATCAGAACCAGAGATTTGATTACCGATCCAAAGAGCCATACCACAACCCAAGAATGAAATGTTAGAGTTTTGGTCGAAAACAACTACTTCATTTTGGTCTCCGTAATTATCGAGAATAGTATTAATACTAAAAGTACCAGCGTGGTTAGCACCAACAACTACGATTTTTGACATAAGTTTATCCAACTTTCTTTTGATAATAGTTTACCATTTTATTCTACCATAATCAGAAAACGGTTACACCTTTTATGCTCAGACTTTGTTACTTTTTGAACAAATTAAGTTTCTGTGCTCTAAGACCCAAATAGGATACGTCAAAATATGCAGAAAAACACTTTATGATGACGGTTACCTTTCTTCACACCATCACTATCTTACCAAATCCTAGAAAATCTACTTTGCTTTAAAATATAAAAAAAGAGTGAATAACTTTCTCTTTAGAGAATGTCAACACTCTTTTATCTCTATACTAACTCATTAAAATCCCAAACGTCTGTCCAACCTTCATAAAATTCTGGTTCGTGACATACCATAAGGATACTGCCCTTGAAGGCCTGAAGGGCACGCTTCAATTCATCCTTGGCGTCAACATCCAAGTGGTTGGTCGGTTCGTCCAGAACAAGGACATTATTTTCACGATTCATAAGGAGACAGAAACGAACTTTAGCCTGTTCTCCACCTGAAAGCACCTGAATTTGGCTTTCAATATGCTTAGAGGTTAATCCGCATTTAGCTAGAGCCGCACGAACTTCAGCTTGATTTAAGGCTGGGAAGGCATCCCAAACCGCTTCAAGAGGTGTCTGACGTGATCCTTCTGCTTCTTGCTCGAAGTAACCTAGGTCAATAAAATCACCTGTTTCAACTTCTCCTTCGAGTGGTTGAATAATACCAAGCAAGCTCTTAAGCAAAGTAGTCTTACCGATACCATTGGCACCGACAATAGCTACTTTTTGGTTACGTTCGAAGGTAAGATTCAATGGAGCCTTGGTCAAAGGGCGATCGTAACCAATAACGAGGTCTTTGGTTTGGAAAATAAAACGTCCAGGCGTACGACTTTCCTTGAAATGGAATTCAGGTTTTGGCTTCTCAGCCTGCAACTCGATAATTTCCATCTTATCCAATTTCTTCTGACGAGACATGGCCATATTTCGAGTAGCAACACGTGCCTTGTTTCGGTTAACGAAATCTTGAAGGTCTGCAATTTCCTTTTGCTGACGTTCATAGGCAGCTTCTAATTGAGCTTTCTTCATAGCATAGACAGATTGGAAATTATCATAATCACCTGCATAGCGCACCAAGTCTTGATTTTCAACATGATAGACAATATTAATCACGTCGTTTAGGAACGGAATATCGTGCGAAATGAGGACAAAGGCATTTTCATACTCTTGAAGGTAACGTTTAAGCCAAGCAATGTGTTCAGCATCCAAATAGTTGGTTGGCTCATCGAGAAGTAAGATATCTGGTTTTTCAAGCAATAACTTAGCCAAGAGAATCTTGGTACGTTGACCACCTGAAAGGTCAGTTACATCTGTATCCATACCAAAATCCATGACACCTAGTGCACGGGCAACCTCATCAATCTTAGCATCTAGTGTATAGAAATCACGCGTTTCCAGGCGATCCTGAAGCTCACCCACTTCTTCCATCAGAGCATCAACGTCAGCTCCTTCGTCAGCCATAGACATGTAAATCTCGTTGATACGTTCTTCAGTCTTAAAGAGTTCGTCAAAAGCCGTACGAAGGACATCACGTACGGTCATCCCCTTTTCAAGAACAGCATGCTGATCCAAATAACCCGCTGTAACGTATTTAGACCACTCTACCTTACCTTCATCTGGCTGCAATTTCCCAGTAACGATAGACATGAAGGTTGACTTTCCTTCACCGTTAGCACCAACAAGACCGATGTGTTCACCTTTGAGCAAACGGAATGAGACATTTTCAAAAATAGCACGGTCACCAAATCCGTGACTAAGATTTTTGACTTCTAAAATAGACATAGCATTTCTGGGCTGAACCTGCCTTCAGCCCTTTCCTTTCTTGACATTAACTTTACTATTTTACCATTTTTTAGTGAAAATTTGGACCTCTGCTTCTGGAAAATTAAAAAGAAAAAGCAGGACTAACCTGCTAAATCTTTAGTTTCTCTGTAAAATACGTTTGAAGACAGGATAGAGGAGAGGCACCGCAATAATAGTCACTACTGATGTCCCAAAGGTTCCACCAATTTTAGTAAGTGCCAATACCATGGCTGCATTGAGTGGTAAAGCCGCAACGACACTATTAATAATCGTATACTTAACAAAATTCAAAATAATTTTGGTTACTGCCGCTATGACTCCAATGATTATGATGTTAGCCATTTTGTCATTTGATTTTAAAAACTTTTCAAAAACAAGATAGAGAACATAACAAACAATCAAGGATTCTAAAATAGTAATCCAGACCTCAGCAGCATAGCCATTGAAAATATCAAATAGCCCTAACCCTACTGTTGCGACTAGCGCACCTTTTCTAGCACCGAAAATCAAAACAGCAATCACAACTAGGGCATTTCCCAGATGGACAAATTGAGGTCCAAAAGGAATACGAATAAACTGTACACTCACAATAATTAAAGCTGCATACAAACTTAATTCAACTAATTCACGTGTTTTATCATTTTTCATTTTTCTCCTCCAATAGGGCATTAAAACCACTGAATAAATAACCGATATGGGGCTCATAGCAAAGACCATATTTTAAAGGACGACCATCGGACAGTGTTGACGAAAGAACCCTATCCATAACATCCAAGGCCAAATCACAAACCTTTAGTAAATCAAGATTATAAAAGTAACCTGATGATAAGATTGCGGTTAGCAAATCGCCGCTTCCATAAAAATGATTGCGATAACGTTTTTGCATGCGATAAATCGTTCGATTAGTCTCTTTATCAAAATAAGCCAGCCCAATTTTGTCATTCTCAAACGAGATACCTGTCAAAATAACTTTTTGAGGTCCAAGCTTGCTCAACTCTCTCAGAAGCTTTTCAACAGTGGCCTCATTATAGGAACCTGCTTCAAGATAAAGAGAATCCGTCAAAAAGGCAGCTTCTGTCAGATTGGGAATGATAACATCTGCCTGTTGACAGAAATCCTTCATGGCTTCTACATAGTTTCTATCAAATCCTTGATAGAGACGACCATTATCACCCATAATAGGGTCAACAAATAAAGGTATCTGTTTATCGCTAGCCAATTGGCCTACACGTTTTAGTCCTTCTTCTGACTTAAAATAACCACTCACAAGGCCATCTACTATAAAATCCAAGTGCTCCCACTGCTTACAAAATCCCTTTAGATCATCCGTAAGATCCCGTACATAAATATTTTCAAACTCCCCTGTGTGCGAAGATAAAAGAACGGTTGGTAGGGGAAGGACTTCAGTTTGACAGGCTGACATGATAGGAAGACTACTAGTCAAAGCAACCTTACCTAGACCAACCAGGTCATTGGCAACAATTACTTTGGTCATCTATTTTCCTTCCCAGGTCTTTTTAAACTGTTTCACAAAACCTGTGTGGAAATAAATGTAGTAGGCCACTCCTAAACCAAGAATAGCAGCTACAATGTCAAAAGGAATCTTCATAATAGCATAGGCAGGCGTACCATAGATAAAGGCTCTTCCTAAGCCATATCCGACTAAGTCAATAATAGCCCCAATCAAGAGACCTAAAGCTGCCCTAGACTTGCTCAATTTTCCTAAGCGGCCTCCAACAATGAGTGCAATAGCGAGAACTTGAAGGCTGTGTGTTACTAGAGTTACCCACATAGGAAGAGGGTAAAAAAGAAAATCTCCAATAAAAGAACCTACTCCGGCAATAATAACTGCTTCAGTAGGTGGGAAAATTAAGCCAACTAGGAAAATAATAATCCCGTTAAAATAGAAATGACCTCCTGGCACAGGAATAGATAAGAGACTCGAGCTCAAAATAATGACAAGTGCCATGAAAAATGCGGAAATGGTTAATCGTTTTGCTGACATACCTAAAACTCCTTAGTCAATAAATATAGTATAAGTTTATGAAAATTCTGACGATTAAACAAGATAGTATTTTCGTTACTGTCTGGGTACAGATTTAAGACAATAAAAAAACACCACACATTCATGTGGTGATAGGACTTATTGAGCTTTTTTATCAAAGTATTTGACAGGTGCCTTTTCAAGATTTTGTAGTGAAAGCTTGGCAGTCGCGTTTGCCTCAGTACCGTAATCAGAGAAATCAATGCTAAGATCATGATCAAAATCTGCAACGGCATAGTCAACAACTATTTCTTTAACTTCCTTAGGAGCAATCTTGGTCTTATTTGCAATCTTATCTCGGTCATCATCTTTAGAAAAGACCAATGTAGCAACCTTGACTTCTTCCTTCTCTTGTTTCACATCAAGGACCACCTTCATCAAAAGAGTGTAGGCATTCATGGTTTCTTTACTTGAGTTGCTAAGTTTATAGTGAACGCGTACAGCTTTTTGACCTTCTGGTGATTCGATTTTAGTTGCAGAAAGAACTTGTACACTAGCATCTTGTCCTGTAAATAGCATTTTGTTTTTATCGTAGGTCCAAGTAGGCTCTTTCTCTGGTGTGCAAGCTGACAAACCGATAATGGTTAAGCATGCAAGAGCCAGAAGTCCTAAGATTTTCTTAAAAGTCATTCTTACAATCTCCTTAAACTTGTTTGGGATGGAAATTTAGTATTTCCTAATAACCTTTTTATTATGTCAAAATCTAATAATCTTGTCAAATGTCTCCAGACATCTTGCTCTCAGAGGACAAGTAGGGTACAATAAGGAAAAATCTGTAAGGGGTCAGTTATGAGTATTTATCAAGATATTGTCGAGACCATCATCAAAGATATCCAAAATGGGACTTTGAAAAAAGGGAGTAAGCTCCCCTCTATTCGTCAACTAAGCCAGACTTATGCCTGTAGTAAGGACACAGCCCAAAGAGCACTCTTGGAACTAAAGTATCAAAACTATATTTATGCCGTACCCAAAAGTGGCTATTACGTCCTAGAAGGTCGTAATGAAGTTGATAATAAGGTGCTTCTTAACCTTAACGATTACAATCAATTGGCCTACGAGGATTTTAAGCTTTGTTTGGATGAAAGTTTGGCGGGGCACCAGGACTACCTCTTCAACTATTATCATGAACAAGCCGGACTCAAAGATTTGCTTGAAGCCTTAAAGAGTCGATTAATTGCTGACGATATTTATGTCAATTCGGATCAGATTGTCATAACCTCAGGAAGCCAACAGGCCCTCTACATCCTTTCACAGATGGATTTTGGTAATGGTGGCTACAAAATTCTCTTAGAACAACCTACCTATCATCGCATGAACCAGCTCATCAACCGTCAAAATCTAGCTTACGAGACGATTAACCGTGGTTTTGATGGTTTAGATTTTGACCGCTTGGAAGAGTACTTTAAATCTGGACAGATTAAGTTCTTCTATACCATCAGTCGTTACTCCAATCCTCTTGGATTAAGCTATTCTGCCAGTGAAAAAGAAAAGCTAGCCCAACTTGCCAATCAGTATAACGTTTATATCGTCGAGGATGACTATATGGGAGACTTTAGCGATAGTAAAAATCTCCCGATTCACTACTATGACACCCAAAATCAGACCATCTACATCAAATCCTTTTCCATGGCTCTTTTTCCAGGTTTGCGTCTAGGTAGCCTTGTCTTACCTCCCAATCTTAAGCCTACCTTTTTGGGCCACAAGGGACTTATTGACTATGATACCAATCTCATCATGCAAAAAGCACTTTCCGTATATCTCGAAAATGGCATGTTCCAAAAAAACATTAAAAAACTTGGTGACCTCTTTCAACAAAACATGGCTAAAAGCCAAGCAATCATTGAAAAATATAAGGTTAGCATTCCTTATCAGATTTCCCCTAGGCATGTGACTTGGCAACTTCCTAAGGAGTTTTCACTTGAAAAATTCAAAGCCCACAAGCAGATTCGCTTTTTAGAATCCTCCTTTATTAGACCAACTTCTGAAACTTATCTGCAAGTAGGTCATGGACAGGAACTGGAATCCTTTATAAAACTTTTAAAAAAGACAAAGTGACAATTAGACACAAAAAAAGCCATCGCTTGATGGCTTTTCTTATTTAGTCTGCTCAAAGCGTAGGTGGACAATGACCTTGTCACCATAACCGTTACGCTCCAAATCTCGTTGCAAACGGTATGAAATATAATGCTCGGCAATATTGATAAAGCCTGCTTCCATGAGACGATTTTCAACCAATGACTGAATCATGTTAATGGTTGGGCGTTCCACCTGAGCATCTTGAAGATCAAGCACTACTTTTTTCGTCACTTGAGCAAGGTTTTGGCGCCAAGTATCATCAAGAACATACACAGTCTGTGCTGCTTTTAAGATGGCTTGGTAAATTTTATCAGGATCAAATTCAGCAACTTGACCATTACGTTTAATAATTTGCATGGCTACCCTCTTTTCATGGCTTTTTCTTTTATTATGCAGAGAATTTACATATTTGTCAAGTGCAAATCCCTGAAAGAGCTATCCAGACTGCTTATTCCCAGAATTTAGAAATGTAAACTGGTTTGCCATGTTTATCAAAGGAAAGGGTTGCTGTGTAGGACTCTGACTTATGATGGCGCATATAATTAGCGATTCTCTTGTCACCGTTTATCAGGTGAATGTCATAAGTCTGCCCGTCAGAGCTTACAAAGTGAGCATTAATCCTAGCACTACTCGTTTTTGTCCCAACATGACTAATATCTATTTGTTCAACTTGACCATCAATGGTTTTAGCTATAGGGCCTCTATAGTCTTTGTAAATAGTGACGGTAGTCAAAACATCTTCAACTAAAACATAGGTCATTCCGAAAACGAACAGATAAACTATTGGGATGACAATGAAAGATAATTTACTTTTGCGGAACGTTTCTTTATGCCAAGCCCAAATATCCTGAGGTGACATGGTTAAAAATTTTTTAAAATATTGATGAACGAGTAACCTGTAGACTAATAATACAAATATTACTTGCCCCAAGGGATAAGCAAGACTGGGTAAACCACCAATCAGAACATTGACTTTATCAGATTCAAAAGTGTAGTGTCCCCATACACCGTCAAAGAACTCTAAAAACAAATTAACTCCTTTTTGTAATATAGTCTAGTCACTTAAAAATCCATCTTCTCAGATGGATTTTCTAATGATTAACGAACCTCTGCTTCAACTTTCTCAGTAAGGGCTTTGGTGATTTTTTCCATGTATTTAGCAACTTCTTCGTCTGTGAGGTTGTCATTTGGATTTTGGAAGGTAAGGCTATATGCCATCGATTTCATTCCAGCACCAAGTTTTTCACCTGCGTAAACGTCGAAGAGTTTAACGGCAACCAAGCGTTTCACTCCTGCAGAATAGATAGCATCAAGAACTTCTTGATGAGTGATTTCTGCCTTGAGAAGAAGGGCGATATCACGTGATACTGCAGGGAATTTTGTGATTTCAACAAATGGTTGAGCCGGTTGCAAGGCTGCTTCTACAGCACTAAGGTTAATTTCAGCCACATAAGTTTCTGGAATACCGTAGTTTTTAGCAGTTTGTGGGTGAACCTGACCAAGGAATCCAATCGTTTGACCATCAAGGACAATAGCAGCTGTACGACCTGGGTGCATACTTGCTAGGTCTTTTGTCGGTACATAGTCAACTGAAACTTCAAGTTTATCAAAGAGAGCTTCAACAATCCCTTTAGCATAGAAGAAATCAACTGGTGTTGCTTTAGTTTGGAAATCTTTTTCAGCTACAAGACCAGAAATAGCGAAGGCAAAGGTATTGATTTCATTTGGCAATTCCTCTTTTGGATTACCATTTTGTTTAAAAACCTTACCGATTTCGTAAATAGCAACGTTACTATTCTTACGGTTAACATTGTAAGCAACGGTATCAAGCATACCAGAGACCATGTTCTGACGGAGGGCTGAACGGTCAACAGTCATTGGCCACATCAACTCAGTCAAGTTAGTAGGTGTCACAGCAAATTCAACAGCTTTTTCAGGTGTAGTCAAAGCATATGAGATGATTTCCGTCAATCCAGCACCTTCAGCAATGGTACGAACCTTACGACGAAGCGCTTGTGTTTCAGTCAACTCACCGGCTGTCCCTGCTGCTTCTGGAAGTGTCGTAGGCAATTTTTCATAGCCGTAGATACGTGCAATTTCTTCAACCAAGTCTGCTTGGATACTGATATCCCAACGACGACGTGGTACAGATACAGTGAATTTATCAGCATCACCAGTCAATCCAAAACCAAGTTTCGCAAACACATCTTCAATATCCGCAAAAGTCAATTCTGTACCAAGGCGAACATTTACGTAGTCAAGGCTTGTAGAAACTTGGACTGGCTCTGTATCAACAGATCCCGCTTGAACACGGCCTGCAAGCACCGTTCCATTTGCCAATTCTTGCAACATAGCTGCAGCAAAATCAAGTGCTTCAAGGACAGTATCGTTATTGATACCTTTTTCAAAACGTGATGATGATTCTGAACGAAGGTTGAGACGGCTACTTGTCTTACGAACTGATTTTCCATCAAAAACAGCAGCTTCGAGAACGACATTTTTAGAATTGTTGTCAATTTCAGTTGAAGTACCACCCATAACACCTGCGAGAGCAACTGGTTTGTCAGCAACTGTAATAACAATATCTTCAGCAGTCAATTCACGTTCTTCACCATCGAGAGTGACTAATTTTTCCCCATCACGGGCATCACGAGCAACGATATGTGAGTCTTCAAATTTATCCAAATCGAAGGCATGCATTGGTTGTCCAAAGTAAAGAAGAACATAGTTTGTCACGTCAACCACGTTATTGATTGGACGGATACCAGCATTCATAAGAAGGTTTTGCAACCATTGTGGACTTGGTTGAACATTAACATTCTCAACCACACGACTAGCATAAGTAGCCACTTTATCACTTTCAATGGCTACTGAAATCTTATCAGAAGCTGGTTTGCTATCTTCAGTAACCGTTTTTTCTGGGAAGTGAACAGATTTTCCATAGATTGCAGCGACTTCATGTGCCACACCACGCATAGAAAGAGCATCCGCACGGTTGGGTGTGATTGACAATTCGATGATTTCATCATCAAGGTCAAGATATGGGAAGATGCTATCTCCAGGTACGGCATCTTCTGGCAAAATTTGGATACCATCCGCAAATTCCTTAGGAATAATGCTATCTGGAAGTCCAAGCTCTGCCAAAGAACAGATCATCCCGAGAGATTCCATGCCGCGAATCTTACCTTTTTTGATTTTGTAATTGTCTGCAATACGGGCACCAGGAATGGCAACAATGACCTTGATGCCAGCAGTGACATTTGGAGCACCACAAACAATTTGACGTGGACCTTCGGCATCTCCTGTATCTACTTGACACAAGTGCAAGTGTGTTTCAGGCACATCTTCACATGACAAGACATGACCAACAACCAATTTTGACAAGCCCTCAGCAGGTGTCTCAACACCTTCCACTTCAATACCTGTCGTCGACATTTTTTCAGCGAGTTCGGCAGTGGTAACATCCACATCAACCAACTCTTTTAACCATTTATAACTAACTAGCATAATTATGATACCAAGCCCGTTAATAGCTCTCAGCAAAAATAGGAAAGTCAACGTTGGTGCATCAGCACCTAGGTGACTTTATCTTTTTTGCCCAGAGCTTAGGGTGGCTTCAAATCCTTTCTGTAATTTAGGAATATGTATATCTGATATAAGAGGAAGACGAACTAACACGTTTAACCGCCTTATAAACTCCTCTCAATCAACTTAATAATCGGTTTATAGTTTTAATTTAAACAACCAGTCTCGGTCTACTTTTCCATCACCAACTAGAAAATTGTGTTCTGCGAATTTTTCGAAGCCATATTTATCGTAAAATATCTGTGCTTTGAAATTCCTTTCCCAAACACCCAACCAGGCCCAATCACAACCTAGATCACGAGCTTCTTGTAAGGCAAACTCAAAGAGTTGCTTACCCAAGCCCATGCCTTGGAAGGCCTGACTGATATAAATACGTTGAATTTGAAAGGCATTATCCAAGTGCTGCTCTGTTTGAGCAGAACCTACATTAGTCTTTAGAAAACCTGCCTTTTCACCATCAACGAGAATGAAAAAGTAACGCGATTCTTCATGAGTGATTTCATCTAAGAGAACTTCCTCAGAAAGTGCGGTATCAAAGTAACCTTGCAACTGGGCTTCGGTATTATCATGAGCAAAAGTCTCTCTAAAGGTATCTTCTGAGATAACTTTTAATTCTGCTACTTCTTCCGGAAGAACCTTACGAATAACTACTGTCATGATAACCTCCTAAACCTTATTTAAACTGTTCTGAGAAGCGAACATCCCCTTGGTAGAAACCACGAATGTCGTTGATACCATAACGAAGCATGGCAATACGTTCTTGACCAAGACCGAAGGCGAAACCTGAATATTCTTCAGAATCGACACCAGACATCTCAAGCACTTGTGGGTGAACCATACCAGCACCGAGGATCTCAATCCAACCAGTCTTCTTACATACGTTACATCCTTTACCACCACACTTGAAGCATGACACGTCAACCTCAACTGAAGGCTCAGTGAATGGGAAGTAAGAAGGACGCAAACGGATTTGACGTTCTGCACCAAACATTTTTTGGATAATCATTTCAAGCGTTCCCTTAAGATCACCCATTGAGATGTTTTTACCGACGACCAAACCTTCGATTTGGTGGAACTGGTGACTGTGAGTCGCATCATCAGTGTCACGACGGAAAACACGTCCTGGTGAAATCATCTTAAGTGGACCTTTAGAAAAATCGTGTTTATCAAGTGTACGAGCTTGGACAGGACTTGTGTGTGTACGAAGCAAAATTTCTTCAGTAATGTAGAAGGTATCTTGCATGTCACGCGCTGGGTGGTCCTTAGGCAAGTTCATACGTTCAAAGTTATAATAGTCAGTCTCAACTTCAAAACCATCAACGATTTGGAAGCCCATCCCCAAGAAAATGTCTTCGATTTCTTCAGCTGTTTGGCTAAGAATATGACGGTTACCAAGTTTGACTTGGCGTCCAGGAAGGGTTACGTCAAGACTTTCAGAGTCAAGTTGTGCTTGAATTTTAGCGGCTTCAACAATTTTAGCGGCTTCATCAAAAGCTTCAGTCAAAACGTCACGAACTTCGTTGACCATTTTACCAACTTTAGGGCGTTCTTCATTAGGAAGGTCTTTAAGCCCCTTCAAAAGATCTGTCAAAGAGCCCTTTTTACCCAAAACTGCAACACGCAATTCTTGTAATTCTTTAGAGTGTTCACCACGCATTTCAGCCAATTTAGCCTGTGTTGAGGTTTTCAACTCTTGCAATTGTGTTTGTAAATCCATGAGATTCCTTTCTGATGTAACAATTTCGAATCGCAAACAAAAAACCACATGCCAAAACTCCAACCCGGAGCGTTGACACGCGGTACCATCCGTTTTTTATCTGGTTACCCAGACCTTGATTCGCCAGTCGTTTTCATGAGTGAATTCGCCAAACTTCCCTTGAGGAGGCTTCCAGTCCATGGCCCCCAATCCCTGTCAATTTCCATAAGGTTACTAGTCTCTACGACTTCTATTCAATTACTATCAATTTTACCAAAAAAACAAAAAGCTTTCAAGAGCTGACAAAGAAACCTTTAGTTAATACCAAAATGGAAAATATGTCTAAGATAATTGACACACCTATATAAACGTGCTACAATTATGTCAGATAAAGTTGACATAATTAATAAATTGCGACTTACAGCAATACATTAGCTTGTCTTTCAGAAGGAGGCCCATTATGAATCATGTCAGGGAATTTAGAAAGAATATGGGACTTTCACAATTAGAACTTGCAAAGTCTATTGGCGTTTCCCGACAGACCATTAACATGATCGAAAATAACAAGTATAACCCAACACTGGAGCTCTGTCTAAATCTAGCTAAAGCACTAGACACAGATCTTAACAGTCTCTTTTGGGATGGAAATTGCGAATAGAGATATAAGATAGAAAGAGGTAAATCATGATTAAAGAAACTTTCACTGACAAACTCATTAAACGTTTTTATGGTATCACAGGTCCTTTAGATGAACAAAAGCGCCAACAGGTTGATCGAATGGGTAACATAGCTTTGGTAGTTCTTTTCTTTACCTTACTTTGTGGTAATTGTATTGCCTTTCTTATAGGCTTTAAGTATCCCGAACTTGTAGCTCGTATTTATCCTATCCTCCTCTTGATTATCATTCTGTTAGTTAGCAGCATCCTTACTTATAAGTTAAAGATAGGTGCTGTTAATGCTTTTGACGAGGAAGAACTGACTGAAAAAGAGAAAAAACAACTTAAGCACGTGGGGCTTAAGTCAGGTTTATACTTTGGGATTAGCATGTTCTTAGGCATGCCCCTAGTTCAATTTTTAGTCGATCATAAAGACTATTTTACAGAATTATTCTCAATCCGTAATATGCTATCAGGCATTTTTGATGCTATCCTTTTTGGGGCTATCATGCAGGGCTGGGTAAATGCTCGTATCAAACAAGCCAAATCTCAAACTGATAAAGATGACCAATAAAATAATAAAGACAAAGAAAAAATCCAGGTTTCCCAGCCTGGATTTTTTGCTCGAAAGAAGACTTCTTAGACTTGTTTACTCGAAGCCTAAAATGTGTCCAGAAAATCGTATCTTAACACATACACTATAACTAACTTCAAAAAACACCATATCCCCATATGACATTTCCTTAAATATTGTAACATGTCAGTGGGAAATGACAAGTCGTCCTCTTTCTCATAAAACCTAAAATCCTAATCATAGTCTTTGTTATCCCATTTTACGCAATCGATTGCGTAATTTTGAAAGCGCAAACTTTATTTTTTTCTGAAAGTCTTTACAAATTTTTTGAGACTTTGAAAAAAGATAGTGATAAAGCTATCAACTATCTTTCATGTAAATATAATCTATTTTTAGTCTAAATCAAGGTCTTTCAGTTTGACTGAAACGATTTTCGAGACACCTGATTCCTGCATGGTTACTCCATAAATAGAGTCTGCTGCAGACATCGTTCCCTTACGGTGGGTAACTACGATAAATTGACTTGACTTGTCAAAACGATTAAGGTAGTCACCGAAGCGTTTAACATTGGCTTCATCCAAAGCCGCTTCTACTTCGTCTAGGATAACAAATGGAATAGTCTTAACACGAATGATGGCAAAGAGAAGGGCCAGAGCTGACAAGGCCTTCTCACCACCAGACATAAGGTTAAGTGATTGAATTTTCTTACCTGGTGGCTGAACTGAAATTTCTACTCCAGCCTCTAGGAGATTGTCAGAGGTCAAAATCAAGTCAGCTGAACCTCCACCAAACATCTGGGTAAAGGTCTGTTTAAAGCTTTCTCGGATAGCCTCAAAGGTTGTTTTAAAGCGTGATTTCACTTCATCATCCATGTCATTAATGGTATTCAGAAGGAGACTCTTAGCTTCGAGCAAATCATCCTTTTGTCCGTTCAAGAAATCAAGACGTTGCTTAACCTCTTCAAACTGGGCAATAGCATCTACATTGACCGGACCCAAAGATTTAATCGAACGCTCAAGACCTTGCAGATTCTGGCGAGTTTGTTCAACATTGTCAAGAGGACTAGCCTGACCTTTGGCGACTTCAAGTGTCATCTGGTAATCTTCAGCCAACTGGGTCGCAAACTTACGAAGTGATTGACTAATCTGACTTTCACGTTCTTCCAAACGAGTCTGCTGACGAATCAAGTCCTCGTTACGATTACCAGCTTTAGCCAAACGCTCCTCCAAGTCTTCCAACTGACCTTCGTAATCTTGCACCTGAATCTTGGCACGGACAAGAGCTTGTTCCAAATCGTCCTTACGTTGAACAGCTTCTTTATGCTGTGCTTGCAAATGCGGAAGACGGTCAGTTTGGTCATCATTGACCTGATTATTAAGGAGCGCTTTAAGACTATCCGATTCCTTCATTAACTCAGACAAGTCGGCTTGAATACGATTACTTTCTGTCTTAGCAAAACGTAATTCTGCCTGTAGGTCGCGTTCCTTCAACTGAAGTTCAGATTGCTTGTCTAAAAGAACTTGTTTTTGTTGACCAAGAGCATCTTTGTCTTCCTTAATAGCCTCAATACGGTCGTTAATGGCCTCACGCTTAGATGAAATTTGTGCTAACTCTGCTTTGAGTTGTTCAGCCTTATCTTGAAGATTTGCCCCATCAGTTCCCTGAGAATCCTGTTTGAAACTATCCACTAGGGTTTGATTTTTCTCCACCTCTGCCAAGGCTTGTTGGTGTTCTAGGTCTAGTTTTTGCTCCTGAAGACGAGCATTTTCACCATCTACCTTAAGGTCTTCTAACTCTTTCTGTAGAGCCTTACGTTTGATTTTGAGGGCTTCAACTTTGGCTTCACTATCACTTAATTGAGCCTTGATCTGGTTAATTTCAGCAGTCAATGAATCCAGTTCAGGCTTGATAAAGAGATTATTATTTTGTTTGTTGGTACCACCAGCAAAGGCACCACCGGGACGGATCTCAGATCCGTCAAGAGTAACCATACGAACTTGGAAACGAACAGCTCGAGCTGCTTTATTAGCATTGTCAATGGTATCAAAAATTGCCGTTACCCCTAGGAGATTTTGGAAAATGTTAGATAAGCGGTCCTCATAGGTAACCAAATCGGAAGCCATACCAATAAAACCTGGTGCATTGGCTAGACTTTGGGCAAATTGTCCGTTAAGTTGACGTGGTTTAATAGTGGTCAACGGCAAGAAGGTCGCACGTCCCTGACGATTACGTTTCAAGTAGTCAATCGAACGCTTAGCAGCCGCTTCGTCCTCAACAATAATATTTTGCCCGCTAGCTCCCATAGCAATTTCAAGAGCTGTCTGATAGCGCGTGTCAAAGGTCAAGTGTTCACTGACAGCGCCAATAATCCCTTGAATGGATTGGGCGTTTTGAAGGACAGCCTTAACCCCTGCATAGAAGTTAGAATGATTTTTTTGGATAGACTCTAAACTTTGACGACGGGCATCTTTACTCTTAAGGTGATCAATGAGGTCAAACATCTGCTTTTGAGCCTCTTGATAGTCCTTATCAATAGCTTGATAAGCCTGGGCCTTTTCTTTGTAGCTAGCTAGGAGGCTTTGAAGACTCTCTTTGGCTGCTTGATAAGCTTTTTGGGTTTCGCTAGCCACTTCCTGAGCGGAAAGCAAATCTGCCTGAGCTTGTTTATATTCTTCAGCTTGAGCTTCTAATGCTTGTGTCTGACTGGCCATGTCGTGAGTGACCTGAGTCAAACTGTTAGAAACCTTGGCTTCCTCCTGCATCAGACCAACATAGTCCTCACGTAAACGTTCAATAAGCGTATCTGGGTCATCAGAAAATTGTTCTAGTTCTTTTTGAATAGCAACTAGCTCTTGGGCAATAGTTTCCAACTCCGCATTCAATTCGACTTGGCGATGATTAACCTTATCTAGAGATGCCTGAGCTTCAGCTTTCAAACTCTCTAGCTCACTGAGACGAGCTTCTGTCTCTTCTTTTTTCTCTGAACGCTGCTGACTTTCCATGGTATAAAGATCAATTTGACGCTCAAAGTCACTAATGAGACGTGTGACATCCACTAAGGTTTGTTGGTCAGAAGAAATTTGTTCTGAAATTTGATGACGTTTCTGTTTGAGCTCTTGGTTTTCAGTCTCTAGACGATGACGTTCCTCATAATAGCTGGTTAATTTTTCCTTGACCTCTGCCAAATCCTCTTGAGTCTGGCTCAACTCAGACTTACCAACTTCAATATCATGTACCAAAAGGTTAAGCTGAGTCTGTCTACGTTCCTCATCTAATTCCAAATAACGTTTGGCTGTAGCTGCTTGCTTTTCAAGTGGTTTAACCTGACCATCTAGCTCGTAGATGATATCTTCCAAACGATCAAGATTATCTTGAGTTTGATTAAGCTTGCTTTCGGTCTCCTTCTTACGTGTTTTATATTTAAGAACACCAGCAGCTTCTTCGAAAATAGCGCGGCGCTCTTCAGGCTTGGCATTAAAAATAGCCTCAACTCGACCTTGGGAAATAATGGAAAAAGAATCACGCCCCAGACCGGTATCCATGAAGAGGTCATGAATATCACGCAGACGAACTTTGCGACCATCAATCAAGTAATCATTGTCACCGTTTCGATAAATGTGACGCTCCACACGAATGGTTTCGCCAGCACCTGCGATAAAACCGTCACTGTTATCAAGTGTGACCGCTACTTCCGCATAGTTGAGAGCCTTACGAACCTCTGTCCCTGCAAAAATAACGTCAGGCATCTTGCCTCCACGCAAACTCTTGGCAGATGATTCACCTAGTGCCCAGCGTAGACTCTCTGTAATATTTGATTTTCCCGATCCATTTGGACCTACAACGGCTGTTACTCCCTTGTCAAAGACGACTTGCGTCTTGTCCGCAAAGGATTTAAAGCCCTGCATTTCAATTGATTTCAAATACATGCTTAATTTCCTAGTTGTTCAAGGGCAGCCTTAGCCGCTGCCTGTTCAGCTAATTTCTTAGATTTGCCAAGACCTGTGCTGAGCTCCTTACCATCAACAGCTACCTGCATAGTAAATTCTTTGGCATGAGCTGGTCCAGACTCGTCGATAACGGTATAAGTAATATCAACCGTACCATTGACCTGAAGACGCTCTTGCAAGGCTGTCTTATAGTCTGTTACACGGTCAAAGTTTCCCTTTTCAACCTGAGGAATCATGACCTGATTCAAGAATTTCTCAACTGCAGGCAACCCTTGATCCAAATAAAGGGCCCCAAGGAAGGCCTCCCAGAGGTCACCAAGGATAGTGGCACGTTCACGTCCACCAGATTTTTCTTCCCCTTTACCAAGACGGATATACTGCTCGAAACCGCAGGCCTTTGTAAAACCTGCCAAACTTTCTTCACGAACGATAGTACTACGCATCTTAGACATTTCCCCCTCTGGCTTGTTAGGGTAGCGTTTGTAAAGATAAACAGAAATGACTAATTGCAGAGCCGCGTCTCCTAAAAATTCCAAACGTTCATTATGTGAAATGTTTAGGAGGCGGTGCTCATTGGCATATGAGGTATGGGTAAATGCTGTTTCTAAGAGGTCTTTTTGGCTAAAAACAATACCAAAATCCTGCTCAAGTTTTTGTTCAAGTTGATTCATGAAACTTCCTTTCTTTTTAAGCACACTAACTATAATTATATCAAAAAAAGCCAATTTTCATGATAGAAAACTGCTTTTAGACCCTATATCAGCTTATTTTGTGAGATTTAACCTATTCAACTAAAAAAGCTGAGCAAGCTGCTCAACTTCATTTTCTTAATAATCAGGACGAACGACACCTGTAACTGTCTCACGTGTTGCCTCGACATCTTCTTCAAGGACAACCTTGATGATACGTTTAGCTTCTTCTGAAGTACATGCAACCAATGGCAAACGAAGTGGTCCAACTTCGAAACCAAGATGGTTAAGAACAGCCTTAACAGGTGCAGGGCTTGGTACTGAGAAGAGAGCGTTAACTTTAGGAATGAATTTACGTTGGATAGCTGCTGCTGTCTTGAGGTCACTATTTTCAATAGCTTCAAGCATAGCATGCATCTCATCTCCATTTGTATGAGAGGCTACTGAGATGACACCGTTAGCTCCAAGGTTCATAGCGTGGAAGGCATCCCCATCTTCACCGGTATAAACCAAGAAATCTTCTGGTTTATGTTCGATAAGGTAGGCCATATTAGCAAGGCTGGTACATTCTTTAACCCCGATAATATTTGGATGTTCAGCCAAACGAAGCATGGTATCAGGAGCCATTTCAACAACCACACGACCAGGGATGTTGTAGATGATAATTGGCAAATCAGAAGCATCCGCAATAGCTTTGAAGTGTTGGTACATACCTTCTTGTGATGGCTTGTTGTAGTAAGGCACGATAGCAAGACCAGCTGCAAAACCACCAAATTTGGCAACTTCTTTGGCAAACTCGATAGAGTCTCGTGTATCGTTGGTACCGACACCAGCAATTAATGGCACACGTCCATTAACGATTTTCTGAACAGCCGCAAAGAGTTCCAACTCCTCATCGTGAGTAAGTGTTGGACTTTCAGCTGTTGTCCCCGCCAAAAGAAGAGCTTCTGTATGGTGAGCCAAAAGATGCTCAATCAATTCTGGAAGCGCATCGTAATTGATAGAGCCATCTTCGTGGAAAGGTGTAATAAGGGCTGTGATCAGTTTGACATCTCTTAATTGATCAATTGACATAATATTCTCCTTCAACCGTTTTCTAATCCTTTCCATTTTACCATAATTTTGACCAGACAGACAGATAAGTTAACAATTTTCTGAAAACGGGAGGACTGACTGTTTCAATATGATAGTCAAAACACAAAAAAACAGAGAGAAGTCTCTCTGCTTTATAGGATTTAGCTTGAATTTAGTATTCAAATACAACACTAAATCCTTACTAATTCCTGAATCATAACGCAGTGTTTGATTGAAACTACTCATGTCTGCAACATTCGTACTTCCTAATCAACTGTGCGGGGGGAGTATAAAAGTCCGGTGGACTTTTATAGCCTGAGCCTTAAATTATAAAAGCGAAGGAGAAATCAAACTCTTCGAGTTACTGATTTCTGTTTCGCTCCCTATTTCAATTCAAATTTTAATTCTGAAGTTGGGCGAACCAAACCACGTTCGTGAAGTGTTTCTGCGATTTGGACTGAGTTCCAAGCGGCACCTTTAAGGAGGTTATCTGAAACAACCCACATGTGGATACCTTTTTCAGCATCCAAATCTTTACGGATACGTCCAACGAATGTATCACGTGAACCTACAGCGTTAACAGCTTGTGGGTAGACTTGGTTAGCAACGTCGTCTTCAAGAACTGCACCAGGGAATTCTGCAATAGCAGCTTTCACTTCGTCAATTGGTGCCACTTCTTTTGTTTCAATATAGACTGACTCTGAGTGAGCTGACAAAACTGGAATACGTACACATGTTGCTGATACAGCAATGCTGTCGTCTTCCATGATTTTCTTAGTTTCATTTGTCATCTTCATTTCTTCGTAAGTATAGTCATTTTCAGTGAAGACGTCGATTTGAGCCAAGGCGTTGAAGGCGATTGGGAAGTGTTTCTTATCACCACCACATGGCAAGATTTCAGCTTTAACATCACGTGGGTTAACGCCGTCATTCAAAACTTCTTTCAACTCACGTTGTGTTTCAAGGATTGCTCCCATACCGGCACCTGATACAGCTTGGTAAGTTGACACGATGATACGGTCCAAGCCCCATTTTTGACGAACTGGCTCAAGGGCAACCATCATTTGGATAGTTGAACAGTTAGGACAAGCGATAATACCGTTGTGAGCATCTAGCGCATGTGCATTGACCTCAGGTACAACCAATGGCACATCTGGATTTTGACGGAAGTAAGATGTGTTATCAACAACAACTGCACCTGCTTTAACGGCGTATGGTGCATATTTAGCTGAGGTAGATCCACCAGCTGAGAAGAGTGCAATATCAACACCTTCAAAAGCGTCCTCTGTCGTTTCTTCGATAGTCACGTCTTGACCTTTAAATTGCAAGACTTTCCCTGCAGAACGTGCAGACGCAAGGTAGCGAATCTTATCGATTGGAAGTGTTGATTCTTCCAACATTTTAATCATTTGAGCACCGACGGCACCTGTAGCACCGACAACAGCAACTGTGTATCCCATAGTAAAACCTCTTTCGGAATTTTCTATCAATTTAGTTTAGTGAATCTATTATACTACGTTTAAGCCCAGTTGAAAAGGGTTAAAAGGCCAAGAATAAAGAAAAGCCCCTACCAAATGGTAAGGGATAGGAGGCATCTTTCGATGAGAGTAGCAGGTTCACACAACTACTCAAGGTCCGCTCCTGCGTTACAATCTAATGTAGACCTCCTCAGCGCAAAAGGCTCCAAAGAGCCAATCGACTCATCGCATGTTTCTATTCTAGCATATTGAACGACAGAGTCAAGCTCTTGATTTCTATAAATACTTACTTGCCTCACGAATGCTAAGAGATGCCATTTGACTAGCATGTTGATCAATAAAAGCCCGAACCCAATCAGGATTTACCTTTGAGTAATTGCGCAAACTCCAACCGATAGCCTTATTAATGAAAAACTCTGTCTGCCCAAAGTTGTTACAGATAACCTCTGCTAGGAGAGCAGTATCTGTCAAATCTTTACGCATAAGCTGGTGGTCAATGGCAATACGTCTCAACCAAAAATCCTCATCAAGACTCCATTGGCGCATGATATTCTTGGTTTCTGGATAGTGAAAAGTAACCTCTCCGATGATAAGGTCCAATTGATCTATACTGTCCCACCATGATTTGGTTTGAGCCAATTCCTTTAGCTTTGGAAAATCTTCAGGTCTAAGCTCCTTCTTCTTTTTATCCAGATAATCCATAGCAATATATTGAAACTCACGGTAAGGTTGCTGCCAACACTCTTCCACAAAAGTCCAATCAATTGGATTTTTTATGAAAGGCTTAAAAAACTCTCTTTCAATCTTTTTGAGAATTGGTTTTTGAACGCCAAGAAAGCTGAATTTATTTTTCATATAAGCTTCCATTGCTGGGACTTTCGTTGAATCAGCTTGGTCTTCTAACAATTTCAAAAGAATGTTTGTATCCATATGATTTCTTCTTTTTTACATCAATGGTCCAATCAGAGAAAAGAGATAGCCACCTAGACGATGTGCTATAGGCATTTTTGACAAACTTTCCAGAGTGACTTCCTCTGAGAGCGCCTGGGTTTTCTCAAAATCTTGTTCTATGTTAAGCACTTCCAGATTTTTATAGAGATAGACCCCATCTTCAAAATTTTGATAGAGACTCCGGTAATCAGTGTTAATGGTACCTACCACAGCTTGTTTGGCGTCAGAAACATAAACTTTAGCATGGACAAAGCCTGGGGTATAACGGAAAATACGGACGCCAGCATCCAAGAGGACTTTAAAATAGGTCGTCGCAATATCAAAGGCATACTGTTTATCTGGAATCCCTGGCATAATGATACGAACATCTACACCTCGTCTGGCCGCAAAGGTCATGGCTCTGACCAATTCATCATCCAAAATCAGATAAGGCGTCATGATATAGACATAATTAGTTGATGTATTCAGAAGATGTAAATAAACATTTTCGGCAACCTTGTGGTAGGTCAGCGGTGAATTGCCATAAGGGAGTACAAAGCCCTGACTCTTTCTTTGTTGAGGTTTTTCTTGTAGATAGTGCTCCATATCCGTTTTATCTTCTATTCCAGTCACTGTCCACATGGTCAAAAAGAGAGCTTTTAGCGTTTGAACTGCTGAACCATCTAAGCGAAGGGCCGTGTCCTTCCAATGGCCAAAGCGTTCTCGTTTATTAACATACTCGTCAGCGATATTAACGCCACCAGTATAAGCAACTTGACCATCAATCACTGTTATTTTTCGGTGGTCTCGATAGTTGTAATAGGTCGATAAAACTGGCTTAATTGGCGAGAAGGTCTGAGCTTTAATACCAACCTTGTGTAACCTCTCGATATAATCGTAGGATAAGGTGGTCATCTCATTCATCCCATCAAACATAACACGAACGTCCAGTCCTGCCTTAGCCTTCTCCTCCAAGATGGCTAATATCTCTCCCCACATGATGCCTTCATCAATGATGAAATACTCCATAAAGATATAACGCTCTGCCTTTTTCAGATCCTCCAACAAGGCCGGAAGCATATCATCTCCAAGTTGGAAATAAGTCACTTTAGTATCTCTATAAATTGGAAAATGAGCAGGACTATGCTCCAGAAAATAAGCCAGTCTTTGCAGTTGCCTATCGCTATGAGGCAGATAGTCCTCAACCTCTGGCTCGGTAGCCAAATAGTCGGAAGTTTGCTGAGTAGCTTCCACAAGACGCTTTTTCAAACGTCTGACACCAAAATCAGCTAGCGAAAAATAGAGCAAGGCGGTCCCAAAAATGGGAAAGAGGGCAATGATGATCAACCAAGAAAGTTTGGAACGGGAGTCCATGGAACGATTGAGCAAATATAAAAAGGTAAAAACACTCAATAAGTGTTCCCATAAGATAATGGATGGGAAATGCTCTTGTAGGCTAATATATGAAAAGACAAGAAAGGCCAATTCTAGTAAGAAAAACAGGAAAATAGGTACCTTACGATTAAGTAGAATTTTAGCCCATTTAGACGGCTTCTGAGGCAATAGCCGGGCACTTATTTCTTGGGACATATAGGCTCCTTTAGTACAAAGAAATTAGCTCACAGTTCAGAGCTTTTTCTACGATTTTTCAATTATTAGTATCATTCTGGCGTGGGCAAATGACACAATCAATTTGTCGACTTTGACTAGACATTTCTAGCCTCCTACCGTATTTTCCTGACAGGACCATCTAAGGTCTTTTGCATCCAGACAATATCATGCCATTGCTCAAACTTGTAGCCCACTTTTGGAAAATGAGCAACTTGGACATAACCACGTTTTTCATGCATAGCAATGCTAGCCTCGTTCGGAACAGCAATACAGGCTAAGAATCGCAAAAAGCCCCGTTGTTCAAGTTCCTCTTCAAGAGCATCATAGAGCTGACTTCCCAGACCTCGACCACGGGCATCTTCATGCAAATAGATGGACAATTCAGTTGTCCAATTATAAGCTGTCCGGGCATAGTAGGTTGAAGCATAGGCATATCCGAGAACTTGTCCATCCTCTTCAGCGACCAGATAAGGGTAAGTTTCAAGGGTTTTATTGATACGATTCTCAAATTCTTGAACACTGGGAACTTCATATTCAAAGGTAATGGCCGTCTTCTCAACATAGGGTGCATAGATGACCTGAATAGCTTGTGCATCAGCCAAGTTGGCTGGACGAATGGTTAACATCATTTTCTCCTTCGACTTCATTATCTTTATTTTATACTATAAAAAAAGAGGGCTCAACCCTCTTCTTACAAAAATTGACATTACATCAATGGCGCCACTAGTTTGGTCAATAAGCCTAAGGCCTTTTGATGGAATGGAAGTTTTTCAACGTCAGTCGTGCTGACTCGGTGACACTGGTCTTTTGTCGCTTGGAAATCTTCCTCAATAGCAAGAACCGAAGAAGTCCTATAGAGATAGGTCGCACACTCAAAATGATGATATAGACTTCGGTAATCTAAATTAATCGTTCCTACAACAGCCCGACTATTATCACTTACAAAGATCTTGGCATGAATAAATCCAGGTGTGTACTCATAGATTTTAACGCCAGAGGCTAGCAGTGTTGGGTAGTAGGTCTTAGCTAGGTAGTAAGCTGATTTTTTATCAGGAATACCAGGCATGATGATACTAACGTCTACCCCACGCTCAGCCGCAAACTTGAGAGCATGGAGTAGTTCACCATCCAAAATAAGATAAGGTGTCATGATATGAACAAAATCACGCGCATGGTTAAGGATGTCAATATAGACATTCTCACCAACTTTATCCTTGTCCAATGGAATATCCCCATAAGGAACAACAAAGCCAGGGGTATCAAACGCCTTATGTTCAACCATATACGGCGTAACATCTAAAGTTTCGTTAGAATAGGTCCACATCTGAAGAAAGAGAACTAAAAAAGTATCAACCGCTGGGCCCTCCAGCATCAAGGCAGTATCTTTCCAATGACCGAAACGCTCAATCTTGTTGATATACTCGTCAGCTAAATTAACCCCGCCTGTGAAAGCAACCTTACCATCAATCAGCAAGATTTTCCTATGGTCACGGTAATTGTAATAGGTTGACAGGAAAGGGGTTACCGATGCAAAAACTCGAGATTGAATGCCAATTTTTTCCAATCGTTTCTTATAGTCAAAACTCAAAGTTGAAAATTCATTCATACCGTCATACAGGACTCGAACTTCCACCCCTTCTTGAACCTTTTGTTTCAAGATTGCTAGGATTTCACCCCACATTTCACCTTCACCAATGATGAAATATTCCAAGAAAATGTACTTCTCTGCTTTAAGGAGCTGTTTCTTCATTTCCTCAAACTTGGCTTCACCACTTGGGAAATAGGTCGTCTTCGTGTCACGATAAACTGGAAAGGAACCGTTCACATTTTCAAGATATTGGACCAAGTTATAGTTGCTGGTGTGACGCTGTTTAAGCTCTTCGAGGGCCTGATTATCTTGTTTCAGAATACCAGAACTGCGGTCAATATTGCTCTGAATAGCACGCTTCATCCCTGTGTAACCTATATCAAGTTTCGTATAAGCCAAGAGCAAGGTTCCGATAATAGGGAAAGGCAAGACTATCAGGAGCCATGTATTTACAGCCGTCGACTCCATATCACTTTGAAAGAAATAAATAATGGCCAGAATACGAAGGACTACTTCTGTAACTTGCAGGTGTATCCTATATTGATGCAACCAGAGGTAAGACATGGCCACAACAACAAGCTGCAGTAAGATGATTAAGAAGATAATCGTAGCACGACTAAAGATTCCACGAAGAAAGCCACGACGACTCTTATCATAAAGACGTTCAATTTTAGCTTCGTTTTTGATAGCATGACTCCTTTCCCTTTTTAATTAATCTTATTATAACCAAATTTGTAAAATTAAGCAAGACAGAAAAAGCCATCTATGTTAGGCTCAGATAAACACCACATTTATCTGAAAGAAACTAACATAAATGACCTATGCTCATCTTACCACAAACGATCTTGTAATGATAGAGGCTTATTATCAAGAAAACATAAAAGTTTTAGATATTGTGACTTCACTTGGCAGATCAAAACAGACAATCTACAATGTCATCAACTATCTGAAAGAGGGGCACTCTGCTTATGATTACTATAACCGATATAAAATCAATAAGAAACGCTGTGGCAGGAATAAAACCAGTCTTACGCAAACAGAAAAAGATTTTATCCAAACTCATTTAGTACAAAATTGGAGCCTTGATGTCATTAAAGGAACTTATCCAGATAGAGTTTCTTGTTCTATGAGAACTCTCTATCGACTAGCAGACCGTGGTATTCTAAAGAAAGAGGATCTCCCTTGGAAAGGCAAAAGAAAACCAAATGGTCATAGCGAAAAACGAGGAAAACAAGTGTTGCTCAGAGATTTACGTGAGAGAGCAGACAGTTATCCTAATTTTAAGACGGAATTCGGTCATCTAGAAGGGGATACAATTGTGGGAGAAAAACACAAAAATGCAGTCATTACCTTAGTAGAACGCTGCTCAAAAGCCATCATCACACTGAAAACCAATGGACGGAAAGCAAGTGATATTGAGGCCTCCATCAATCAATGGTTGTCTCAAGTTTCCAGTCATCTCTTTAAGTCGATAACTTTTGATTGTGGGAAAGAATTTTCTAATTGGAAATCTATTTCGAATGCACATGACATTGATAGTTTCTTTGCGGATCCAGGATGTCCTGGTCAACGAGGTCTCAATGAACATTCTAATGGCTTATTAAGACGAAATGGATTACCGAAACAAATGGATTTTACTAATATTTCTCAAAATTATGAGGCTGGGACAAAAGTCCTAGCCTCTCAATTTGTCTTTGGATTGTCGAGAAAGACGCAGTGGTTGAGTGGGCTCTACTACACTGATTTCATCAGCTTTTACAGCCCTACTCAACTGTGCGGAGGTGGGACGACGAAATCGAATTCTAACGAATTACCGATTTCTGTCCCACTCTCAAGAAATAGAATTCCTAGGAAATCATTGAATTATCAATCACCCTACCAAGTTTTTCTGAGTTACTTGAAAAGTCTAACTTAATTTGACAATTTAGGTTCTTAAACGTCTCTAGTTAATCAACTAAAAATTATAACTAGCTGGGTGTTATCTAATCTCCCCTCATTTTTAAGTTTTTATCATTTTTGATATAATGGTAGAGAATGAAAGGAGACTTTATGTCAACTAAAAATTTAACGCCGGTCTTAAAAACCTCTTTTGTGCTACTGGCTATCCTCGTCCTTCTTGGTATTGTTATGCCTGACGGCTACCAAGTTTGGTCAGAACAACTAAGGGAAGTTATTTCAGATAAACTTGGCTGGTTTTACTTATTACTGGTCACGTCAATCGTTCTACTTTGTGGCTTTTTCCTGGTTAGTCCCGTTGGGCAAATCAAACTGGGGGAACCCAATTCGGTGCCTGAACACTCTACTATCTCTTGGATTGCCATGATATTTTCTGCTGGAATGGGAATCGGCCTTGTCTTCTACGGTGCCGCAGAGCCCTTATCCCATTATGCCATTTCAACGGTACGAGCTACCCCAGGGTCGCAGGAAGCCTTAGCCGATGCTTTCCGTTACACTTTCTTTCACTGGGGCATCCATGCCTGGGCAATATATGCTTTAATCGCCCTGGCCCTCGCCTACTTTGGTTTCCGAAAAAAAGAGAAATATCTTTTATCGGTTACCTTAAAGCCCTTGTTTGGTAAAAAAACAAACGGTATCCTTGGTAAGATCGTAGATACGATTACAGTGGTCGCTACTGTTATCGGGGTGGCAACCACTCTTGGTTTTGGGGCAGCCCAAATCAATGGGGGACTCAACTACCTCTTTGGTATTCCAAACAATGCCCTTGTGCAAGTTATTATCATCATTATCACAACCATCCTCTTTACCATTTCAGCCCTTTCTGGTCTTGGAAAAGGGGTAAAAATCTTATCAAACACCAATCTTATTTTAGCGATTGGACTACTCGCCATCACCATAATCATCGGTCCCACAGTCCAGATTTTTAATACCTTGACCGATAGTATCGGACTGTATATTTCCAATTTCTTCCGTATGAGTTTCAGTGCTGGTTCCTTTGGTCAATACAATCGTGACTGGATCAATACTTGGACGATTTTCTATTGGGCTTGGTGGATTTCTTGGTCACCATTCGTGGGAGTTTTTATTGCCAGAATTTCTAAAGGACGTAGTATCAGACAATTTCTATCCATCGTCTTATTAGCACCGACTGTATTAAGCTTTTTATGGTTTTCTACCTTTGGAACACTTTCAACGCATGTTCAATCACTTGGAAATGTAGATTTAACACAGTTTCCAAGTGAGCAGACCTTGTTTGCAACCTTCAGTCAACTGCCATTTGGTTTTATTGCCTCCGTTGTTGCCATCATCTTGATCATTACCTTCTTTATCACGTCAGCAGACTCTGCGACCTATGTGCTAGCTATGCTCTCTGATGATGGGAATCTCAAACCAAAGAATAACCTTAAAATCTTCTGGGGCGTACTCCTTGCGACTATTGCCATCGTCTTACTTCTTTCAGGGGGCTTAGTAGCCTTGCAAAATACGCTGATTATCGTAGCCTTTCCATTTTCACTCATCATGGTACTGATCATGGTTTCCCTAGTCATTGAATTGCTACACGAAAAAGACAAGATGGGACTGTCAATCACACCGACACGATACCCTAAAAAAGATCAACCCTTCAAATCTTATGAAGAATAAATAACCCAATTTGTAAAACGAAGCTAGACAGAAAAAGCCATCTATGTTAGGCTCAGATAAACACCACATTTGTCTGAAAGGAACTAAGATAAATGACCTATACTCATCTTACCACAAACGAGCTTGTAACGATAGAGGCTTACTATCAAGAAAACATAATAAAAATTAATATAAAAAGTTTCTAAAATACATATTTAGACACTTTTTGTATGCTATAATTTTCATTAACACTATAACAAAGGAGAACCAAATGAAACGTTTAAATACTCTATTTCATATTATAAAAGTTACAGGTTTTAATCAATTTTTGACAAGTTTTGTAAGTTTTATTTTTATTTCAGGAGGAATACTTTTATTAGTTGAACCTCAAATAAGTAATTACTGGGATGGACTATGGTATGCTTTTGTCACATCAACAACAGTAGGTTACGGAGATATACTAGCTACTACTCTAATCGGACGTATTACTAGCGTCTTTTTAACTGTATATGGACTTATTTTTTTTGGATGCTTATCAGCCGTAATTGTCAATTACTACAGCAAATTAAATACACCTAATAATAAAACTGACTAACATATTTCTTAGTAACTGTAAAAAATAATTCTTTCTCTGCCAATTCCAAACGGCTACAATTTCCTGACCTCGCGATACTTCTTGACTATCCTCTCCAGTCTGAACAAGATTACCATCTTCGACATCATCTAAGTCTAATTCTTTCTTGATAGTCTTGAAGAGTTTTCCAAATCCAATCTGTCGTTTCCGATAAAGTCCCTCAAACAAATCACCCGTTATCCGTTCCTTCGTCTCTTCAGGCAAGACAATCACTTGTTTGTCATTCTCTTTCTCGACATCAAATGGATTTTACTAATATTTCTCAAAATTATGAGGCTGGGACAAAAGTCCTAGCCTCTTTATTGTTTTTGGATTGTCGAGCAAGACGCAGTGGTTGAGTGGGCTCTACTACGCTGATTTCATCAGCTTTTACTGCCCTACTCAACTGTGCGGAGGTGGGACGACGAAATCGAATTCTAACGAATTACCGATTTCTGTCCCACTCTCAAGAAATAGAATTCCTAGGAAATCATTGAATTATCAATCACCCTACCAAGTTTTTCTGAGTTACTTGAAAAGTCTAACTTAATTGTTATCATTTAATTTATCTAACAGAGCCTCTGCTACTTTTTCTGGAATGCCAAGGGAATGGATATCCTCAACAGTAGCTTTTTGGATAGCTGTCATAGACTTGAAGTGTTTGAGGAGTTTTTGTTTGCGCTTAGGTCCTAACCCCTCCACGCCATCAAGTTTAGAACTGAAACTATTCTTACTACGGACTTGACGATGGAAGGTGATGGCAAAGCGGTGAACTTCATCCTGAATGCGGTGAAGGAGGAAAAACTCCTCGGATTGACGTGGCAAATCAATGACTCGCAAAGGATCCCCAAAGAGCAATTCATTGGTTTGGTGCTTGTCATTTTTCTGAAGACCTGCAACTGGGATAGATAGATTCAGCTCATTACGAAGGACGTCCTTGGCGACATTGACCTGACCTTGACCACCATCCATGATAATGAGGTCTGGTGGCGTTAAACCATCTCGTTTGACACGACTATAGCGACGACGAATGACCTCACGCATACTGGCATAATCATCAGGGCCTTCAACAGTCTTAATCTTATATTTGCGGTACTCTTTTTTATTAGGTTTACCATTTTCAAAGACAACCATGGCAGAGACAGGGCTAGTTCCCATGATATTAGAGTTATCGAAAGACTCGATACGGACCGGTGTCGGAATCCCCATGAGTTTGCCTAGATTTTCAATAGCTCCTTGGGTCTTAGCCAAGTCTTTTTCGAGGAGATCAAATTTTTGGGTCAAACTGACTCGGGCATTTTTCGTCGCCAGATTAACCAACTGCTTTTTCTCGCCTCTTTGTGGTTTAAAAACCTTGACTTCATCTCCGACCAGAGCTTCGACAGACTCTTGATCAATGTCTCCAGGAATAAAAATTTCCCTAGGCTTGAGATGCCGACTATCCAGGTAAAATTGACCCATATAAGTTAGAAAATCTTCCTCAGCATCATTATAATATGGGAACATATTGACATCACGCTGAATGAGTTTCCCTTGGCGAACAAAGAAAACCTGAACACACATCCACCCCTTGTCCACGTAGTAACCGAAGATATCACGGTCCTGCATGTCCTGACGGATAACCCTTTGCTTAGTCCTGAGCGTCGATACTGCCTCAATCAAATCACGATACTCCGCAGCACGCTCAAACTCCATCTGGTCAGACATATCCTTCATCTTGGCCTTAAGCTGATTAACGATTTTATCATCATGACCGTTTAGGAAATTCTTGACATCCTCAACCAAACCTTGCCAATAGTCTTCAGTGGTGTGACAGATGGTATGGGCATTACATTGGCCAATATGGTAATAGAAACAGACCTTGTTGGCGGGATTTTTACATTTCTTAAAGGGGAAAATACGGTCCAAAAGCTTCTTGATTTCATTGGCTGCACCAGAGTCTGGGTAAGGGCCGAAATAAAGACCACCATCCTTTTTGACCTGGCGAGTAATCAAGAGCCTTGGATAGAGCTCCTTGGTAATCTTGATAAAAGGGTAAGATTTATCATCCTTGAGGCGAATGTTAAATTTAGGCATATTCTCTTGGATGAGGTTAATTTCCAAAAGTAGGGCCTCGATATTAGACTCGGTTACGATAAATTCAAAGTCTGCAATCTCAGATACCAAAAGCTCCGTCTTGGTATCATGGCTTCCACGAAAATAGCTACGCACACGATTTTTTAGATTTTTAGCCTTACCGACATAAATAATATTGCCGAATTTGTCCTTGTGGAGATAACACCCCGGGTTACTTGGGAGCAGTTCCAACTTATGTTTAATCAGATCATTCATGCTTTCATTTTAGCAAAAAAAGAGCTAAAAAGCTCTTCGGAATCATGGCTATCATAGCTTTACTTGGACAAAATCTTCAGGATTTCCTCATAACTTTTGACTTGATAGGTTGGAACAGCTGGAGTCTCATTGACTAGGTTACTTGGATTGAACCAGACACTATCAATACCCGCATTATTACCACCCTGGATATCAGCGGTTAGACTATCACCTATCATGAGAGCTGAGCTTGGGTGAAAATCATGGACCTGATTGGCAATTTTATCAAAAAAGTCTGTAGACGGTTTATGGGCCCCCACCTCATCAGAGATGAAAACATCGTCAAAGAAAGGTGAAATACTTGAAGCCTGCAGGCGACCACGTTGGATAAAACTAACACCATTAGTTGCTGCATAAATCTTGTGACCACGGTCTTTGACATTCGCTAAAAAAGCATGAGCCTGAGGAAGTTCCTGCCCCTGTTGACTCAAAAAATGTTGGTAACGGCCAGCTAAGTGACTACCATCTACTTCTTTTCCAAAATGCTCAAAGAGACGTGAAAAGCGCGTGCGAAGTAATTCAGGTTTTGTAATCAAACCATGGTTGAGGTCCTCCCACATGGCACGATTCATGGGAATATAGTGGTCTTTATAAACCTTAATCTCTTGGGAAGCCACACCAGCCTCTTCAAGCAAGTAGTTTAAAGCCAAATCTTCAGCACGGTCGAAATCTAAGAGTGTGTGGTCAAGATCGAAAAGTAAATGGGTGTAGGTCATGACGTATCCTTTCTGACAGTTAAATCATCAGGGTTTATTTTACCATAATCTAGCTATATATATAAAGAAACACAAAAGGACGACCCATAGGCCGTCCTCTCTGATTTATGAAAAATAAGTATTGCTTACTTAATAGACTGTCATTATATCTATTAAAGCTTAAAGAAACCTTAAAATAGGGTATTTTTTTATTTTAAAATACAATTTTGCTTAAGCACCTAATATCACTAATTCATGGTATACTGAAAATACAAGATTAATCAAACGAGGCGTGTTATGAAAAATTTAAAATTTCAATCCGTTTTTGACATCATCGGTCCTGTCATGGTAGGGCCTTCCTCAAGCCATACTGCAGGAGCTGTTCGTATCGGAAAAATTGTTTCGGCCATCTTTGGTGATACACCCACTGAAGTGGAATTTCAACTTTTTAATTCCTTTGCCAAGACCTATCGAGGTCACGGGACTGATGTAGCTCTAGTAGCTGGTATTTTAGGCATGGAGACTGACGACCCTGACATTCCGCACGCACTGGACATTGCATACGAAAAAGGCATCAAGGTCTATTGGAAAATCAACAAAGATAGTAATGCACCGCATCCCAACACCACTCGTATTACCTTAAAAAATGATAAGAAAACCATTTCTGCCACAGGTGTTTCCATCGGTGGGGGAAATATCCAAGTAACCGAACTCAATGGTTTTGCGGTCAACCTCAAAATGAATACACCGACTCTCATCATCGTTCACCAAGATGTTCCAGGAATGATTGCTCTTGTGACCGATATTTTATCTCGTTATGGTATCAATATCGCTCAGATGACCGTCACTCGGGAAAATGCCGGTGAAAAGGCCATTATGATTATCGAAATTGACTCGCACCAGTGTGATGAGGCCGTCAATGAAATCGCTAGAATTCCTCATCTACATAATGTCAACTTTTTCAGCTAAGAGAGGGATTGCATGTTTTACAGTATTGAAGAATTAGTTCAACAAGCTGACCGAGATTACCAAGGTAATATCGCAAAGCTCATGATTGCTACAGAGACAGAGCTAACTGGACGGGAACGTCCTGAAATCCTATCTCTTATGACTCGAAATCTTGAAGTGATGAAAGAGTCTGTTCAGGCTGGTTTATCCCCTGAGAAATCACCGACAGGCTTAACCGGGGGAGATGCTGCCAAACTGGATGCTTATATCAAAAATGGAAAGACCCTGGCTGATTCTGCTGTTCTGGGTGCTGCTAGAAATGCCATGGCCGTCAATGAATCTAACGCCAAGATGGGCTTGGTTTGTGCCACACCAACTGCTGGATCAGCAGGTTGTCTACCTGCTGTTCTCACAACTGCTATCGAAAAACTGGGCTTGAGCGAATCACAACAACTGGATTTTCTATTCACTGCCGGTGCATTTGGTCTAGTCATCGCAAATAACGCCTCAATTTCTGGAGCAGAGGGAGGATGTCAGGCCGAAGTTGGCTCTGCCTCTGCTATGGCTGCTGCCGCTATTACAATAGCTGCTGGTGGAACACCTTTCCAAGCTAGCCAAGCCATTTGCTTTGTACTAAAAAATATGTTGGGACTCATTTGCGACCCTGTAGCCGGATTGGTCGAAGTTCCTTGTGTCAAACGTAATGCTATGGGAGCGAGTTTTGCCCTAGTAGCTGCTGACATGGCCTTGGCAGGCATCACATCGGCCATTCCAGTCGATCAGGTTGTTGACGCGATGTATCAGGTTGGTTCAGCCATGCCAACTGCCTTCCGGGAAACTGCTGAAGGTGGCTTAGCAGCAACTCCAAAAGGAAAGGCACTCGCAAAAGAAATTTTTGGATAATTTTTAGTAGAAACAAAAAAACTTAGAAGCTTTCATACTTCTAAGTTTTTTCTTCTTACATAGCCTTTTCAACGTTTTGATTTTAGCTGAATAGCCATTTTGTCAAAAAGTGCCATGTTTCTTTGGCAATACTTGCAAGGAAGGTTGTGAGACTAAATTCGTTGAATTTTTTGAGGAGGTTCTCAACAAGTGGAACGACAGTCTTAGGTGTTTCCACTGGAGTGTTACTTTCTTCTTGCTTACCAGTATTATCCTGAGATGGATCTGGCACTGTGTTTGTACTGTCGTGACCATTATTTTGCCCAGTTGGTTCAGGCTCTGGAGCAACCTCAGGCTGATGCTCAGGTTCATCTGATTTATTTTCCGGACTTGGTTCTGGACTAGGTTCTGGCTGAGGATCAGGTTTGATTGGTTCGTCAGTGGTGTCACTGCTTGTGTTTGTCATTTTTTCAGTTACGAAGAAGTTTTTGAATTCTACTGAGCCATCCCAAAGACCAAGACCGACATGGGCATGATTGAAGTAATTATCCACAGCATCAAATTGATGATGAAGCACTTCCTTGCCATCGACATAGACTGTCATGGTGTCCTTGCCCTTTTCAACCTTGACATGGTGGTACTGACCGTCATTGATAGCCTTATCCAAATGAGCTTCAGCGATAGTTTCACCACCAAAACGGAAGAGACGAACAGTATCATTGTCAGCAAATTGAACAGAGTAGGCACGACCTGGTTCTTCACGTTCCGCAGCTACAAAGAGGTTGACCAAACCATGTTGGTATTTGACATCGATATCATAGTCAAATTGCTTGAAGCCATTACTTTCATAGGCCATGAAGAAGTCATTGGCACTAACATTGCTATCGTAAAGGGTATCGTCATCAATATACCAATCACCAGTGACAGCTTTCAATCCTTTAAGGTTGGTCGCAAAATTGTTGAGCGTAATGTCAATATTAAAGGTCTTGGTCAATGACGGATTTTCAACTGAAGTTGCTGTGACCGTGAGATGACCCTTGTGAAGAGCTTTGAGAGAAAGTTTATTGTCATGTTCGGTATATGACACCAAACTTGGATCACTTACTGTCCATGTCACATCTTGCTCTTCAGAAGCTGGTGCGAGATAAACCTGCAAGTCCTTACTTTGACCAACTTCAAGGGCCAAATGACCTGCAACTGTGGTGTTCATGGCAACAGCCTTAGTGACTTCCTTCTTGTCAGTCCAAGTACTCTTAATTGGGTAGATAGCAATATTTGCTTTGGCTGGACCACCTTCAACCAAGACGCTCGCTCCAACGGCTCTTGGGCTTGGGAAAATCTGATTAGCACCAGCTACCGTATTGCCCTTAGCAAAGACTTCTACACTAGCACGGTCCACATAAAGATGCAAGTCAATAGAACCATCTTCATTGCGAGTCACTTGTTGGCTATTAACCTTAGCAAAAGCATCAGAAAGGATAGTACCAGATTGGCTACGATCAATAGACAAAGTTTCCTTAGTTAAATCGTAAACGACTTTTGTAGCTTGACCATCACCGACGCGAAGATTAAAGCCAACTGCTGTCGTGTCCTTGCCTGGTACAAAGTGGGAAACCACTTCATAAGTGTCACCTTTGAAATCTTTAAGCAGTTCATTATCAGAAGCTACTGAGACATTTTCAAAATACTGAGCGTTGTCTGTGTCACGAAGGCTTTCGTAGGCCTTAACAGGGGTTTGGGTTAAAAGGTAACGGTCGCCTGATTTAACCAAACCAAGGTCAAGGTTAAGGTTAAAGGTACCATTAAATTTTTGACCTACAGTATCTGCAACCAGATTGCAATAATCTTCCCAGGTGTTCATCCAGTTGATTTCAGTCAATTGTGGGATGTTTGGATGGTCAGCTGTTCCAAAATCATGAACATAATAAGTCATGGCAGCATAGGAATCCTTACCAAAATTCATGATTTCGTCATGGTCTTGGTAAACATCATCAGCTACAAAGGCCCACTTGCCATCCACTTGTTTAAAATCACCAACCTTGTAAGAACGACCGCCACGTGAGAGGACCCACTTGAGTGCGCCATCATTGGCTACAATCGGATAGAGGTCAGGACATTCCGTATGCAAATCCTTATAGGTCGTTTCCACTTGCCAGTTCTTCAAGTCTTGTGAAGAATAAATACGGAGTGGACCACCTGCAAGGACCATAAACCATTGGTTATCCCAGCGGAAGACCTTAGGGTCACGGAAATCTTGGTTTTGAAGGGGATCCTGAGACCAGTCGGCAACTACCTTGTCATATTTTTGCCAAGTTCTACCCTCGTCCTCACTATAGGCGATTTCAATCCGTTGCCCATTACCATTTGAAGTGATAATAGCTACCAGGCCACCTTCCGGAGATTTGAAGAGGCCTGAGCTATTGGTACTATCAACCACGACAGAGCCTGAGAACATGTGACCTGTTGCATCTGGATAAAAAGCAATTGGCTCTTCATCCCAATGTAGCAAGTCTCGGCTTGTCGCATGGGCCCAGTGCATTGGCCCCCATTTGGTATCATCGTAAAATTGATAGAAGAGATGGTAACGTCCCTTGTAGAAGACTAAGCCATTAGGGTCATTAGCCCAGCCATCCTTGACAGAATAATGATACTGATCACGATAAAGCTCGTTGTAATACACATCATCACTCTGTCTGCGGTGGATATTAACACGATAAGTCAAGGTCACAGGACGGCCAAGCGAATCAGTCATACTACTTTCAATAATAAAGTAATTGGCACCTACAGCCACTGGCAATTGTGACATATCTGTGTAGACATTTCCCTTGGCATCTTCTACCTTGATAACAGCATTTGGATTATGCTTAGTGATGTCAAAGCCTACTGTCTCAGCATTGTGTCCCACATATTGAATATGGAGTGGTTCTTCAGAGAAGAATTGGGCTTGTTTTTCAACAGATCCTGTCTTTGAGGTCACCACAAGATTGTCAATCAAAGGAAGACTGGCATCATCGAGATTGACATAGCGGGTATTTTTGAAAATGACATTTGCATTCCAATTAAGAAGTCCAAAGTAACCTTCTGGAAGGACTTGAGGTTGACCCTTATCACTTTTTTGAAGAACAGCATCACCTGTACTTGCGACAAGCACATCATTGACATAGTAAGATAGCCACTGATTAGCCGCAACTACTCTGAGATTGTAGGTTTCATCGGCAGTTGGTGTTACATCTTTTTCGTCTACAAGTTGAATATCATGATTATTGACCCAACGCCAAAACTTAACCTTATGATTACCAGAGTCTACGTTGACCCCGTACATATTTTTATCGCTACTATCATTGTTACCACGGAAAATGAGGGCAGCGGCACCACCAGCTTCCTTGAAGGTCACATCTGTTGAATAGATAAAATTCTTGCCCTCGGATTGAGAATAAAGGAAAGAGTCTCCCTTGTCTTTGGCTTCTGAATGAATACCGTCAGCCTGCATTTCCCAGTGACCATTTTGGTCTGCGGTCATCCCTTCTAGATTGGTAACCGCTTCATTATTAGGCAAATCCGTTTTTTCCGCTGTCACATGAACAGGACTGGTGCTATTCGTTGCAACTGGAGATTGTTCTTGATTGGTCTGATTCAAATCGGCTTCTTGCGTTTGGTTAGTCACTTTCTCAGCCACACTATCCTGTGTTTGTACTTCTTTTGGCTGGTCAGGGCTAGGCTGAGTGGGATTCTCTTGAGCTGTTTGAGCAGATTCGGAAACAAGAGACTGGCTCGGATCTACCACTTGGGGGACTTCCTTGGTCGTGCTAGGTGCAAGCTCCGCTTGAGGGGCAACTTGATGGTCAGTTTGAGCTACCACTTCTTGAGGTACTGGGCTCACAGTTGCCTGTTCCACTTGGTCCGCATGGACAGGACCAGCCAGGGCCAAAACTGCAAAGCTTACTAAGGCACAGCCGTAGACCCAAGTTTTCCCACTTTTACGCATAAACCAATTTTTACAAACAGTATCATTCATGACTCTTCTCCTTCTTTAGAGTAACATTAAATGTTATCTCAGTTTTCATGAAAATTCAAAGTCAATACATTCGCCTTTATTAATAAGCCTGTCAAAGTTTCCGGAAATATCTCTAGGATTTACATTAAAACGGTAAACGCTTGCTTTTAATATCATTATAGCACTATCGTCTGAAAATGTGGCATTTTTCTATAATATTTTTAATAGAAATAAAAAACTTCCGAATTTGCCATTCGAAAGTCTCTTCCTTATGCTTAATCTGAGCCTATTAGCAGGCTATTTCCAATAATACCAATGGTTACAATAGCAATCCCAAGGAATCCCAAAAGGCTAGGTAGACTATCTCCGAGGAAGAGGCAACCACCCAAGAGGGTAAAGAGAACTTCACCAGCCTGAGTGGCTTCAACCACTGCTAGTTGCTTATGGTTATGCTTAACTAGATTAGTCGCCTCGAAGAAAAGCAAGGTTGCGACAACCCCAGAAAAGACTGCTACAATTAAAGACTGTAAAATCTGTCCACCTGATGGAAGCCCAGCATCTGCACCAGCAAAAACTGACAAAAGCAACCAAAAAGGCGTACTCATCAAGGTCATCCCAAACACGCGCTGCGTCGTTGAAAGCTGATCATGCTTGCAGTGGACCATCATCTTACGATTGCCCAAAGGATAGGCAAAAGCGGCCAGTAAAATCAAGAGACTAGCACGGACCACACCGCTACCAAGACCACTACCAAAGTAAGGAATCTGAATGAGAATAATCCCTAAAAGGATAACCAATGTCATAAGTAGTTGCTTACCAGGTACCTTCTGCCCAAAGAGAGGGGTCAAGAGCAGACCAGCTAGAATGGTAATCTGCCAAGTAGCCGCCACAAACCAGGACTCGCCATAAATGGATGCTAGAGACAGTGGCCCATAAAAAAGCCCAAAACCAACCGTACTCCAGACCAACCAGGTCAAGGGTGCTTTCTTAATGGCAGACTGAACACCTTCCAGCTCACCCTTGCGCCAGACCATAACAGCCAGCATGGGCAAACTAAATAAATAGCGTAGACTAGCACTCCACATCCAGGACCCACCCGAAAGATTCATACTTCGATTAAAAATAAAGGTAAAAGCAAAAAAGAGGGCACCAAGAATACCAAACCAAAGAGCCCTCGCAAAATGCGTTTGTTTCATAATTGTAAACTCCTGTAGGTTTTATTATACAGTAATTGGAGCAATAGAAAAAGGAGGTCATCATAATGACTTCCTTTTTTTAATTTTTCACTTATACATTCCCTTATACTTCTTCAAATACTTCTTACCATACCAATTTGACAGAGACTTAATCCTAATCACCTTTTAGCTGTACCTGTGTGTGAGCTAGGAGGTCCCCTAGATGCCTCTTATCTTTCCTGAACATCGTCATTGCCAGTAGCAAAACTGCGAGTAGAGTTGCCGAAATCGAGAGGATAATGGATAATAAATCAAACTCACTATAGAAACCATGAATCGTGCCCATATGACCTATTTGCCAAGGTAAAAATTTAATGGTGTTTCTGACCAAGCTAGCTTGCACTGTTTTTCTCTTGTAGACCAGTTCAAGTCCTGCTTTTGTCTTCCCAAAACTCCCATTTTTTGCATAATCCAAGAATGTGAAAAGGAGCGTGATTGGCAAAACAGAGGTGAAAAATACAAGCCACTGCGACTGAATTTCTGTAAATTCTGGGACGCCATTAAAAAAATGATGTAAATAAGCATAGAACCTAAAAACAGAAGGAGTAAATAAGCTAGAATGAAAAGATAATCAAATAGAAATTCCGTCACTCTTTTTTTAAACGAAATAGGGTTTATTGCTATAATTTTCATCATCGACTCCCCCTTTCTCATCTCCTATTATAACATTTTTAATATTCTAAATAATATTTGAGAAGAAAATCTGCTGGCTAGCGCCCTCGCAAATTGAGATTATTTCATAACTGTAAACACCTATTATTGCTCTATTGTACAGTATTTGGAGCAATAAAAAAGGAGGCCATTATAATGACTTCCTTGGGTTAAGTTTTCACTTAAACTTGCCCTTATGCTTCTTCAAATATTTCTTACCATACCATTCTTCTACTGACTTGCCTTCCCAGTCTCGGTATTCTTCAGGATACTTCCATTTGTAGTAGCCCTGCAACATGTAGGGAAACATGAAATAAATTTCAAAGGCAGCAATCAGTATATTGAACACTAGGAATAAAAATAGAACGCTTAATCCTCCAACCAGACTATCTACATTTCTTATTGAATCCGAAAATATCATACGAAAAATTATCCAGGGTGCTACAACTATTCCACCATACTTGACAATAAATCTAAATACTCTATTAAACAATCTATCGGTCGGACTCTCTATTTCGGTACCACCATATAATAAATTTAGCAATGAGGTACACTTATCACGTATCATATAAATGATTGTGAAAAAAATTAGTCCTTCAAAAGCGGCCATTCCCAAATATCCAAATAGACCATAAAGTAAATTCAACAATAGAAGATTTAGTTCAATTAGGAGCCATATTATAAAGGAGACCATAAAATGAAACTGTCCTCTATAGATTAAAATGAACTGTTGGTTGAATCGTTTCCCTACTATAATCAGTAAAAGCCATATTATCAGCCCCATCCAAAATACCCAGTAGGGAAGAAAATTAATTCCGGGCAAGTCTACTGTTAAATCCTTAGGATTAGCATGATAAAATAAATAATCATTTACAGCAACAATCAACCAATTAGGACCGATTATAAATAAGATCGTCAAGATTACTAACCAAACATATGACTTCAAGGTCCCTCTGTATTTTTCTTTTTTTAAAGCATCCTGATAGTTATCCTGTGCAAATTTTCCTGAGACACTATCATCTAATAGATTTAAACTCTCTTCAAAATTTGCACTAAAGATTGATTTTTTCTTCATTTTTAGCTTCCAACAACTCCTTGTGTTTCTTCAAATACTGCTTGCCATACCACTCTTCTAATGACTTACCTTCCCATTCACGATATTCTTTAGGATATTTCCATTTGTAGTAGACATGGAGGTAACATGGAAATTCCATAAAAATCAGAAAAGCCATTATTATCAGATTGAGAATAATCCACATCCCTAAAAGTCCTACTCCCTCTACCAAGGTTGAAAAGGTTATAGGTAAACGTTTTAACAGGATATTCAAAATCACTGCAAAACCTAGAAACCCTGCTCCAAAAGTCATCAATTTTTTGACAAGTCGATTGGGTAGGATAGGTGCGGGATTGACACCATATATCAAGTTCTTGAGACTATCTATTTTAAGCCTTAACATCAGTAATCCTGATAGTACAAGCAAAACAAAGAGAACAAGCATGAACCAATTTGTTAAGGTCGGCAATGCCACATCAATCATTAGAAGGTTAAATTCAAGACAGAACCAAATGAGGTATGTTAGTACATGAAAATGCAAACGATAGGGCAGTAAATAGGCTCTTTTAATACCTTTTGCTATCAGTATGATGAAAATCCAAATTAAGAAAGAGACTAAATAGACATCCGCTGTTAATAGCGGATATTGAGAAATAGCGAGAGTTAAATCTTTAGGATCAGAGTCATGAAGGGATAGTGAGAAAACTAAAAACATGAAATTGATAAAGATAGGGCCAACCAAAGTCATCAAAAGACTTTGAAGATGTAGTTTTATTGTCGGTTTTCCCTGTTTGTAATAGGGTTCCAACCTAGAGAAAACATCCTTGTTTTGATACTGAACAAACCCATCATCTTCGAGGTTGAGACTTTCTTCAAAACTGGCTTTAAAGATTGATTTTTTCATTCCTGATTTCATCCTGTTTGGTAATCGTCTTTGTATTTTGCTCACTTAAATAAGCACAACTCACTCCATTTTACCATGTCTGGAATTTGCTTGCTTGTGAATGTTTAGATAGATTATAAGGTACAAAAAAGCCACCATATGGTGACTTAATGATAGACAATCTAAAAAGAATTGGAAATAATTCCTTTTTTGAGTGCTGTAAGTATAAATCCCTACTTTACACACTAAGTTCATTTATCACATCTAACAATAACTCTTTGTCATTCTTCATAATGGCTAACAATGCATCCTCGTCATCTTCCAAAATGGCTAAATATATCTTTCTTCGAGCTTCAAACTTTTCGATTTCTTTTTCAATCTCTTTAAGCCGTCGAGTTTCTCTTAATTTCATAGAAAAAAGAATTCCCAAAGCCATAAAAGTTAATACATCAATTGTAGCGAAAAATATGATAAGATTCATGATAATTACTCTCCCTCTAAAATAAATTTTCTTAGTTCTCAACTAATGAATGGATTTCAACACTTCACTCTGAAAAGATGAGTTTTCCTTGTTTATGTTCATTATTAGTGTTAACCATTAACAAACATATGCTCTCGCAAACAAATACAAATCATCTAATTCATCATGTTCAGGTCTTGAGGTTGTATGAAATCCTGCACAATAATGACAATAATAAGTACGAATGGTTTGATCCTCACACAACATAACTGCACGAAGCGCTTTAGCATTAGTTTCATAAACTATTTTATTTTTTTTAGCTCCATGACAGTAAACACCTTTTGTTGAGTGTCTGTTCTCCATTAGTTTCATTTTGTTTCTATAAATAATCTTTCTAATTTTAGACATGTTGTTTTCCTCCTTTTGGTAATAAATGCTGTACTTTTGTTTTGCATTATTTATAACTATATTTTATCACCAGAAATACACAATACAAGTACCTTAAACACATCACTGTCCATCTGTTTTATACTTTCAAACAATACAACAAAAAAAGTACGTATAAAACGTACTTCTGTTTTTTTGTGAAATGCTATTTAAAAAAAGTGTCAATTTTACTTATTTATTTTTTCTAGTTCAAGTATAGTAAACACCCCATTAAATCGATCAATATAACGTTGAAAACTATCTCTGCCATAGGTTTCAATTTCATATATTACCCTAGGAACTGTACTCCTTGTATCTTTCTCGATAACTTTAAGTGCAGGGATATCATCTTCAAGTACTTCCCAAAACTGACCAACATATCTGAATCTAATCCGAAATTTTTCCGTATCTGAAAACATCAAGAAAGTATGATAACGAACATCACTATCTGACAAAATTTGAGTTAATTCCTCAGAACTTAATATCAGTTCTGTAATATTCTTCGAACGATGAACAGTTTTAAAACGATCCAGTCGGAAATTACGAAGACTCCTTGTATCTATTCTTAATCTTCCATCCTTTTCTTCAACTTTATATGCCATACAATAAAAATAATGATCATTAAACATAATCGAGACCGGTAACACATCATAATCGGCATCCTTACCTTGGTATTTCGTATACTTAAAAGAAAGAGGCTTCTGATTCTCAATAGCATCAAAAATAGCGGATAGATAAGGCAAGATTGATTTACTCTTATTGTCCCTGTAAATCGATAATTCCTTATACTCCTCTAGTTCCCGTTCCGTAAAGTTTCTAATACGCTGACGTTCCCTATCATCAACAGCTCTCTCTACAAAGGTATCAATGATTTCTCTAACTTCCTCAACACGTAGTGCTCTACTTTCTAAAAGAATCTTAGACAAGATGACGGCCTGGTTGTACTTTAAGTTACCATAACCATGGTTATATTCTGCCTCATAGGTTCCTGCAAGTCGAGAATACTTTATTTTCATGTCATCTCTAAGTATTTTTAGATTTTCCTTTAATTCTCTTAAATCATCTTTAAAGGTTCTCTCGGCGATATTAAAACGTTTAAGGTACTCAGTTTTATTAACCTTATGCCCCTTTTCCAATTCAGACATAAAATATAAGAGACGACTGGTTTTCCCTTGCAAATTATTTTCTTCTTTCATTAATCGACCTCATGCTTGATTATAACTTATAGAATATAATATCATTATCCTCTACGTTAGTATGCTTTTACTTTCAACACTTGTCTAAAAAACTCAAAGTCCCTTTGAAAATTGAAAAATCATCCTAATTCTATTCGTAATTATCTCTAGTCTTATTTTTTACTAGCTTACAATAAAAATTGAGATTTAATACACAAAGACCAGTGTGAATTTCACTAGCCTTTTTGATAATATTAGTGCAATTTATTATTCAAGTATTCTGCTATATCCAAAAATGATAGCTTAGGATCAAAATGTTCTTCCTCTGCTTCTTCGCCACCTATTTTATTTATGCTAAAATGATTTCCTCGAAACCTGACTTCATATAGTCCATTTACATAAAGGATTCTATCAGTTGTTCCAATACTTTTTTCACTTCTATAATCAGATTGTATACCTAATTCTTTAAGTTTTTCTTCTAGCGCTATCAAATGAATATCAAAATTTCTGGCACTAGAGCTCTTATTGGGAATTAACAACATCTCTTCTGACCGATTAAGCCAGAACGGAGATTTCATTCTATATTGTGAAGTAGTCATTTTACTAAACATGGTTTCATAGTAAGCAATGAAGGCATAACGCCATTCTTGAGGAGCTATATTACTAATATTTTCTTGGATAATACGACGATACTCAACATCTAGAGGCTTGGTCATATCGAGTTCATCAAGTAGTTTTTTGACATACTCATTTCGAGATGAAAATAAACTTTTAAGGCTTGGTGCAGACCCAGAAGACTCATTTGAATTATCCTGATACAGCGTTTTATAATTATTAGCTGTAGTCATTGTATAGTCTCCTAGAGCTAGCAAAGCTGCCCGCATTAATCGACCTTCTTCAGGCTTTGTTTCAGTAAACATTTTTGATATTTTATTCCAATAGATTGAAATAACATCAATCTTTCTGCTTGGCAAATCATCCGCTTCGAAGTAAAAGCAACTTCGAATCTGACCATCAAAATAGGGATGATTTTCAGCAACTTCTATAATCTCTCTATAGGAATCATCTGCAGTTATCAATTTAGCTTTTTCAATCTCTTCGTCAACTTGGTCAATACTGAAACCATTAATTCTATTTCCCTCGGCTAGATATTCTAGCAGGTCTGAAGTATGTTCGATTTGTTCATTAATCCCCTTGATTGCCCGTTCATATGACTCTTGAGAATCTATAACTGAGTTATTAATCAAGTTCCTAAAGATACGATACCAATTTTTATAGCTAGTATCTAATGAATCACCGTGATGTTCTAAGAATGTTGAAATAACGTGAAAATAAACCCTATCCTTCAGTTTTTTGTCGACTATTGAACCTTCTAAGATAGATGAAACCTCAGGCACTTTATTCTGAGAGAGAAAGTCAAGAACAGATACAATTATTTTTATATGACTTATTTCTACAGTTTCAAAGTCGATTTCAAGAGTCCAATTATCACGTTGAGAATAATCAAGGCTATCTAAATTATTGATAAGCGCAATTTCAAATAAATTTAAAAAGTTGGTGTCAAAGGCATTTTTATCAATATTCCAAATAACATCAGTCCATTTTGTATCAATATTTTGGGAAAATTCCCTTTCTAAATGACTATCTATTTTCTTTATTCTATCAATTAATCTTGCTTTAAAATTTTCAAAGTCAGTTAATGGACGCCCCCTAGAATTCAGTTTGATATAGAGCTCATCTTCTGAACCAAGTTTATCAATATCTAGAAAATTGAAGACAAGTTTTTGGTTATTAGAATCAGATAAAATTGAAACATAATCGAACCCATAATCGAAAGAAGCAGAAATGTCATCTAGTGTCTTCAAGGCACCTTGTACAGTTGGATCTAACTGCCATGAATCTGCAAACCATGGTTCATCTGTTATGATTTCGGAAGGACTTTTTGTTTCTGTAAAGATATTCTTTCTGTTCTCAAATAGACTCTTGAAAAATTGTGTAGAAGACTTTCTAGTTTTATAAGAAAAATTACCTAGAAAGTCACACTCGTCATTATTCCTGTAGGCAAAAAGATAAACCAAGAATAAAGTTGTCAGACGTTGTTGCCCATCTAATGGAATAAACTTCCCATTGGTTGATTTTCCATAAATAAAATTCAAATCAAGTGGTCCAACGTTTGCGTCAAGTAAGGCAGTATTTATATCCTGGAGTAATTTTTTTCGAACTTCGGTAGTTCTTTTATCCTTTCTTCCTTGTGCATAGTCTCGCTGAATCAATGGAATTACGACTCGATAATTTTCTAACAATGATTTTAAGTTATATTTTACATTAATCTCTTGCATGACTACTCCTCATAATCTCCAAAAAATTGGTTGAATTCCTGTTTTATCGCTTGAATATAACTGTCTTTATCCTTATCAGTCCAGTCGTCAAATCCATCTACCTCATTGCTATAGACTTTCAAGAACACATTGCGCGTACAAACAGGTACAAATTTTCCTTCCGCATCAACCTCAAGAATAATTCTACGCTTTTGGTCAAATGGGCTATTTCCATAAGAGCGATTCGTATTAGAGTCTAGCAAGGTTAAATTAGCTAGACTATCATCAGCCTCAGCAGTCTCATCAGCCGTAGCATGAATATGCTCGATATCCCATTTCTCTTTCTTATAAATATCAAAAGGAAATCGATATTGTTTTTCACTCTTATTAATCAAAGTAACGAGATTAAACAGTAAAAGTAGATCCTTAATTTCTTTTTTCTTACTACTGTAGGAAAAATCTTCGATAGAACCTATATCTTTTTTCAAAGTTTTATAAGCAATTTTTTTTAATTCATAAAAAGCTTCTGACTTTTTCTTCCCTCTTGTAGCCTCAAAGACCTTTTCAATATTCTTATCGTCAACCGATAAGAGATAGCCGATTAAATGGTATCTATTTAGATCCTTGTACCAATTGGTCAAATCTTCAAATTTTAAGTAGACTTCATTCCAGTACTCACTTATAAAAATCGATTTATTTTCAGCATTTTGATATTTTGCGTAGATTGAGTAAAAAGTTGCATAAATATCATTTTGAGGTATTTCTAAAGTTTCATGTTCAAGTAGGTTAAACAAAAGATCTATCCTAGTGACATAATTCTCACTATTTGTAAGAAACTTCCAAAATGATTCCTCTTGAAGTCTATGTTCAATAATATCCCATTCTATTCCCCTTTGAATCCTTTCACTATCATTTTCAGATTCATAATTAGTTTGATCTAACAATAGAGCTTTAATGAGCTCAGCATTAGTCAAAGGAATCTTACCTAAGTTAACTTTGGTAAATAGTTTTATAGGGTCTTCTGTCTCATCAATTTCATACCAAATAAAGAAAACAGACTCAGTTAAGACTTGATAAATATCGTGTAGAGCATTATCCGAATTAATGTCTTTTCGTTCTACCCATTTATCTATGGCTGCAAAAGCCTTACTGATATGATGTGCATCAATATCATAATCTTCGATTTGTTGATAAGTGTCAAAGTTTAATTCTTTCAAATATTTAGCACTCTGTTCTCTTGTTTCATAAACCAACTCAAAATAATCATATTGATTACTTCTTCTACGACCACTACTAAATTCAGCAGACATAAATTTCAAAAAAATAAAGATTGTTGTTAGCCTCTGTTGACCATCAACGACATCATAAGTATTATCTGAAACTTTTTTAACAATCAAGGGCTGCAAACAGTACTTATAATCTCTGTTTTGTTTACTATGTGTATAGAGGTCTTCTAAAAGAGTTGTAACCTCATGTTCAGTCCAGCGATATCCCCTTTGATATGAAGGAACATTAAATTTTAGGCCTTTTAGGTCTTCAATCCGTTTTTCAGAAACTACCATTTTATATCTCCTTTTTATCCAAAGGTTGTTATTAGAATTGACAAAATTATTATCTATAATTATAGCACTATTATAAATCAAAATATTGGAAAAAATGTAAAATACTTTCTATATAGTGACCGGATAATGAAAAAAGCCACCATCTGGTGACTTCATTCTTATCTATTTCTCTTCACCCTAGCCAATCTTTTTCTTTGGCAATGCGGACGGCTTCTGTGCGGTTGCCTGCATCGAGTTTGGTCAGGATGGCTGTCATGTAATTTCGGACTGTTCCATTTGAAAGGAAGAGGCTTTCAGCAATTTCTTGGTTGGTTGACCCTTGAGCTACCATGGCCAAGACTTCTTGTTCACGCTGGCTAAGTGGATTATTGTCAAAGGCAACACCTTCAACCAGCTCTGGCGAGTACTCCTTTTGACCTGCTAGGACAGTATGGATGGTCGCCATGAGGTCACTGATGGAACGTTCTTTAAGCACGTAAGCATCCACGTGGGCTGCAAGGGCTCGTTTGAAATAACCCTTACGTTTGAAAGTGGTCACTATAACGACCTTCGTTTCTCTTTGGTTGGCACGGATCCATTCAAGAACATCAAGGCCTGTTTTAACTGGCATTTCAATATCTAAAATGGCTACGTCGACTTCTTCTTTTTCCAAGAGAGCAATAGCTTCTTGACCATCACTGGCCGCATGGACCTCTTCGACATCGTCCTCCAACATGAGGAGTTGGCAGAGGGCATCCCTCAACATTGACTGGTCTTCGGCGACTAATAATTTCATGCTTTTCCTCCCTCTTTCAAATGCACACGAATAATGGTTGGATGCGATTGAGACAGGATTTCCAAGTCTCCATCTACCAAACTGAGACGTTCCCTGATACTGTGTAGCTCTTGTCCTGTGACTTCCTTGAAGCCACAACCATCATCCTCGAACTCAAGCACTATACCATGATCACGTCTTAGACGAATCTGACAGCTTTCAGCCTGACTATGTTTGATAACATTATTGGCCAGTTCACGAAGCACCATGGACAAGGTCGACTGGCTAACGGGCGACAGACTTTCTAAGTCAAGGCTACTATCCACGGTCAAGACAATATCAGATAGGTCAAAGAGTCGCTCGAGCTCCAGTAACTCCTCAGCTACCGTTCGGTACTTGAGCTTATTGACAATCTCACGCACCTCGTACATGGAGTCACGACTAATCTGATTCAATTCTTCCAGATTCTTCCTAGCAGCATCATACTGCTCCTTGTCCATCTGTTTTAGAGCCAACTCAGTTTTGAGACTCATCATGGCAAAGGTGTGTCCTAAGGTATCGTGCAAATCACGGCCGATACGATTGCGTTCATTTTCAGCTGACAAGATATTGATGGTCCGGTTCTGCTCCGCAAGGGCTTCTTCCATCTTTCTCTCCTGACGCATACGGCTTTGAAAATAGTACATTCCCAAAGAAAAAAGAGTAATAGCCAGGGACATGAGGTGGGTACTCAAATCGTCTGTCAGTTGGAAGGATGATGACGTCAAAATCAAGAGCGTCGCTAGAAAGGAAAAGAATCGATAAGAAGATATACTATCCTCAAAGCGCCAAACGAGAAGGTTAACATTGAAAAAAACAAACCACATCATGCCACCCTGGAAGGTCACGGACATAAAGATAATGTAAGCTAGAGTGTAAAACCACAGAAAGGGAATCCACTTGCTATAAGCTTTTTTCAAATACACTATAAGGAGATAAGCGATGGTAAACAGACCCGTCAAAACTAGGGTCCAGACTGGGAAATACCCACCAAACACTCCTAAGATTGGGAAAACAAGGAAAATCAGACTAACAAAATAAGCGAAATCATTCTTCTGGTAACTTCTAAACATGGTCACTTTCTCTGTACGATTTGATAAAAAGGGCTAAGCCTGTAGCTATTGTAGCATAGACCAAGATAAAAATGAGCGATTTCCATGAAAATTCCCCTTTTTTTGCGAAATTGACTACTAACTGATTGATATGATAGATGGGTGTCCACTCCGAAATGTGCTGAACCCATTTTGGAAACATGGTTACTGGCATCCAAGAACCACCGATAATAGCAAGACCAAGAAAGACGATATTTCCGACGATAGCCATGATTTGTTGAGACTTAATTTGGGCAAGGAGCAAGCCAAAGGATAGGAAGACTAGGCTTGACAAGAGTAAAAGAGCCCCTGAACCAAGCCAATGTGATAATGGCATCTTAACATCACGCACAAAAGCTCCCACACAGAAAGTCACTAGGATAGCAACCATAAAGTTCATAAGAACTCGAAAGATTTTAGAGAGGTAATAGGATTGAATACTGATTTTTGAATGTTCGATGTAAGTTAACCAGTGATCGGTTTGATCCTCTCTAAGCATGTAGGGGAAGGTAAAGAAACCAAAGCTAGACATAGAAAATCCAGTCATGGTCAACATATAAGACAAGATAAAGGCTTTTTGTGATTCAGGGTCAGGACTCATTTCCATACCTGAATACAAGAGGAAGAATCCGACGGGCATTCCGATGGACATGATGAAGACTGGCCAACTGCGCCATGTTTTTATCCATTCGATTTTAAGTAGTGCTTTCATGACTTGTCCTCCCTTGTGCTATCAAATAGGCTATCTAAAAGTGTCTTGTTTTGAATTTCAATGTCAGAAATGCGACAGCCTTGAGCTTGTAAACTACTCCATACACTTTCAATATCTTTAGTCATAAAGGTGACAACATCACGTTTTTCAGTCACATCATAAATGGCTGCCAGTTTATCAAGACTTGGCGCAAAGCGACTTGCTAAGGTGACTTGCTTTTCCTTTTCTTCGCTACGCATAGCATGTGGCGTAGTATCCCTGATGAGTTCCCCCTGATGAAGAACCAAAATGCGGTCAGCTGTGTGTTCCACTTCTTCGATATAGTGTGACGAATAGAGAATGGTCACACCCGACTTTTTCAACTCATTGATGATTTCCCAAAAGCGTTGGCGTGTCGTAGTGTCCATCCCTGCTGTCGGCTCATCTAAAAAGAGAATGTCAGGCTTGCCAATAAGACAGAGAACAAAGGCAAGAAGACGTTTTTGTCCTCCTGAGAGTTTGTCCGCAAACTGCTGATACTGGTCATCTTTAAATCGTAAGAGTGCTTGAATTTCTTCTTTAGATAAGCCATTTTCAGAAATATCTTGGAAAAAAGCAATCAGTTCCTTAACTCTTAATTGTGAGGGAATGGTATTTTCTTGAAGGAGAACAGCAATTTGATCTTGCGCTTTTCCCTTTTTGCCCTTGATAAAGACTTGACCGCTACTAGCTTTCTTGTCACCAAGAATGCAGGACATTAAGGTCGTTTTACCAGCACCATTTGGCCCAATTAAAGCAAGACAATCGCCTTGTCCCACCTCAAAGCTAATATGGTCTAAAATTGTTTTTCCTTTGATTTTTTTGACAAGATTTGTGACTTGAAGGATTGCTTCACTCATGTGTGTGATTTCCTTTCTTTTGATAGAAGGCTAAAAAGACATAACAAGCTGCAACAGACACTCCCATGACACTGTAGAGAATATCACTGCTGCCATGAAGTAGGACATAGGTAAAGAGGATGGTCCAAATTACCGCTAGGAGCATAATGCTTAGTATTTTCAATAGTTTCATACTGGGCCTCCTAGTTTTTCAATTCATTAATGACAAGATCGATAAAACTTTTAGCCATAGTGATGAGAATATAAGCTGAGATAGACAAGCCAATAATCATGCCCAAATTTGAGAAGATAGCTTCAAAGTTTCCTTTTTCAAAGATGTCAGTAAACATGCTAAGTCCAGCAAAGACAGTTCCGATAACAGCGTAGATAAGGTAAGATGTTTTGATTTTCATGAGATGACCTCTTTCGTTTTTTATTATTTCTAAGTTATGACTAAAGTATATCTTTTTGGTCATTCTCTTTTTAGCACCAGATGTCATGACATGACATGACATTTGTCATGTGACGTAAAAAAGCCGACCTAAGGTCAGCTTTCTATAGTCTAATATCTCTCAGCAAGTTCGTAATAAGTGCGGACGACACGTCCTTTATAATGCACTCTGACTTTCCGTATCCAAAGGCTATCACCTAAGGAAAGTCTCGAAAAAGATTCTTTATTAAAAAATAAAAGCCGACCCAAGGTCAGCTTTTCATTATCTTACTAATTGTTTTTTGAATGGTTCTTCCACCATGATGAGAGGATGGAACCTGAGATATTGTGCCAAATACTAAAGATAGTTGATGGGATAGCAGCTTGTGGCACGAAATATTTCATGGCAAGGGTTGCTCCAAGACTTGAGTCTTGCATCCCCACTTCGAAGGTAATGGCTTTTTGTTGTGGTTCTTCCAAACCAAGGATTTTTGAAAATCCAAAACCAAGGGCATAACCACAAAGATTGTGGAGCATAACGACTGGGATAACAAGGGCTGTCGCTGCTGTGAAAATATTAGCATGGTTGGCAGAAACCACTGCTCCAACAATCAAGAGGATGGCAGCTTGTGAAATCAAAGGCATAATCTTGATGATGGCATCGATTTTCTTACCAAAGATTGAGTGAACAAGCACACCCAAGATGATTGGGACAACCACGATACGCAAGGTACTAAGGAAGAGGCTTTGAGCAGGGACGCTCACGTACTGACCAGCCAAAAATGACAAGAGGGTTGGAATCATGAGTGGTGCCAAGAGAGTTGAGAGGGTTTCAATAGAGACATCCAAGGCAACATCCCCACCTGAAAGGAAGGCCATAACACTAGATGAAGTCCCACTTGGACAAGACCCAACAAGGATAACCCCTGCTGCTGTCGCACCTTTCAAATGGAAAATCATACAAAGCAACCAAGCCAAACCAGGCATGATGACATAGTGGGCAACAGTCCCAAGGACAACTGGAATTGGACGCTTAGCAATACGTTTAAAATCTTCAGTGGTCAAGGTAAGCCCCATACCAAAGAGAATCAAACCAAGTAGATAAGCCGTGTTGGGAATGACCCAACTACTAGTTGCGGGAAGGGCATAGTTAAAGGCCGCCCAAAGGATAACAGCTACAGTAAACCATTTGCTGAGCCATTTACTAAAAGATACAAGTGACTCCATAATGAAACCTTCTTTCTATTTTCACAGAATAGTATAGCACTTTCATTTTGAATTTCAAGGTAAATTTCGAATTTTCTGAAATTAATTTCAAAAAAATAAACCCTCACACTTAAGATGTGAGGATTTTGTGATTTCTATAAACGTTAAGTCTTGTCTTGCGACTTTTCTTCAAACTGTTGAGCCCGTTCTTCTCCCCACCATAGTGGCAATAATTCGCCCAAAGTAATGGTTTGACGCGTTTCGTAGTCAACCATAAACTCCAAGCTACGATTATCGGGATGGAGTTCCATTAGAAATTCTCGACAGGCCCCACAAGGCATGCCAGACGGTCCACCATGAGGTGGCTGATCACGAAAGGCGATAATACGCTTGACCTTAGTTTGACCAGACTCTTGATACATATTGAAAAGGGCAGCCCTTTCAGCACATAGATGGAAAACACCACAAGTCCCTTCCATACAAAAGCCTGTGAAAATTTGTCCATCTTCAGCCTCAACGGCAGCGACAACGTGCCTAGCATAGACAAAGTCTGAGACTTCCTGTGGCTGATACAAGGCTTGAGCCTTTTCATACATTTTCTGCCAGATATCCATTATTTCTCCTTTAACCTCGATCACTTTCCCTTTGAGACTTGATAAAGAGGGCAAGCCCTGTTGCTACTGCAGTATAAGCTACAATAAACAGGAGTGATTTCCATGAAAATTTCCCATTGATAGCAAAATTAACGACCAATTCATTGACATGATAGACAGGTGTCCACTCAGAGATGCTCTGAACCCACTTAGGGAACATGGAAATAGGAACCCATGAACCACTCACTATAGGCAAGACAAGGTAAATAATATTTGCCACAAGAGACATGAATTGTTGAGATTTAATCTGAGCGATAAGTAAACCAAAAGCTAGAAAGAGCAGACCGGACAAAAGTAAGAGAGCACCTGACCCTACCCATCTAAAGAATGGCATCTCTACATCTCGGAAAAAGGCACCTACACAAAAGGTCACAATGATGGCAACCATAAAGTTTAGAAGCACACGAAAGATTTTAGAAAGATAATAAGCTGCAATACTAACCTTTGAGTGCTCGATATAGGTCAACCAGTGTTCAATTCGGTCCTCTTGCAACATATAGGGAAAGGTAAACAAACCAAAACTAGACATGGAGAAGCCAGTCATGGTCAGCATATAAGACAGCAAAAACTCTTTTTGAGCTTCTGGAGTAGGTGCTGAGAAGATACTAGAAAAAAGGAGGAAAAATCCGACAGGTATCCCGATTCCCATGATAAAGACTGGCCAACTTCGCCACGTTTTAATCCATTCAATTTTTAGTAATGCTTTCATGCCTTGTCCTCCCTTGTTGAATCAAATAGGCTATCCAAGAGTGTTTTATTTTGAATTTCAATATCAGAAATTCCACAGCCCGAATTTTCAAGACTTTGCCATACCTTTTCGATATCTTTGGTCATGAAGCTGATGACATCCCTCTTTTCAGTGATTTCATAGATATCTGGCAGTCCATGAACGATGCTAACAAAGCTACTTGGCAGAGTGACCTGCTTCTCTTTCTCTTCGTGTCGCATAGCGTATGGCGTGGTATCTCTGATGAGTTTCCCTTGATGGAGGACTAAGATACGGTCAGCCGTGTGTTCCACTTCTTCGATATAGTGAGAGGAATAAAGGATAGTTGTCCCAGCTTTTTTCAAGTCATTGACAATCTCCCAGAAACGCTGACGAGTGGAGGTATCCATACCCGCTGTCGGTTCATCCAAAAAGAGGATCTTAGGTTTATCAATCAAACAAAGGACAAAAGCTAGAAGACGTCTTTGTCCACCAGAGAGTTTGTCCGCAAACTGCTGGTACTGGTCTTCCTTGAATTGTAAGAGGTCTTGTACCTCTTGATTGGTCAAGGGATTATCAGAGATAGACTGGAAGAAGGCAATCAGCTCTTCCACTTTTAAACTATTTGGAATGGTATTTTCCTGAAGGAGAACTGCGATTTTATTTTTGGCCTTACCTGCCTTACCATCAATGAGGACCTGACCACTGCTCGGTTTTTTATCACCAAGAATACAGGACATCAAGACAGTCTTACCCGCACCATTTGGTCCAATCAAGGCGACACAATCGCCCTTGTTTATCTCAAAACTAATATCCTCTAAAATGGTCTTTCCCTTGATGCGTTTTCCAAGGGATGTGACTTGAATAACCGTTTCACTCATACCTGTGATTTCCTTTCTTTTGTATAGGAGCCATGCTAATTGACGATAGAGCTGATATCATTGGACTTCCCTTAATACTCCACTTCCAACTCGGTACAGAAGAGACTTCCGCTCAGATGAAGCCTCGTTTCAACTTGCTCGAAATCAGATTCAAATCGATCCACATTCACAGATGATAGAGGATGTGAAATTCCAGTGCTATCCATGACACAGCCGTGAGGAAGTCGGATATGAACTTCACCAAACTTAGCATCAAGATGAACAGCCACCTGATTTGACGCAAAGCTGGCCTGACTCAAATCCAACCAAAGCTCACCAAAAGCTAGATTCATATCAATCGTTTCGACTTCTTGAGAATAGATACGATACCTATCCTCAGCCATATAGGTCTTAACAGAAATATGAGGTCCCTCCTGGTCATTCTTATTAACCTTATAGTCTTTAGTGAGCTCTTTCTTTTGACTACGACCATAAAAAAGCTCTAAAGCCAAGCCAATTAGAAAGATACCACTAAAGAGATTCCACTGTGCAAAATCGAGGTTTAACAAGTCATGAACATAGGGTGATAAGAAGGCCAAACCAAGAAAAATGAGGAGGGGTCGCCTATTCAAGATACCAAAACAAAAGAAGGCCACGAAGAAAACCAGATTATAATTGACCATGATCCAAAAATCTGGAATAAAGGCACTAGCGATAAAACAAGCTGCTAGTAAAAGCAACAAGAAACTCCGAAGATTAAACCGTTGCATAAGAAGACTCCTTTCTAGTAAATGATTGCAAATTTCCAATTATTTTCACTATCAGTATAGCACTATTTGTAAACGTATTCAATGTTATATAAGAAGGATTTGCAAGAAAAAAAGAGCTTTCGCTCTTTCATTATTTTCAATGTTTGACAGTTACTTGTCCAAAGGTTACAGAGCCTGTTAGAGAAACTGTCGTTCTTGATAACTCTCGATCTCCTAGACTATCGTAGCCTTTCACTCCTGCTAAGCTTGTATGAAGCCCGTGTGTATCCACTTGCCAATCCTTAGGAACTCGAATGATAACCTGAGAAAAATTTGCCTGAACCACAATCTGAGGTCGGTCCGTCATAAACTGAGCCTGACGCAAATCTAAAGTCAAACGTCCAAAATCGGCATTGGCATAGACAGTTTCAAGATTTTGAGAAGTCACCACCTGAACAGACTCTGAAAATAAGGTCTTAGCGAAAATCTCTCGCTCATGTTCTTTAGAAACCTTGTAAGAAAAGTTCTTCTTATAACTTGGCTTGCTCAAACGGTCCACCGCAATTCCCAAGATAAGAATCCCTACAAAGAGGGTCCATTCTGAATAGTCCAATCTAAAGAGGTCATGAATATAGGTTGATAGAAAAGCCATTCCCAAGAAAAAGAGAAATTTCCCCTTAGATTGCCAACTCAAAAGCACAAAAAGCAAGGCCAAAATCAACTTATAATTAAAGGCCAAATACAAATCTGGAATAAAAGCTGTCGCGATAAAATAGGTAGCAATGATAAGTAGGGTGATAACACCTGCATTAAAGCGTCTCATAACAGTTCCTTTCTAAATCCTATCCTTGAGTTTTTCCACAAAAAGGTAGGCCGCTGGACAAAATAGCGTATTTTTGATAGTCAAATGATTAATCTGATAGATTTTCTTACGATCCGTGTGGGGAAAAGCTGCACAAGCCTTGGGGCGGACATCATAGATATCACAGAGATTATCAGGCCCCAAAAATGGACAAGGCATAGACTTGAAGACCTTATCACCATCCTCATCTACCTGCAAGTACATCTCCTCAAAGGCAGGTAACTTCATGCGAAAATGCTTGGCAATGCGAGTGATGTCCTGCTCTGTGAAGTCTGGTCCTAGCGTCTTACAGCAATTTGCACACTGGACACAATCAATCTCTTGGAAGACTTCATTATGTACTTGCTGAACAATCTTATCTAAATTTTTAGGGGCCTTCTTCTTGAGCTGTGCTAGAAACTTGCGGTGCTCCCCCTGCTTTTGACGTGCCAACTCTTCGTAACGTTTGACATCAATAGTCTGTGACATGTGTTTTCTCCGATGATTTAAAATTCTTTCATCTATTATAGCATAAAAGAAATAGAGCCTAGCATGAACTAGACTCTATGTTAGTTACATTGATACGATTCTACGATAAGAACGTGACGTTAGGGCGAAAACCAAGACATAGGCTAGGAAGAATACGCCGCAAACAATAATAGTGACCACTAACATAAGATCTGGATTGAGAACCCCAATAACACGCACAATCAAACTGATCATATGATAGGCAAAGGCCAAGTGAATAAAGGCAAAAATCAGAGGGAGGAAAAAGACGGTAAGAACTTGTTTACGAATGGTTTTCTTGACTTGTTGGTCGTCCAACCCAATCTTTTGAAGAATAACAAAGCGCTCACGATCCTCATAACCTTCAGAAATCTGTTTATAGTAAATCACGAGAACTGTGCCAAGCATAAAGATAATGGATAAGAAAATACCGATAAATAAGGTTCCGCCAACAAAGCCATTTAGCATCCCTTCTACATCATATCGGCTATTAGCAGTGAGGTTAGGCCCAGGGACACCAGTAGTTTGTCCAGCTAACTGTTGCGTTTCTTTATCCGTGAGTTTGTCTAGCAAATCTGAATTTTTCTTGGCTTCATGTGTAGGGTCTTTGACGTTAACACCAACATAAGTAGATTGAGTGGTTGCTGTTCCTTTGATACTTTCTTTAAAATTATCCATATCAGGAACGACAAGGTAGCTATAATCAGAAACTATGGTTGTAAAGATATTAGGTACTTTACCTTTAATAAAGTCATTAAGGCTTTCCTGAATCTGGTAGTTTTGACCATTGATAGAGACACTCTTTTGATCTTTCAATATTTTATTTTTAGTAAATAAGCCAACTTGATTTGAAGTCAGATTGAGGTCTTTACCTGTTAATTGCTTATAAGTTGCTTGTGAGAAGACAAGAAAAACTGACTTTGGTAGAACTTTTCTTTCATTCTCAGAAAAGATGGTTAGCTTGTTTTTTTCTTGTTCTTTGATACCAAAGTAGAGGTAAGTTACTTCCGTTTTTCTATTTACCTGATTTCCCGACTGTGATAAGAAATCATCCATAACCTTTTGTGTACTTGTTACATCTACATTCGTTCCGGTAACTGAGTACTCATGTGGAGCAGCACTGGCCAAATAGTCTTTTTTTCCAGCATAGATACTTGCAGCACCTACAAGCGTCACCAGAACCATACTTGAGAGGATAGCAATGGTAGCAAGCCCAACTGCGTTTTTCTTCATTCGAAAGACAAGGTTGGAAATGGAAATCATATTATTAGGCTTGTAATAGTAGCTTTTCTTCTTTTTCAAGAGTTGTAGAACTACTGTTGTCCCAGCGTTAAAGAGAAGATAAGTCCCTAAAATGACCAGTAAAACAGCTAGGAAAAAACTGATAATAGCCGTTACTGGATTCTGAACAGAAAGAGCAAGATAGTAACCATATCCCATAGTCCCAAGTCCTAAAAGGGTTTGAATAACTAGGAAGCGTCCTTTTTTCTCACCCTTAAGGCCATCTTTAGTTAATTGTAAAGGATTAAGCCGTAGTAATCGGAAACCATTTACCAAAACCAACAAACTAAAAATACAAGCAAAGATGACAAGAACAATAGGAATTGTCATTACTTGAAAGGTCGAAACCAAACCTGTACTTTCTCCGATAATCCTTTGAAGAAAAGCATAAATGAGTTTATCGAATAGCGCCCCTACACCTATACCTAAAAGCAAAGTCACAAAACCCATAATCATCGTTTCTTTTAAAATCATACTAAAAAGGTGACGCTTCTCCAAGCCTAGCACACTATAGAGACCAAGCTCCTTTGAACGATTTTTCATGACAAAGCTGTTGGCATAAAGAACAATAATCCCAGAGGATAGGGCGACAATCCCAAGTCCCAACCCCAAAACCATCTTGATAGCATCTGCCCCAGGTAAGTCATCCAGATGCGAATTAAGCGTTAAAGATGTAAAAATATAGGTAATGGCAATAACCAGAATAGTTGCCAATGTATACGGATAGTAAAGCTTACGATTTTTTATGAGATTGGACAACGCCAGTCTATTGGTTAGACGAAACATATTAGTTCACCTCACTTGCCATTGTAGTTAGTGTATCGGAAATTTCTTGGAACATTTGATGTTCAGACTTATCCCCTTTGAAGATTTGATTATAAAGAATACCATCCTTAATAAACAAAACACGCTGAGCACGACTGGCGGCCGCTGTTGAGTGAGTTACCATAAGAATGGTCTGACCGCTGGCATTAATAGTATCAAAGACATCCAAGAGGGCCGCTGAAGATTTTGAATCCAAGGCGCCTGTTGGCTCATCTGCCAAGAGGATTTCTGGTTTAGTGATGATCGCACGCGCAACGGCAGCCCTTTGCTTTTGCCCACCTGAAATTTCATAAGGGTACTTCTCTAGCAAGGGATGGATTCCCAATTGACGACTGACTGCTTCTACTTGCGTCATCATTTGCTTAAGTGGACGTCGAGAAAGGACCAAAGGTAGCAAGATATTATCTTTAACAGATAGGGTATCTAAAAGATTGAAATCCTGAAAAACAAACCCTAATTTTTCACGACGGAAACTGGAAGCATCCTTATTTTTAATGGTTGCTGTGTCCATACCATTAAGGTAGACACGCCCTGCCGTTGGTTTATCAAGCATGGCAAGGATGTTGAGCAGGGTTGATTTTCCTGAGCCAGACTCACCCATAATAGCAACATACTCACCCTTTTCAACCGTAAAATGGATATCTTTAAGGGCCTCAACCTGATTTCCTTTGAAACGTGTTTTATAAATTTTTTTAACATGTTGAACATCTAGTAATGTCATAATAAGCTCCTTTATTTAGTAGATTTTTGAGAGATTTTAGGAACCTCTTACTTAACTTCTGATACCATTTTATAGAAAAAGCAAGGTCTCAACCATAACCCTTGCTTTCATTTCTAGCCTTATTTCTTACACTTTTGTAAGTTATTAATCAATAGCCAACTTCTGCTTTTGAAAATGAATGGAAACCGTGGTTCCTTGACCTACTTGGGAGCTAATACTAATCTCATGTCCAAGCTGATCAGCAATTTTCTTTGAAAGATAGAGACCTAACCCAGACGACTGCTGAGTCAATCGGCCATTGTAACCTGAAAAACCACGCTCAAAAACCCGTAAGATATCACTATCCTTAATACCAATCCCAGAATCCTTAAGATAAAGCGTATTATCTTTGAAGTAAATGTCAATACCGCCACTCTTTGTGTACTTCAAACTGTTTGACAAGACCTGCTCAATGATGACTAAGAGCCATTTTTCATCTGAAATAACCTTAACATCCAAGTTATCTAGGTTAATGGTCAACCCTTTTTGAATAAAGAAAAGACTATGCTTTCTAACAACTTCTTTAACCAAGTGTTCTAATGCAACCTGTTTCAACTGCAAATCATCATGAAAGTTTTCTAAACGTAAATACTGCAAAACCAAATTAGTGTAGGCATCAATCTTGAAGATTTCTTGCTCCAAGAGAGACCTAGTATTACTATCTGTGACATCCTGAACCAACAATTGACTGGCTGCTATTGGCGTCTTGATTTGATGAACCCAAAGAGTGTAGTAGTCCATTAAATCTGTATAGCGCTTACGCTCCTCCTCAGTCTGATTCATCTGATTCTCCCTTGCATTTTCCAAGCTCTGGGCTAAGTAAAACTCCAAGGGACTTAAGGGAGTAATCTCCTCATAAAGATAAGCTAGCTTATAAGACTGATAAGATCTAAGCAAGTCCCAAGCCAGCATAATGATGGTCACAAAAGTCAGGATTGTCAGGGCATAATAAAGAACATCTGCCACCTCTTCAAATAAAAAGGCGAACAAAATCAAGAGCAGTCCGTTAAAGATAACCAAGAGATAGAAAGGCAGACGAGACCTAATATGGTATTTGATAAATTGACGCTTACCCATCATGACGCAACCCGTAGCCGACACCTTTCTTGGTTTCAATAAAGTCCTTCAAACCAACTGCCTCTAACTTCTTACGTAACCGTGCTACATTTACAGAGAGAGTATTATCATCAATAAAGAGGTCACTATTCCAAAGCTCCTTCATGAGGTCTTCACGACTAACGATATTACCAGAACGCTCGAAGAGAACTTGTAAAATCTGAAATTCATTTTTAGTCAAAGAAACGACTTCTCCCTGATAAACCAAATCCATGGCTTTGAGGTTCAGTATCACACCCATATATTCCAAAAGACTCTGATCCTTTCCAAACTCATAAGATCGGCGCAAAAGCCCTTGAATTTTTGCCAAGAGAACATTTTGGTCAAATGGTTTAGTCACAAAGTCGTCTCCACCCATATTGATTGCCATAACGATATCCATGGCCTGATCTCTAGAGGACAAGAACATAATAGGCACCTTGGAGACCTTCCGAATTTCCTGACACCAGTGATAACCGTTAAATAGAGGTAAACCAATGTCCATAAGAACCAAGTGGGGTTCTTCTTTTACAAAAATAGATAATACTTCCATGAAATCTTCAACAAGAACAACTTCGTACCCCCACTGTTCTAGTATTTTTTTGACTTGTTGACGGATAACATCGTCGTCCTCCACTAATAAAATTTTATGCATAACTCAACCTCTTTCATTTCTCACTATTATAACAAAAATGACATAAGAATCGCCCTTTCTCAGCAAATCTTACAATAATGTTAGATTGAATTTTGCAACTTTTAAAATAGTGCGTTTTCATAGGAAAAATCCTTTGAGTCTTCAAAGAAAATATAGTATTATAATAGAGTTGATGTTGGTTTATCATCAACCAACGACAGCTTCATCGAACAATGAGAACATTACTTATTTATGTCACGAATCGGCGTGACGTTTCTACAAGGTGCCGTAACACCTAACAATGAGTAAGTCAGAAAGTCATAAAAAGATTTTACCGTCTTTTTATGATTTTAAAGGCTTGCTTTGCAAGCCTTTTTCTGTTATTCGATGGTTTTGATCTTTGTCAGAGTCTTAATAGAATCTGGGAAAATCAAAATACACTTTAGTTATATTTTTTATAGGAGGTAATATGAAATTACTGGAAGACCGCATTCTCAATGATGGGAATGTCCTTGGGGAGAACATCCTCAAAGTTGACTCTTTCCTCACTCACCAAGTGGATTTTGACCTCATGCGTGAGATTGGAAAGGTCTTTGCTGAAAAGTTCAAGGATGCAGGCATCACCAAGGTGGTGACTATCGAGGCATCTGGTATTGCTCCAGCCCTCTATGCTGCTGAGGCCTTGAATGTCCCTATGATTTTTGCGAAGAAGGCTAAAAATATCACCATGAATGAAGGAATCCTCACTGCTGAGGTCTACTCCTTCACTAAGCAGGTGACTAGTACTGTCTCTATCGCAAGCAAGTTCCTCACTCCTGAAGATAAGGTCCTCATCGTTGATGACTTCCTAGCTAACGGCCAAGCTGCCAAAGGCTTGATTCAAATCATCGAAGAAGCTGGTGCACACGTCGAAGCGGTTGGTATCGTTATTGAGAAATCTTTCCAAGATGGTCGTGCCCTTCTGGAAGAAGCTGGCTATCCAGTCGTTTCACTTGCTCGTTTGGATCGTTTTGAAAATGGTCAGGTCGTATTTAAGGAGGCAGACATCTAATGCAAAATAAAGAGAAACACTCGCAGGCAGCGGTCCTAGGACTGCAACACCTACTTGCCATGTACTCGGGATCAATCCTGGTTCCAATCATGATTGCTGGTGCTTTGGGGTATTCAGCTCATGAATTAACCTACTTGATTTCAACCGACATTTTCATGTGTGGTGTAGCAACCTTCCTCCAACTTCAACTTAATAAATACTTCGGTATCGGTCTTCCAGTTGTTCTCGGGGTTGCCTTCCAATCAGTAGCACCACTTATTATGATTGGTGAGAAACATGGTAGCGGTGCTATGTTTGGTGCCCTTATCGTTTCAGGGATTTATGTTATCCTCGTTTCCGGCGTCTTTTCAAAAGTGGCCAATCTCTTCCCTTCTATCGTTACAGGATCAGTCATCACGACTATTGGTTTGACCCTCATCCCTGTGGCTATCGGAAATATGGGGAACAATGTTGATAAGCCTACTGGTCAAAGCCTCTTCCTTGCTGCTATCACCGTTCTTATCATCCTTGTAGTTAATATTTTCACTAAAGGATTTATCAAATCCATCTCAATCTTGATTGGTTTGATTGTCGGTACTGCTATCGCAGCAAGCATGGGCTTGGTTGACTTCTCACCAGTAGCTGCGGCACCTATTGTCCACGTGCCAACACCATTCTACTTCGGGGTGCCTAAGTTTGAGTTGTCATCAATCATCATGATGTGTATTATCGCTACCGTGTCTATGGTTGAATCAACTGGGGTTTACTTGGCCCTCTCTGATATTACCAAAGAACCAATCGATAGCACTCGCCTTCGTAACGGTTACCGCGCTGAAGGTTTGGCTGTTCTCCTTGGTGGACTCTTCAACACCTTCCCATACACTGGTTTTTCACAAAACGTTGGTCTTGTGAAGTTGTCAGGTATTAAGACGCGCTTGCCAATCTACTATGCGGCTGGTTTCCTTGTTCTTCTTGGACTCCTTCCTAAGTTTGGTGCCTTGGCACAAATCATTCCAAGTCCAGTTCTTGGTGGCGCAATGCTTGTCATGTTCGGTTTTGTTTCTATCCAAGGGATGCAAATCTTGGCGCGTGTTGATTTCGCCAACAACGAACACAACTTCTTGATTGCTGCAGTATCAATCGCTGCAGGGGTTGGTCTTAACGGCAGCAACCTCTTCAACAGCCTACCAAATGCTTTCCAAATGTTCTTCTCAAACGGTATCGTGGTCGCAAGCTTGCTTGCCATCGTCCTCAATGCCATTTTGAACCATAATAAAAAAGAAAAATAACACAAGAACACCTGAGTCGTTTGACTTAGGTGTTTTCTTTGAAATTAAAATCTTCAAGTTGTAAAGCAAAAGAAAAGACTAAGCAACTAATCTGTCTAACTTTTACTGAAAGTAGCTCTTGCTATTTAATTCTTACGATTGACTTATTTTCAATTCTATAGACAGCATCATAATCTTCCAGATTGTAATGATGGGCAATTTCAATAATGCTATTAGGCAACTGTTTCAAGACATTACTTATTTCTTTTGAACTTGCTGCATCTAAAGAAGCCATCATCTCATCCGCAAGTAAAACCTGCTTGCCCCTCAAAATAGCACGTGCAATCTCCAGTTTTATGATTTGACCACCTGAAAAGTTATCTCCAGTTAATTCATAGTCTAATTGGTGACAACAAGCCTCCCATAGTCCAACTTTTTTTAGTGTTGAAATGAGCAATGAGTCAGAATAATCTTGATAAAGAGTTAGATTATGTCGCACACTTGTATGAAAGACATAGGGATTTTGATGAATAATTGCAATATTATCTAAATTTGGAGTCAGCTCCCTTCCATCAATGCTTTTAAAAATGATTTTCCCACTATATGCCTTATCTTGCCCTGATATTAACCTAAAAAGTGTTGTTTTTCCAATACCACTATCACCAACTATAAGATTATGCTGAGACAATGAAAAAGTAACCGTAACATCTCGAAAAATCTCTTGATTATCATAAGATTTAGTGACGTTTTTTAACTGAATTTCTTCTAAAGTATGTATGTGAAGCCCTTTTGAAGGAATTTCTGACTCACTTCCAAATGTCAATAATTTATCTTTTATCACTTGACTTGATTGAATACTTGCAATAGCCTCCAGAATCTGTTGTAAGGGGTTAATAAGATATGTTGAAGCAGACATCATAGCAATAAGTGTAGTAATTGAATTTTGTTTCATGACAAGACCAATCACAAATGGTCCAATCAAGCCGACAGCTTTCAGAGGTCCTGTCCAAAACATAACTAAATTATGAAGTGTATAATACTTAAATTGTGTCGTCTCCATCTCACTAAGGGTTATGAGAGTTTGCTTTACATTCTCTTTTTCTGCTTGGTTGCAAATAATCGTTTCAATCCCTTTACCAAAGTCTGTGATAGCTCTTAAATTCTTCTCTTTTGAACTACTTAGTAATTCTCCTGACTCTTTTAATTTTCTCTTAAATATAAACTGAGGCAAAATCATCAGAAAAGCACCTATTGTAAAAAGACTACCCACAATAATATTTTGTTTGAGCAAATAAATAACAGATACTAGAATAGAGGCGCCCCACACAGGCGAGATAAGAAAAGATTGAAGGAACTCCTGGTCTACAATTCCAAGATCTTGTGTCAAGAGTGAGCAAAGCTCAGAATCGGAGATGTTTTTAGGAAAGACAGCATGATTCTTTAAAATATTTTCTGATAGGCTTACATTAAACGCTCTAATAATAGAACGAAGCAGAATATTCTCTATATACATAAAAGCGTACACAACCACCCAAAGAGAGATACTCGAAAATGTAAAAACTATTAAATCCCAACTATCACTACTATCTATATGACCTGCCATCTGGATAATTACAGGTATTACAATGCCTTGACACGAATAAAGAAGCGCAAAAATGATATAAAGTACCATTTCCTTCTTAGGAAGTAGCTTAATAAATTTAAGCAGTGACACAGCAACCGATTTATTTTTTTCAATAATCATTGCTTTTACCTCCTTCAATTTGATACTATTATTTTAGTTTATTAATAGTATCAACTATTGAAATTTCGGAAATCCGATAAGGTAATTTTATATGGAACAAGGTCAAAAATTTAAACAGATTCGAAAACAGAGAAAATACACTATTCAGAGACTCGCTCAAGTAGCTGGATCTGTAGCGAGTCTTTCAGACTTTGAAAATAACAAAACATCACTCTCAAATGATACTCTTTTCAAACTTTTAAAACATCTAAAAGTCGAATATAATGAATTTTTCGAACAAGAATATCTTGTGGACGAAACCTACATAAAACTTGCTAATCAATTCAATCAAGCCTCAAATCATCTAGACTTTGAAGCACTGGAGCAAGTCGCAGAAAAGTTTCGCATTTTAGGAGAAACCAATTATAGTGATTATCTGATTAGTCTTTGTATTGACTGTCAGGTTTCAAAACTTCAAAACCGGTCAGTTAACCAAGATATTGCTACAGAACTTCAAAACTACTTCTTTTCGATTGATATTTGGACACTTCTCGATATTAATTTACTGAATATGGTAAAGGATATCTTCACAGAAGATGCGCTAAAAATCTACATTAAGGAATTCCTATCAATACTCAATAAAAATCCTAGAAATAATTTAGATCGAATCACTTTAGAAGTTATCAGTCGTTGTATTTTCCAAATCATTCTTTACGGAAATCAAGAAGATAGTGACTACTATATAAACGAACTAAAAACTATTCAATTACCAGACTATTTCATGTTACAAAAACTCTATCTTAAAGAACTAAAAGCCGCATACCTTTATAAATTTATCGATAAGAATATGGGAAAGACTATACATAAAGAAATTCTCCACTACTTGGCTTTTATGGGAGATGACGATAATTTGAGAGAATGGGACCGAACTTTCCGTCAATTATAGACTTTATTGGATAACAGTTGTACAATGATTATATAATTTGAAAAATTTAGAAAGGAAAACAGAATGCACGAAACACATTCTCTCCGTGAGCGATTTCTTGTTTTCTTCAAGATTTTTGTGCCCATACTGATCTATCAGTTTGCCAACTTTTCAGCAGCTTTTGTGGACACTACCATGACTGGTCAATACGATGCCCTACACTTGGCGGGGGTAGCCATGGCAACGAGTTTATGGAGTCCTTTTTTCACCTTCTTAACAGGTATCGTATCTGCCCTAGTTCCTATTATCGGACACCATCTAGGGGCTGGTCGCAAGGACCGAGTGGCACCTGATTTCTATCAATTTCTTTATATGGCCTTGGGCCTATCACTTATCCTCTTTGCCCTCGTTTTTCTGGGGGCGCCCTTGGTTTTGAATCATCTAGGTCTGGAGCCTTTGGTCAGAAAGGTAGCCCTTGGTTATTTACGCTTTTTGAGTCTTGGTATTATTCCCCTTCTACTCTTTAGCGTGGTTCGCTCCTTCCTTGATGCGCTTGGCCTCACGCGCCTCTCCATGTATCTCATGCTTTTGCTCCTACCTCTCAATGGTTTCTTCAATTTCCTCCTCATCTATGGCATTGCTGGCCTACCAGAGTTAGGTGGAGCTGGGGCTGGTCTTGGAACTTCAATGGCTTATTGGGCCCTTCTCCTCATTTCCATTGCGGTTATCAGAAAGCATAAAAAGGTTAAGCCCTACCACATTGAAAAGGTGCAACCCCTTGATAAAACAGCTCTACTTGAGGCACTTAAACTGGGTCTCCCGATTGGTGGAACGGTCTTTGCGGAGGTTGCCATCTTCTCAGGTGTTGGTCTGGTTATGTCTAAATATCCGTCCCTAGTGATTGCCAGTCACCAGGCAGCCATGAATTTCTCAAATCTCATGTACGCCTTTCCTCTCAGCATTTCCAGTGCCATGGCTATCATTATTTCCTACGAATTTGGGGCTAGACGCATGGATGCGGTCAAGAGCTACAGCAAGCTGGGACGGTTGACAGCCCTAGGATTTTCTATCTTTACCTTGATTTTCCTCTACTTCTTGCGCTATGATTTGGCAGAACTCTATGGGCATGAGCCTGAATTTTTGAGGATGACAGCCATTTTCATGACCTATAGCCTCTTCTTCCAAGTGGCAGATGTCTTTGCGGCTCCGCTTCAAGGAATCCTGCGTGGCTACAAGGATACCAAGGTGCCTTTTTATCTCGGTGTCCTAGCCTACTGGGGCATCACCTTCCCAGTTGGCTTCCTTCTTGAAAAAGTCACTGGGCTAGGTCCCTACAGCTACTGGATTGGCCTGATTGCCAGCCTTATCGTCAGTGGTCTCTGTTACCAATGGCGCTTAAATAGAATCGTCAAACGTTACGAATCACAACAGTGATATTCCTGAAGCAGTCTTGTCAGACTGCTTTTTCTATGCTCAAATCTCGATAATACAGAAAAAAACCTCCTGCATATTGAAAACAGATGGACTGTTATCAATACACAGAAAGCTTCTTTTGATGAGTGATTAATTATATTCAGATTTTCCTGACCTATTACCAAACTGGATTCATTAATGAAAACATAGATGTTTAATATTGAAAAAAGTATCACAGAGACCAGCTGGATCGACTAGGGCACCATAAATCATGACTAAACCACAGAGAGCTAGGAAATGATAAAAATAAACTACTTTCTCCCCTGTTTTAGGAAGTAAAAGAAAAGACCAGAACCACAAGACACAAATGGCTATTAATATGATTAGTTTATTCATCCATTCCATAATAATCTCCGTCACAAAGGTTACGCACAATAAAATAGTCCTTAGGACTATCTGAATGTTATCATAAAATCTAACAAGTGCTGTCATTACTTCTTAAGGAAATATCTTAGTATTCTCTTGCTAGTCTTGTTTAGGTAAGTTAAGACATATAAAATCATATTGGGAGGTTGGGAAGACTCATTATTACACAAAGTACAATAATGTTTACAGACGCCAAAACCAGCAAAAGCTAAGGAGAAGGACATATTGACACTTGTCAGATTTCTCACTATTATAGTCTACTATTTTTTTATTTGAAACGTAAAACAATTTTGCCCAAATTGTTAAAAAATGTAATGAAAGGTCACTTTTTTATCCTGAATGGTTAGGTCACATTCTATGTTAGCTTTAAAAGGCTTTCATCTTTTTTACAGCTTCTTATGTCATGAAAAAAGAGGTTAGAACCAAGGGGAACCAACCTCTTTTTAATAAGTAATTCATTCCTTCAGAATACCTAATCAGTCCACTTGATCAAGCAAGTAAGCATAGCCCTCTTTTGCCATGTCAGCTTTAGGAACAAATCGTGTCGCTACCCCATTGATACAGTAGCGTAAACCACCTCTATCACTTGGCCCATCTGGGAAGACATGACCTAGATGGGAGTCGCCCACACGACTACGAACCTCGATGCGGTCCATATTGTGCGAATGATCTTCCTTGTAGTTGGCTACCTCTGGACTAATTGGTCTAGAGAAACTTGGCCAACCACAGGCTGAATCAAACTTATCCTTGGACGAAAAGAGTGGCTCACCAGTCGCCACATCAACATAAATCCCAGACTCAAACTGATTCCAAAGCGGACTCGTAAAGGCCCGTTCCGTTCCATTCTCCTGAGTTACAGCATAGGCTTCTGGACTCAAACTTTCCTTAAGTTCCTCCCGATTTGGCTTGTGATAAGCACTAGCATCAATAACGGGACTAGCTGCCTGATTGACATTGATATGACAGTAGCCATTAGGATTTTTCTTGAGATAATCTTGATGATAATCCTCAGCAGGAATAAAGTGCTCAAGTGGCAACAATTCAACCGCCAAAGGCTGACCGTATTGCTCAGTCATTTCTTGGAAAACTTGCTCGATAGTCGATAAATCATTTGCATCCGTGTAGTAAACACCCGTACGGTACTGAGTCCCCACATCATTGCCCTGTTTGTTTTTACTCAGAGGATTGATGATACGGAAGAAATGTAGCAGAATTTCTCGCAAGGATACCTTGCTAGCATCATAGGTCACCTGAACGGTTTCAGCGTGGCCCGTCTGACCGATAAGCTCATAGCGAGTTGTCTCACTACGGCCATTGGCATAACCCGAAACCGCATCAAGCACACCTGACACACGAGAGAAATACTCCTCAACACCCCAGAAACAACCACCAGCAAGATAGATTATATGATTATTAGGATTTGACATTTTTAACACTCCCTTCAATAGATACTTGCATCTCCACGCCTTAAGTGTAACGCTTTTGAGAAGATTTCGCACTTAAGGTGACTTGGAGAGACAAAAAAATCCCATCACATATTATGTGATAGGATTAGTATCTTTATTCCATTTCGAAGCTTTCGCTCTTAATCTTATCTGGTAAGACGAGAGACAAGAGAATACACAAGATGGCTGGTATCAACCATGGCAGTGATGCTCCTGATAATGGGAGGAAGTTAATAAGGGCATTGAGTCCCGCAAGTTTAAACTGGCTTCCAATTACACTAAGCAAGGCAATCAGCGTGACTACTGCAACTGTCACTTGCATACCAGGTTTAGACAAGGCCACGAACTTGTTGGCAATCACAATCATGACAATCGTGATGGTAATTGGGTAGAGAATCAAAAGCACTGGTACTGAGAAAGCAATGATATTGTTAAGTCCCAAGTTGGCAATCGCAAAGCCAATCAAGGTAAAGATAATGGCGTAAGCCTTGTAAGATACTTTCGGAAATGCCTTGTGGAAGAATTCCCCAGTCGCAACGATAAGTCCTGCGGTTGTTGTGAAGCAAGTCACTGTCACCATGATAGCTAGGAAAATCTGAGCAGCTGGTCCAAAGATAGCTTGTGTGGCTTGTGACAAGACGCTGGCACCAATATTGGCATCTTTTGGTAGTCCGGCCACTTGGAGTGGGAAATGATTTCCCAAAAAGGCTAGTCCCAAATACAGAGCACCAAAGAGAAGCGTCACTACGAAACCAACGACCCAAATGGTAGAGATATACTCTTTTTTAGACTTAAAGCCTAGTTGGTTGAGGGTGACTACTGCCACTACACTGAAGGCCACAGAAGCCAAGGCATCCAAGGTGTTGTAGCCTTCCAAGAATCCCTTACCAAATGCAGAAGCATGATAAGCTTGGCTAGCTACCTGAGGACTGTGACCACCGTATTTAAGTGCTCCTGCCACAATAACCATAACAATCATAATAGCAAAGACAGGTGTTAAGATACGTCCAATACTATCTAGAATTTTAGATGGGTTCATGGCAATCCAAAGTGCTAAAGCAAAGTAGATTACGGTAAAGACAAAGAGCCAAAGGCTAGTATGCCCACTACCAATCAAAGGCGAGAAGCCAATCGAAAAGGCTGCTGCTGCCGTTCTAGGAATGGCAAAGAAAGGACCAATGGACAGATAGAGTACTGCCAAATAAACTAGAGCAAACTTAGGCGAGATTTTTTGTGAAATCTCATGAATGTACCCCTTAGGATTTAGGGTCCCGATAACCAGCGTTAGGATGGCAATACCAACACCTGATAGGACAAACCCTGCAATCGCAGGCCAAAAATGACCTCCAGATTCAAAGCCTAGCTGAGGGGGAAAGGTCAGATTTCCTGCTCCAAAGAACATACCAAACAACAGTAAAGCTGTAAGGCCTCCTTTTTTTAACATAAGTTTCTCCAATCTAAAACAAACTAGACATCATCTCAAAAAAGATAACTTGTTTATTACTATTTTTGTCAACTTACTTAGTATGACATGATTAGTTTGGAACTTCAAGCTATTGAAACGTATTAGGAAAGGTTTTTAAAATTGCAAATTTTCTGTATCATTGTACGAAAAAACTAGACAAGATTCTTATCTCGTCTAGTTTGATCGTTTGATTATGGGTGACTGACAATCAGCTCAAGCTCTCCCTTGATTTCCCAAGCTTGAACGTCGCTAGGTAGAATGAAGTGGCTGCCTTTTGCAATTGGGTATTCTTGATTATCAACTAAGAGGCTTCCTTGACCGTCAAGTACACTAAACAAACTGTAATCAGCAGTCTTTTCAAAATCAGCCTTACCTGAGATTTCCCATTTATAAACGGCGAAGAAATCACTTGATACTAAGAGCGTTGATTTGAGGTCATCTACTTTTGTTGTGACTGGTCGACTGTTGGCTGGCTCACCGATATTAAGGACATCGATAGATTTTTCAAGATGGAGTTCACGCAGGTTACCTTGATCATCTTTACGGTCAAAATCATAGATACGGTAGGTCGTATCACTAGATTGTTGCGTTTCAAGAACCATGATACCTGCACCAATAGCATGCATGGTACCACTTGGCACATAGAAGAAATCACCTGCTTTAACCGGAACCTTAGTCAAAAGATTTTCCCAATCCTTACTTTCAATTTGCTGACGCAGTTCTTCTTTTGATTTGGCATTGTGGCCATAAATAATTTCAGCGCCTGGCTCAGCAGCAATGATATACCAACACTCTGTTTTACCAAGTTCACCTTCATGTTCAAGTCCATAAGCATCATCTGGATGGACCTGCACACTGAGCCAATCATTGGCATCCAAAATCTTAGTCAAAAGTGGGAAGACAGGTTCCTTGCGATTGCCGAACAATTCACGATGCTCTGCATAAAGAACATCTAAAGTTTGACCGGCATAACGACCATTCTTAATAGTAGAAACACCATTTGGGTGAGCAGAAATAGCCCAGTACTCTCCGACATGGTCGCTTGGAATGTCGTAGCCAAAGACATCACGCAAATGCGTGCCACCCCAAATTTTCTCCTGCATAACAGATTGTAAAAATAATGGTTCAGACATAATTACTCCTTTTTCTAGGAACGAGAGGCCAAAAAGTCTCTAGGAATATTTAGAATAGTGACCTTAACATAATAGATTCTCAGATAGAGGTCCTCTATAGGCGTAACTCTATCATATTTAAGTCAATAATCTTCTTATTTACCAAAAGTTTAGGCAAGTTCTTATGATTGTTTACCTCAATTATAAGCATAATTTGTGAAAAATTCAACAAACTTATAGAGAAAAGAACAGAATTAGCAGGCCAACTTTCCAGATCACTAACCTTAATAGAACACCTAAAAAAATATGTCCAGTTAAACGTTTTCCTAAATCCATCTATTTGAATTACACAAATTTTTAACCTATAATGTTATTGATATTATGAAAGGAAATCTCTCAATGAAATTCTATTCCTATGACTATGTGCTAAGTCAGATTAGCCAACAAAACTGGGTTATGGTTGCCATTACTGCAGGACTTATTTTAGTGACCGGTGTATTTGCTTTTAAAGCCTTCAAAGAACGCCATGATACTAAGTTTCGTGAACTCTCTATTATTTCTATTTTAACCTTAGTTGCCGTGGTTCTAATTGCTATCAGTAATTTCCAAAGCAATCAATCTAACAACGACCAATTTAGAGCATCTCTTCACTTTATCGAGGTTGTGTCTAAAAATCTTGACGTTGATAAGAGCAAGGTTTATGTCAATACTTCTACTACTACAGATGGCGCTATCCTCAAAGTTGGAAACAAGTACTATCGTGCCATCTCAGGTTCAGAACCTGACAGCTACTTGCTAGAACAAATAAAACTTTACAAGTCTGATGTTGAACTCGTGGAGGTTAAAAAATGACATCTTTTTATCTTACTGTTGCAATTAAACTAGCTTTGGGGCTTATTTCACTCGTCTTTGTTATCAATTTAACAGGTAAAGGAAACCTAGCACCTAGCTCAGCTACTGACCAAGTACAGAACTTTGTTCTTGGTGCAATCCTCGGTGGTACAATTTATAGTAGTACCGTTTCAATCCTCCAATATATCGTGATTTTGATTATTTGGACGATTTTGATTTTACTTCTAAAATGGCTAATTACCAATATTCTCTTTATCAAACATTTGATTGACGGTAAACCAACTGTCATCATCAAACATGGTCAACTAGATCCTGAAGCTTGTCGCTCTAAAGGACTTTCAGCCTCTGATGTCGCTTTAAAATTACGTTCCCAAGGAATTTTTCAACTTAAAGAGGTTAAACGTGCAGTTATTGAACAGAACGGCCAATTGATTGTGGTTCGTGCGGGTGATGAAAATCCGAAATACCCAATCGTTACTGATGGGGTCATTCAAACAGAAATTCTTGATACTATTGGTAAAACGGAGGATTGGTTAAATGAAGAGCTTCAAAAAATGGGATATGACAACATTTCAGATATCTTCATCGCTGAATATGATAAAGGAAAGATTAATGTTGTCACTTATTAAACAAAATACTTGCATTACCGTTTAATATTGTCTACAATGGTCTCATCATAAAAAGGAGGTTCTATCATGGGAATCGAAGATAAATTGAATCAAGCTAAAGGTGCTCTTAAAGAGGGTGCTGGTAAACTGACTGGCGACAAAAAGACTGAAATTGAAGGTGCTGTTGAAAAAGTTGTAGCAAAAGCAAAAGACGGTCTCGAAGATGTTAAAGAAGGCATTGAAGGTGCTGTTGAAGGCCTTAAAAATAGCTTTAAAAAATAAGACAAAAAAGAAGTTTTCAAGCCATTTGGCAAGAGAACTTCTTTTTTTATTTGTTTTCTAAACTAAAATTACTAACGAGAATGCTTGCTTCCTTTAAGTGCAAATGATGCTGTCATAAGTACAGCCCCTAATGCACCTAATCCCAAGCTACTCACATCACCAGTATCTGGTAACGTTGATTGGTTTGCTTGGCTACTTTGTGAACTTTTAGCAGACTGATTAGCCTTAGAGCTTGTATGTTGTTTCTGGGCAAAATTAGTTTGTACAACTGAGCTAACATTTTCCTTTTGACTCAAGCTTGACTGACCTTTTGATGCTTCAGAAGTTTGATTTTGAGTAGGAATCTTATTCAACTTCTCAACAGTCTCTTGATTTTGTTGTTGGGTGCTACTTGTCTTATCTGTCCTTGCCTGTGCGGGCTGTACTTCTGCTGACTGATTTGCAACTGCTACTTCAGACATCAATGATGTTACTTCAGGGTCTGAAGCATTAGTCCTTGATGAACCTTGACCTGATGGGCTTGTGCTTCTGGCTGTCGTTGCTGAAGTAGTTACATCTGCTTGGTTCGCATTACTTGCTACTGAATTGCTAGCAGTTGCAGAGGCTGAGGCATTCGCAGTTGGAGACATTGTGACACTAGCAGTCGTAGAAGTTGTGGTACTCACATTTGGAGACGTTGAGTTACTTGTTTGACTAGCAAAGTTTGATGGGGTAGGACGTCCAGTATTAGCCGTCTGGCTTGTTGAACTTGTACTACTTGTGCTAGTTGTATTCTCAGAACTTGTCGAAGCAGATTGACCCCATGGGGTATTGACGGTACCCGTATTTGTAGAGTTGCCACCATAGCTAGTTGGTCCGCCGTAGCCTCCGAAGTTATCAGACATTGAACTATTACCAAAACCACCACCTGGGAAGCCGCCCATGCCACCAGCACCAGGACCATTGTTTGTGCCTTCTTCAGTAGCTGTTGCAGTCACACTAGCACCACTTGATGTCGTAATGGTATAGGTTTCACCCGAAGTTAGACTCTCGGTACTAAAGACCACATTTCCAAATGAAGTTGTTGCTGTTGTGGTCGCTACAACATTTCCAGAACTATCTGTAACTGTGATGGTATCTCCAGCACTACCAGAGATGTTGGCCATGATATAAGACTGGCTTGAACCTGTTGTAAAGGCTTGAGCCATTCCTTGGTTACCAATAGCCCATACAGTACCGCCCGAAATAATACCTGTTCCATCGTAGTCGATAGCAGCATTATCTGCACTTGTCTGAGCGACGTAGAGAGAACCACTTTTCACTGTCACATTGCCGTTACTGTCGATACCATCACCATCTGCCAAGATAGTTACCGTTGCACCGTCAATATTGATGCCCACTTCATTTTCCAAGTCAGAAGTCGAATTGGTTAAGCTTGAAGTATCAGCGCTGTCCTTGGTCGTCCACTCAGTGGCGTTAATACCATCATCACCAGCAGTGATATCAACGGTTCCACCTGTCAAATTGATATAACGCCCTTCAAGGCCTTCGTCACCTGCTACAACTGTTACTTTAGAATTGCCTTCGACAGTCAATTCATCTGTAACCGTGATACCTTTATCAGTTGCATTAATGGTTACCGTTGAGTCGGTAATCGTCAAATCACCACTGTTCACATCTGTTTCGTCTTCGACCTGAATACCGTCATCAGTTGCTGTGATGTTGACTGTGGCATTTTTAATAGTTACAGCTGTCGTCGCATTGATACCATCTTTAGCCTCTGACGTCAAATCAAGCGTTACTGAATCAACAGTCACACTATCAGCCTTGATGGCGTGCTTTTCAGTACTTGAAAGGGTAAGGGTGCTTCCAGTACCACTCGTGATTGTTAAGGCACCAGCGGCTTCAATCGCATTATCAGACGTCGAAGAAATAGAACTGTCTGAAAGGACATTAACAGTCAATTCTGCTGAAGAATTGGAAGTAATAGACGAATCCGTTAAGGTCACACCATCCAAGTAGATTGTAACTGGATCTGTCACGCTACCTGACACAATAATGGTATAGCTTGAACCATTTCCGGTCAAAGTGTATGATCCTGCTTGATTGATGGTAATTGTCGTTCCATCAACTGTGACAGTACCGCTATCACTTGTTACCACGGTTGTTCCATTGAAAGTAATCGTTGTCGTTGAGCTTTCTGAATCACTATCTTCAGACTCAGTTGTCGTCGTTCCAGTAGCTGAATCTGAGGCGCTGTTGGTTAACACTGAAGCTGTTTCAGATGCAGTGGCTTCAGTGGTGCTTGAGCTTGTATTAGAGCTAGTGTTTTCTTCTGCATTGTTCGTTTCAGATGCTGAGGTTTCACTAGTTGTGCTTTCAGCAGTTTCAGAAGAACTTGCTTCTGAAGTTGCGGAAGTACTTGAATGATCAGATGTTTCACTGCTTGTTGATGTAGCAGTCGTGTCCTCTGTCGTACTTGTTGTACTTATTGTACTTGTTGATGATGAATCGGTGTCTGAAGTTGAAGCCGCAGTTGAAGTAGTTGTAGCCGATTCTGTGCTTGTTTCAGTAGTTTCTGATGTATTGTCGGTCTGAGTACTTTCTTCAATTAAATCGGCAGTGGTTTCACTCGTCGTAACCGTTGAGAGTGTTGATTCAGTGTTTGTCTCGTCTGCTGAAACCTTGCTGTCATTTAAGACAACTGAGCTACCAAAGATTAAGCTAGCTACTAGGACTGATCCTGCAGTTTTCCATTTTGATGATTTTTTAATGGCATAACGTTCTTGTGTTTGTTTGCTATGTTTGTATGTCATATGTTGGACCTCTTTCTTACTTTTGAGATGCCTCTATTAAACACAAGAAACCTAAGACAAGACTTAAAGAAAGGTTAATCTTTCCTTAAAGTAAAAAAAGTCCCCAAGATATTGGGAACTTTCAATCTCTGGGATAGACCACCCTAAATTCTTCCAAAACAACCAGACTTTCCTGACTAAAATGTAATCCAACCTCTTCTAACCAATTGCTAAAGAGATTCTCATGAATCTCTTGCCAATAGATTAGCCCACGGTCTCCTTCACCTTCCTTGTAGGCATGGTCTTTAGAAACCTCTTTAAATGGGATGACCTCAACTTTAGTCGTTTCAATAATACAGATAGCATTCTCCTTACTATCAAGAATGACTCTCAGTTCATTTTCCTTGGGCAATGGTTCATTCCCCACTGCATACAAGTCAAAAGCTGAACTGGTTGCTGTCTTTTGCCCCATCAATACGAGTTCTGCCAAATAATCTGCTTCCACGCCAAAGGCCCAGGCATCAATCTTATCTCCGATTGTCTGATTTAAAATCTTATAGGCTTGCCACATCTGGTCTGATTTCATCAATCTACTCCTGCTTTTACTCTCCTTCCATTATATCAAAAAACGCTAGATCATCAGACCTAACGTTTTCATCTTAATACTTAGAATGTTTGTAACCGTAAAAGGCATAGATAGCTGACCCAATTAGCACTGCCAAACCAAAGGCTAACCATGTCTGCCAACTGTACTGACTCATAAACGAGAGGCAGACGATAATTGAAATAATAGGCAAGACAGGAACAAATGGAACCTTAAACTCATCCTTCTGTGGCAATCCCTTGTCCTTACGAAGAATAATGAGGGCAATAGCCAAGAGGACCAAGTAAGCCAAGGTCGCAATGTTAACCAAGGATGCCATATTGGCCAAAGAGAAGATACCTGCTGAGATAGCTGACAAAACGCCTGTCAAAAGCGTCGCATGATGTGGAACCTTATTAGTCTTTGAAACCTTTTGGAAGGTTTGAGGAAGGAAACCATCACGCGCCAGGCTATAAACCATACGGCTAAGGGCATAGGCCATTGAGATACATACCGTAATCAAGGTCATAATTGCAACCACAGAGACGTAGTTGGCGGCCCAAGAAATACCGATATAGCGAAGAGCATAAGCTACTGCATCATCAACATTCAACTTGGTATAGTGAACCACTCCAGTCAAGACCAGCGAAACCACTGCATAGAGTGAAGCCACGATAATCAAGGCAAGAACGATACCTCGAGGAACGTTCTTTTGCGGCTCTTTAATCTCGTCTACCGTCATAGAGATAGACTCGAAACCAAGGAATCCAAAGAACATAAGAGAGGCACCTGCCATAATCCCAGTTTTTCCTCCGTAAATCTGACCAAAGCCAAATGGTACAAAATCTGTCCAGTTGCTAGGATTCAAATGGAAGAGGCCCACTAAGATAAAGACCGCCAAGGCTGAAAACTTGAGCACTACCAAGAGGGAGTTCAAACGTAAAGCCTGCTTAGAATTCATGAGAAGAAGAGCTGTCACCAAGACCAAGACCAAGACTGGCAAAAGATCAATGTAAGTACCTTGACTGGGATTGAAAGGTCCACTGATGGCTTGAGGCAACTTAAGACCAAAGCTAGCCAGTAGTCCCTTGAGGTAAGCACCCCAACCAGAGGCAACACTGGATACGGCATTCATAAAGACAATCATGGTCAACCAGCCACCCATCCAGGCAGGATACTCCCCCCAGACAGCATAGAGATAACCATAGACACCACCGGCTGATGGGTAACGTGAGGCAAACTCAGCAAAGAAAATCGCTGACATCCCAACACACACAGCTGAAATCAGGACCGAAATAATCAGGGCAGGACCAGCTAGAGTCGATGCCGCAGTACCAGTAATCGTAAAGATTCCTGTACCAACCATGGCACCGATTCCCAGAAGGACCACATCCCTAAGGGTCAAATGTCGTTTCATCTCAGTCTGAGCGAGACCGACATCCTTTTTACGAAAAATACTCATTTTTATACTCCATTTTTTGCGAAATACCGAACTATTATACCATATTTCTTGGTCTAAATGGGCCTTTTTCTGTATTTTTATACTTTTATTGTTGAATGCTATGCCAAAAATCGGGACTTCCAGTGCTTGCTTTTTAATTTTACATACATCTCGATTAAAAGGGGCTTGCTGAAGTAGTCCTTTAGCATTCTTTTTTGTTTCTCAAATCCTTATCTGGAAAGAATTTTCAATTTTTAGAAAAAAACATGAAAATCTTATGAATGCGTTTGATTCTTCTAATGAAAGATGTTAGAATGGGGTCATTAAAAAGGAAAAGGGGAACTTTTATGGAAAATAAAGTTCATTTTAAACTTCATAAAGTGAAAAAACAATGGGTTACCATTGCCGTGTCTGGTTTGGCACTTGGTGCCTCATTGATTGGAGTTGGTGTCTCTGCCGACGAACAAGCTACAAATCAAGTTACCTCAGCTAGCACACCTGAAAGTGTCAGCCAGGATCCTGATCATTTCGTCACAGAAACAACTGTAGCTACAGCAAAAGCTGATCAAGTCGCAACCAATAGTGCAACTGATACAACTGCTACTGTCACAACTGATAAACAACCAGTCCTTAAAGAAGACCAAGCAAGCAGCACTTACAATTTGTCTAGTGGCGAAACGAGAACTGCTACTTCAACTTCAGAAACAGCTAGCACAGTCACTGAAGTAAACAGTCAAGCACCAGAATCTGTTGAAACTACTGTCGTTTCTGGCGGTCAATTCAAGAGCGATGCTGAGGGCAACTGGTACTATCTCAAAGATGGGAAAAATTTGACTGGTGCCCAAAACGTTGACCATTTCGACCTTTATTTCCACGAGGATGGCAAGCAAGCCAAGGGTGAGATTATCACAGAAAATGGACAATCTTACTACTATGACAAAGCCAATGGACGTAAGGTAACCAATACCTCTATCAACATTGATGGTCAAGCCTACAAAGCTGATGCCCAAGGTCGTTTGACAGCAGTTCTACCTGAAACGAACAAACGCAACCAGTTTATTGAAGACAACAACCACAACTGGTATTACCTCGGCAAAGATGGCAAACCCGTCACTGGTGCTCAGAACATCGATGGCTTTAACCTCTACTTCCACGAAGATGGTCGACAAGCTAAAAACGAAATCGTCACTATTAATGGTGATAGCTACTATTTCGATAAAGACAATGGACGTCGCGTAACAGGTTTCCAAGCTCTTAACAACGTCAACCATAAATACTTTGGCTTTTACTACTTCGACAAAGATGGCAAGATGGTCAAAGATGACTTCATCACTGAAAATGGAAATCTTTACTACTTTGATGCTACTGGTAATCAACCTAATTTTGTCTTTGTTTCGGATAAAGCTGGAAACTGGTATTACATCAATGACTTCAAGGCAACTAAAGGCTTCTCAGACCCATTTGGTTTCCAAACCGAATTCCTAGACCGTAGCCAAGCTCACTACAAGACAAGTGTTCAAAACCTGAACGGTCAACAGTATTACTTTGATCCTAAGACTGGTATCATGGTAACCAATCGTTATATTTCTGATGACAAGGGTAATTGGTATTACTTTGCTAAAGATGGTAAAGCGCTTCATGGCTTTCAAACAGTAGACGGTAGCCTTCACTACTTCAATGACAATGGTCAACAAGTCAAAGGGGACTTCCTTTACTACGGTAACGATATCTACTATTTCGATAAAGATAATGGAAATCCAGTAACTAACCAATTTATCAATAGAGACAACTCTTGGTACTACTTCGGAGCTGATGGTAAAGCCGTGTCTGGTTTCCAAACCATTAACGGACAGAACCTTTATTTCCACGAATATGGTGTCCAAGCCAAGGGACAACTGGTTACTATCGGCGGCAAAACCTACTACTTCGATCCAAATACAGGTGACAAGTGGGTAAATCGCTCACTTACCTTAAACGGTACGGTCTATAACTTTGATAGCAATGGTGTGGCGACTACTAAAGCTGACCAAACCACAAATCGAAATCAATTTGTTAAAGGTACTGATCAAGAATGGTACTACTACGATGCTAATGGCAAAAAGGTCACTGGTTTCCAAACTATTAACAAGGACCTCTACTACTTCAACGATAAGGGCCAACAAGTCCGAGGAAAGATTTTCAACCTAGGTGATAACCACTACTTCGCCAACAAAGACACCGGTGCTGTCCTACGTAATGCCTTCTACCATGATAAATCTACTGGGCGTTACGGTGACTTCTCTGAAAACATCTACTACGCTGGCAATGATGGTGCCTTCAAGACAGGCTGGTTTGAAGTTGATGGCAACCGTTATTATGGTAGCGACTATTCTGATGACGACACACCTAAAGGAAACCTCTACACAGGAGTTATCAACTCTCAACTCTTTAGCCCAGATGGAAAACTCTTGACAAACGGTCTCTATCCTGAGTTCAAGCGTACTGGTGAGAATTCGTATGAACTTGAAGGTGTCTATGTTACAGATGCCGACGGTAATATCAAAGAAGGTCCTTATCAATATGATGGTAAGATTCTTGGATCTAAATATAGTAACGTCCGCCAATCACAATGGTCAATTATTGACGAATGGGACATTCTTAATGGTCACCTCTACCATTTCGACTCAACACCAATGACCTTCACAGCACCAAATGGTCAAAAAGTGACCACAAACGTTGCCATTGCAACAACTAACAAGGCCCTTACTTATCGCGGTATAACCTTTAATTTTGATGCCAAGGGTATTGATGCGACAAAAGAAAAAGCCATCCACTTTGACCAATTGCAGACGGATCGTAGCGGCACAAGTTATCTCTATGAAAATGGTCAAAAAGTCACTGGCCTGAAGACCTTTGATGACGTCAGTTACTATTTCTATGAAGATGGCCGTCAAGCCAAAGGCACAGAGGTCACAATCAATGGTAAGACTTACCAATTTGACCAATTGACTGGTATCATGACTCGTAACGCCTTTTCAAAATCATACAACTACGAAGGTTCTCCACGCTTCCCATTCTACCCAACACGCTACTATGGTAACGACGGAGCTGCTCTTACTGGTTGGCAAACCATCGATGGCAAGGACTACTACTTCCGAGCTAGTGGAAACCTTGAAACAGGACGTTTTGTCATCGGAGATAGAGCCTATAACGCTGATGACAATGGCGTAGTTGCTGACCGCAAGGGTGAACCAGCTTATCGCAATCGTATTGTCTACGATAAGGGCGATAACTACTATTACAATGACAAAGGTGAGAAAGTGACCGGCTTCCAAGAAGTTGATGGCAAGGTCCTCTACTTCGACGCTGAAGGCAAACAAGTCCTAGGACGTTTCGTCACAGTCGATAACCACACCTACTATTTCGATCCTAAAACAGGAGAAAAATACACTAACCGCTCTGTCCTCATCGACGGTAAACTCTATACCTTCGACAAAGACGGACATGTCGTGTCATAAGATGAGATAAAACCGAGACGAATGTCTTGGTTTTTTTGTGGTAAATGCTAAAAGCTATACTTCTTATATCTCTCTTTTTGCTATAATAGTCTCAACTAAACCAAAGGAGGTTTCCCATGACAACCTTATACGATTTTACAGTTTCAGATCAAGCTGACCAGCCCGTATCCCTAAATGATTATAAGGGCAAGGTCGTCTTAATCGTCAATACAGCAACAGGTTGTGGTTTAACGCCACAGTATCAAGGTTTGCAGGAACTTTATGACAAATACAAAGACCAGGGTTTCGAGATTCTTGATTTTCCTTGTAATCAATTTATGGGGCAGGCACCTGGTAGTGCTGAAGAAATCAATACCTTCTGCACCCTCAATTACCATACAACCTTCCCTCGGTTTGCCAAAATCAAGGTCAATGGTAAGGAAGCAGAACCACTTTTTGATTGGCTAAAACAAGAAAAATCTGGACCTCTTGGGGCTAGAATTGAATGGAACTTTGCTAAATTTTTGATTAACCGTGAAGGTCAAGTCGTCGAACGTTTTTCTTCCAAAACTGATCCACTAAAAATGGAAGATGCTATCAAGGCTCTTCTTAGTAACTAAAAATAAAAAACGAGAGTGAAACTAGAACGACAATCTTTGACTGTCGCTAGTTTTGCTCTCGTTTTCTGCGTTAAGAAAAATAGTATATAAAGAAATTTTGCTTTATTTTAGAACAAAGCTGTCAATGCTGTAATTAAACCAAAGATAATACCTGGTGCATTGGCCGCAGCAAGGGGAAGGTCACGTTCTTTTTTAAAGAGACCATAGTAAACCCAAAGGCTACAGTTGACTGCAGCTACCAATGGTTGGATAAAGTTTCCTTTATGACCAGACAAATTGTCCATGATTTGTGGTACGTATGATACATACATCATAACTGACATGAAGGTTGCCACCCAACCAAGGGTTTTCATTTGTTTATCTGACATTCGAGACTCCTCTTTCATAAAATTCTTTCTGCCTTGTACATCTAGAAATATTACAAGACATGTTTTAATGCACTAAAATTAAAACAGTGTCTATCTTACGCTTTAACAATAGAGAATGCAAGAATTTCGGGACAATGTTAAGAAGATGTAAACTATCACAAGATTGTGATAGTGCATTTAGTCTCTTATGTAGCGTTTTCATAGTAGAAAAAGACCTCTTTAAGAGGTCTAAAGTCAATGAATCTACTATTTTTTCTCATCAAAAAGCACTGATATTAAGGATTACTGTCATAAATCATTCAGCTAAGAGCACTTCTTTAATCGTTTGTTTTTGGAGTTTTCTGTTGGACAGATAAAACAGGCTTTCATAAACCACAGCAAAGCCAATCAAGGTCCAGAAGCAAACATTCCAATCAAAGTTATGCTCAATCTTTTCAGGAACTGTATCTTTGATTACACCAATCAAGATTTCCATGATACCGTATTGATAAGCCGTCCCAAGAACAAATCCTAGATAGGCCCAAAAACGATAGGGAGCGAGAATATGATTTTGGCATTCACGATTGGTGTAGCCAAAAGCCTTCATCAAGGCTAAGGTTTCGCGACTTTCTGAGACGACAATCCCCAATGACAAAAAGAGAATCGAGAAAGAAAGAATTAGGCCAATCATAATCATCATGGTTTGGATGATGTCATCTGTGTAATCCCTGAGGCCAAAGGACAATTGAACCATGGCCGCAAAACACATGGAGCCAAAGACTACAAAAAACAAGATAGATTTTCTCCCCCATATCAGTGACGAGGACAGCTCTTTTAGGAAGGATTTATCTTTCTTGGGAGCCCTCTTTCTCCTTTTGACCTTGATCGGACTTGGAGACTTTTTCAATAAGCGAAGAGCCGGTGTTTGTAGTTGTCTTCTAGCATACCCAATCGCGAGAAGCATAAAGAAGGTCGTTGGCAGGATCACCAAAGCAAGCAAGAGCTGCCAGTGAAAATGAATGGTGATTTCTGGCAAAATCCCCTTCTCATTACGGAAGTCATAAAAATGTCCCATCATGAGAAATGAAGCAAAATAGCCAAGAAGCGCTCCAGCTCCAAAACTGAGTCCAAAGGCCCAAAATCGTTTTGCCAACTGGCCATTGCTATAGCCCAAAGCCTTTAAAATTCCTAATTGTTCCTTGTGGTCGTCGACAAATTGTTTGATATAAAAACACATGAGAAGGACCGACGTCAAGGACAAGACGACTCCACTGACCATGGCCACCATCCAGGAAAGCGAAACCTGGGCATCATAGTAGGTCTGAATGATGGGATTGGTTTTCGAAATCTCCAACTGCTCGATATCCAGGTAAAAATTCAAGAAGAGATTGGCCACAAAGACCGCACAAGCCCCAATGATACTGACGACAACTAATTTTCGAATATCTTTTACTGAAAACATGGCTTACCATCCAATCTCATAGGCAGTCTGAGGCTGATCATTGGTCACAACTTCGGTAATCTTGCCACTATTGACACGAATGATGGTTCTGGCCATATCCGCAATATTTTGGTTGTGCGTCACCATGATCAAGGTAAAGCCTAGCTTTTCCTTCAATTTCCAGATATAGTCCAGAATCTTGCGCCCTGTTTCTTCATCGAGGGCTCCCGTTGGCTCATCTAAGAAGAGAATCTCTGGCTTTTTAGCCAAGGCCCGAGCAATGGAGACTCTCTGCTGTTCCCCACCAGACAATTCACTCGGATATTTGTCCAGCTTATCGCCAAGTCCCAAATCCTCGATGATCTGCAAAAAATCATTATTGTCTGCCAGGTCAGCTCCCATCTTTACATTTTGTCTGACCGTTAGATTCGGCAATAGATAATACTGCTGGAAAATAAAGGCAATCTTCTCACGTCTAAAGGCCGTCAATTGAGCATCCGTGAGTTGAGACAAATCTTGTCCTTGAATAAGGATATGCCCCTCGTCTACCTTTTCTAAGCCTGACAGCACATTTAAGAGAGTTGATTTCCCCGATCCAGAAGGGCCGAGGATAACCACATCATCCTGGTCTTGAATCTGCAAATCAATCCCTTTTAAAACCTTGGTTTGGCCGTAACTTTTGTGCACATTTTCTAGTTGAATCATTTCTTTCCTACCATTTCTTTGATGAGAGATTGACAAACCTCTGTCAGTAATCCAATCACTTCTTCCATGCCGAACTGATAAATACCAGAAGCAACCATAGAGGCCATCCCGTGCGAGTAGATAAATAGATGCTGGTACAAGCGACTAGCCTCCTCTAGAGTCAAAGGATAGTCTGCGACAATCGAATCCAGAACCAATTGGTAACTATGATCCTTCATGGGAAGAAAATCTTGAAAGCGACGAATCGGATCTTTGCTAGGATTTTGGAAAAGCAACTGAAAGAGTTGGGGTTCTTTTGAGGCGAAAAGGATATAAGCAACCCCGACAGATCGAAAAGGCTTTTCATCTTCTAAGGCCTTGCGAATATACTCCACCACGACCATCTCCGCAGCACCAATAACCTCTGCTTGTAACTCGGACATATTAGCAAATTGCCCAAAAATGACTCTTGGTGTAGCTCCCAGTTTCTCCGCTAATGCTCTAGCCGTCAAACTAGCCATGCCCTGTTCGCGTACCAATTGTAAAGCTGTCCCAATGATAGCCTCTTTACTAAATTTAACCTTGGGTGGCATAAGACTCCTTTCACGCAACGTTCGTTGCGCAACACATGTTGCCTAAAAGATATCATAAAAAGGAAAGGCTTGTCAAGAAAAAACTGAAGACCACAAAACAAAAAACCAGACTACCGATAAGAGTGTAATCTGGTTTGATAACAAGATTCTAAGGCAAATCATTTCCTGCAGCTAGGTAGATTTGGTACCATTCCTTGCGCGTTAGTGTAACTTCTGCTGCTTTTCCTGCTTCAAGGACATGCTGTGGCTTGGTCGTTCCGATGACCGCCTGCATCTTACCTGGATAGCGAAGGACCCAAGCAAGGGCGATGGCTGTCGGAGTGACTTGGTATTTTTTCGCCAAGTCATTAAGGACATGATTGAGGGCTGCAAACTCTTCATTGCCAACAAAATTCCCCTTGAAATAGCCATGCTGGAGGACAGACCAGGCTTGAATCACCGTATCGTTTAAGCGACAATACTCAAAGACACTGCCATCTCGCACGGCTGCTTTTGGCCCTTCCATATTGACGTGAAAACCAGCATCAAAGCTCGGCGTAAAGGCTGCACTCAACTGCAACTGGTTGACTTTGAGAGGTTGTTTGACTGTCGTTTTGAGCAATTCCATCATCATAGGATTTTGATTGGATACCCCAAAATGACGGACCTTGCCAGCTTGCTCCAAGTGATTAAAGGCTTCTGCCACTTCTTCAGGCTCCATGAGGGCATCCGGTCGGTGAAGGAGAAGACTATCTAAGCGTTCAATCTGCAAACGCTCGAGAATGCCATCAACGGAGTCCAAAATATAGTCCTTAGAAAAATCAAAATAGGTAAAGCCATCTTTGCGAATCCCACACTTAGACTGAATCCACATCTGATCACGAAGATCTGGGCGACGTTTGAGGACCTTACCAAGGAGCTGCTCACATTGTCCATTTCCATAAATATCCGCCAGATCAAATGTGTTAATTCCAATCGACAAGGCTGCCTCCACCAAGGCCTCGACCTCGTCTTCACTCAATTCGCTAATACGCATCATCCCAAGGACAATCGTTGACAAACGCTCATTTTCAGCAAAATCAATATACTTCATCTCTGTCTCCTTTTCTGTATCTCTATTGTAATGAAAAGGGTTTCAAATCTCAAGTTCTAGCTTTGATTTAGAATTTATCTACTAAGTAGTCTTAGATGGAAAAAAAGCAAGATTCTTTAATCCTGCTAGTCATTTGTCTTATCATTATGATTTTGTTTAGTCAGTACATAACCGACTGACTAAGTTAAGGTGATTATTTGTCGCCAAAAACTTTGAAACGGCCTTCTGTTTGGATGTCCTTATCTCCTGCTGGTGCGACGATTTGACCAAATGGTGCTTGGGCACGGAGCTTCCAGTTAGCTGGAATATCATATTTTTCAGCCAATTGGGCATCAACAAGTGGGTTATAGTGTTGCACGTTCATGCCGATATTCTTCTCAGCCAAAGCCAACCATGTTGCATAAAGAGCGATTCCGTGACCTTGTTCTGACCAAATTGGGAAGTTATCTGCATAAAGTGGGAATTGCTCTTGAAGGCCTTTCACCACATCTTGGTCTTCATAGAAGAGAATTGTTCCCTTAGCTTGGGCAAAACCTTTCAAACGTTCTTTTGTTCCCTCGAAGGCGTCTGCCGGTGTCACTTTTTCAAGCTCAGAGTAAGCAATCTCATTCCAGAAGTCATCTGATTCCTCTTCCAGCAGGATCACCACACGTGATGTTTGTGAGTTAAAAGCAGTTGGTGTGTTAAGAACGCTTCTTGGATAGTATCAATCAATTCTTGATTTGAAAGTTCCACATCTTTTCCCAATGCATAGATAGAACGGCGTTTTGTTTGTAAATCTGTAAAGTTTGTCATCGTTATTTCCTCTTTATTTGTGATATATGTTAATTGTTAAAATTGTTAAGTTTATTTGTAATAACTTTGATTACAATAACCATTATAGCTATTTGAAATGTAATGTCAATAGTTACGACTCAAAAAACCACTAATTATTAATATTTCTTACCCGTGTCAAAATACCATCATTATCCTCGAATGTTAAGGCATTAGAAGATAACCATTTGACCTCAGCTCCACGATTATTAGCACGCTCTGCAATAGCAATCAACTCTTCCTTGTTTGCCACTTCAACAACATAATAGGTCAAGCCAGGCATATCTTTGTCACGTTTGGCTAAGTTTTTTCCACCCCATTCATTGACCGCCAAATGATGATGGTAATCGCCTGAAGCAATCCAACTAGCACTTGGAATAGTGAATTTATCTGCTAGCTCCAAAACTTCCTGATAGAAAGCTGAAGCTAGCTGACTATCCTTGACTGATAAATGAATATGCCCCATGCGAGTATCCTTAGCTATCAAAAATGGCTCAACCTTGCGTCCCATCTCGTAAATTTCTTGGGCTGAGAGTTCTTCTGTTACACCAGCGATGCGACCATCCTCACGAATATCCCATTCAGCAACAGGCTTGTCTCGATAGAGCTCAATACCATTGCCCTCAAGGTCTTCCAAATAAAGAGCTTCACTATAACCGTGGTCAGCGGCACCAACAAAAGGATAGTCTAGCTCGGCGATATGTTTGAAAACATCTGCCAAATCCTCGCGAGAAGGTAACAAAATCGCCATATGGTAAAGACCGTAACTGGACTTGACCGCTTCCTCACGATTAGTTTGAATCAAGTGGACCAAGGGCTTGTTTCCAGCTCCCAAGATAACCTCTTTTTCCGTTTGGGAGAGGATTTCAAGACCTATAATCTGTGAATAAAAGGCCGTCTGACGAGCCAGGTCCTTCACATTAAGTACTGCCTCTGCTAAATAAATCTTACTATTATAATCGTATGTCATCTGATTTTCTCCTGTGTTGTAATCTTTTGTATGACAATATTATACTTGGTTAGATTGTAATGTCAATTATTACAACCTGCAAATAAAAAAAGAAACCGAATAACTTTCGATTTCCTAGCGTTTACTGACTAAACAATCAAGCACCTACTTCTTTCCAGTTTGCCTTGGCATCCTTTAAAATACCAGCCAGTGTTTTCTTTTCAAGCTCTTTTTCCATTGCCATTTGAACGTCTTCTAGGCTTTGGTCCAAGATTCCATGAATATTTCGTCCTACTGGACAGGCTGGGTTAGGATTGTCATGGAAACTAAAGAGTTGACCACTTGGGCCGATGCTATCCACAGCACGATAAACCTGAAGAAGGTTGATTTCTTCTGGGTCCTTGAGCAAGCTAGCTCCACCTGTTCCCCTTTGAACTGAAATTAAGTCTGCTTTCTTTAGTTGCGACAAGGTTTTGCGGATAATAACAGGGTTAACTCCCACACTACCAGCCATAAAGTCACTGGTTAACTTAGTTTCATTTCCCTTATTTTGTGCTATAAGAGTCAAAATATGAACAGCAATGGTAAAGCGACTTGGAATTTGCATATTTGGGACCTCTCATTCTTCTTTGCTATTTTACTTGATTATAACAAAAAGAAAGTTGTAAAACAAGGAGTTACAACAACTTGAGAAGTCAATCTTAGCGCTAAAAAAAATAGAGCCATTATAGACTCTATCTGATTGTATTGGATGATAAACAACTAGAACTGATAAATGATATTATTCTCGCTTACTGAGGCTCTAGTTGGGTCTTTTGTTTCTTACGGACACCCTGCCCCTCAATATGCTGTTTGACCAAATCCACAACTTCATCATTGGTTGGCAAGTCCGAGTGCTGAGCATCTTCACCTGTAACCGTAATTTCAGTATAGCTCTTTGCTTGGTTCTGATAGATATATTTCCCAGCGGACACACTGGCATCAGGCACCAACTCATCCGAATCATAGGTTATAGTTCCTGCTACCGAATAGACATGTAGGGTGGACGGAATATTCTTCTTACCAGCTATAAAATCCGCAAGCATGACTGATTTATTTTTGATATTGGTTTCAGTGAAATTATAGGGCGTTCCGATAGTCATGAGTGAGTTTATCTTAACATCATAGTCACTCAGATAATTTTCAATAAAGGCTGTATAAATCAGACCACCATTGGAATGGGCCAGACCTTTAAAATTATTGAAATTGTATTTATTCTGCAAGGCTTCAAAGGCCTGATTCATCATCTTAGCTTGTTTCTTGATATTACTATAACCGTCTTTGTTATTTTCAAATCCGATAACAATGACTGGCTCGTTGTCCTTAGCCTTGATTTTGCCCTCAAAGGTGATACGACCATTGTTCCAAACCTTGACCTTGAGGAGGCTATGCTTAGCCCCAGGACGGTCTTGATTGAGCTTACGTACCAAGCCATCAAAGCGATTTTCTGTAGCGGAACTCCCTGGAATCATGATAATAGGAGACAATTTTGAATTATAGAAAGTCTCGATTTCCTTGACATTTTTCCTAGTCCAACTATAAGACGGAACAGCCAAACCAATGAGAAAGACCGCAACAAGGATAAAGGCCAATTTCGTTTTTTTACTGAACTTCATTGCTTTCTCCTTCCTCTTTCAAACCGTGTTGCACCTTATTAGACAGATGAACAAAGGGAATAAAGATTGCAACATCAATCGCAAAACAGAGCAGGCTAACAGCAAGTGCCCGCAGGCTACCACCAGTTCCAATAAAGGCGTAAAGAAGGCTCGGCGTACCATCTGGTACAGGGTAAACCGCCGCAGGCATGAGGCGAATAGCCAAAGCCACCGCTGCTATTCCCATATTGACCATAGGTGCTAAAAGAAAAGGAATCAGATAAACCAGATTTAGTAAGACTGGTATCCCTACCATCAAGGGAGCCCCATTATTAAAGAGGCTAGGGAAAACACTAAGAAGACTAACCTTCTTATCCTTAAAGCTGGTTGATTTCAAAAGTAGAGCCACCAAGAGAGCCAGACCTGATCCAATACCAGCAACCAAGCCGTAACTATGATAAAGGTTTGTTAGCGTATAAAGGTGGGGAAGCCCAGTCGTCGTATGGTGGGAGACGGCATAGGTCAGATTCTCCAAGGCAAAACTATCCTCAGTAATAGCATTGTGAGCAAAAGCCTGACTATTTCCAACCCAAGCAGAGAAAGTGTTCAAAAGTCCCATCATAAAGGTTGAGAATAAATGGTTATGGGTGACAGTGATTTTCGATACATATTGACCTATGGTCTGAAAAACATTCCGTTGCTCTCCAATAAACAAAAGGATATTAAGACCAACAGCCAGAATTAGGGATAAAAAGATGGGACGAACTGTCTTAGGTTGATAAATATAGTCCTTATCCACAATCTGATCATCACTAGCTCTTGAAAAGCGAAAAATCTGGCCAACCAGATAACCCACGAAGATAGCCAGCATAATATTAATCGAAGCTGGTAAATTGATACGTGTCAAATCGCCATCGTTTATGGGAGACATTAACAACTCTTGCGATCCTATTGTCAAGCTGACCAAGAGGGAGGTCACACCAGCCGTTCCAGTACTTCTACCGTAGTGACCAGCCGTGTATTTTCCTGCAAAGTAGGTTGACAAGGGACCTGCTAAACCACCAAGAAAACTGGAAAGATTGTTGAGCACCTGACCAGTTATCTTAAAGGCTGGCAGCCAATCAGAAACTGAAAACAACTGGTTAATATAACCAAGCTCTGAAAAGACGGATAACGAAATCACCCGAATAATTCCTGAAAAGAGGAAAAAGGGAAAGAGCGAAACCAAGGTTTTCTGCGTAATTTGGACGAAGCCTCGCTCACGAAACCAGAGAAACCTCTGGACCAAATAGTTTATCATAAAAGACTCCTATTAAAAGGCAAAAATAAACTTTACATTCAACGTTTTTCTTCATTATAGCACAAAGAGAGAGGCCTTACCTTAATCGTGGGTTAAAGCACATTCCCTCAGAATTTAGTCACCATCATTTTCATGATTTCTTGAAAAATTTAAGAAACATTTGAGAATTTCTTGATGTTTATTTTATGACTATATATTACAATAAAGATGAAAAGAAAGCGGTATCAAATAAGCGAAAGGAGGCTTATCATGAAAAAGGTACTTGAGGTCAGACATCTGACTAAACGTTACGGCCAACATCTAGCTCTAGACAATGTAAACCTGACCTTAGAAAAGGGTGAGGTCTATGGCCTTATCGGAAGAAATGGGGCAGGTAAGACGACACTGATTAAGGTCATCACCAAACTCATCCGTCCAAGTCAAGGTAGTGTTTCCCTCTTTCACTCTACTTCCAAATCAGAGTGGACCCACGCACTGAAACGTGTCGGTTCTGTGATTGAAACCCCCGTCGCCCTTAATCATCTCAACGCACGTCAAAATCTACGTTACTACTGCAAGATTCATCACGTTCCAAATCCTGACAAAGTCATTGAAGAAATCCTTGATACGGTTGGACTTGGTCACACTGGCAAGAAAAAATTTCGTAGTTTCTCATTGGGTATGAAGCAACGCCTAGGTATCGCTATTGCACTGATTGCAAAACCAGACCTACTTATTTTAGATGAACCGATTAATGGTCTCGATCCGGTAGCTATCAAAGAATTCCGCCAAATGATTAAAAAATTGAGTGAAGAGCAAGGTATGACAGTTCTCATCTCCAGCCACATCTTGTCAGAACTCTATCAGGTTTCAACCCGCTTTGGCATTATTGACCACGGTCACATCATCCGTGAAATCACTAAGGACGAATTCGAACATCTCAGCGAAGACTATATCGTTCTTAAGACAAATCAATTAGCCCTGGCTAGTCGCATTCTCCAAGACCAACTCCATCAACACTTCAAAGTTGTTAACAGCGACAATGAAATTCATATTTTCGATAAATCCCATGTGATTAAAGCAATTGTCAAAGAGCTGGTTAAACAAGAAGTTGACATCGATGAAATTTACTACAAACGTCAAGACTTAGAAAACTACTTCACACAACTGGTTGATTCAGAAAGGAGGTAGAGCCATGTTACATACTATTCACGCCGATTTCTATCGACTCTTCCGTTCTAAAGGATTTTGGATTTCTGAAATTATCCTAGCCCTAAACATTATTTCTGGTGTCCTATTGGGAGGCACAGGGCATGTAGGCGTAGAAACTGGGGCAAAACAAGCCGTTCAAAGCGCCTCTTCATGGACTGGTGTCGGATCACTGATTAATTATTCTAGTAGTATCTCTATGACAGTCCTCTTCACTTTGATTGTTGTCTCTATTATTTTGGGCGTTGACCTTGCGCAAAAGTTATATAAGAATAATCTCACCTCTGGTATTTCACGGAGCGGGTTCTTCTTCGCCAAGACAACCGTCATTGTAGCGATTACTTTAGGACAACTCCTCTTGTCTTACGGTCTTGCCTTCGTCCTTGGTACACTTTGCCATGGTCTCGGAACTGTACCTGATCACTTTGTTAGAAACTTTGCCTTGACTTTTCTTCTCCAATTCTTGTGTAATTTGGCTTGGGTAAGTCTGACCACAGTTGCCCTCTACCTCACACATTCCATCGTGACAACCTTTGTGACTTACACCCTTGGTTTGGTAGCTTTAACCGTACCAGCAGCAATCTTCCCTAAAGTAGAAATTTTAAAATACTTGTCACTCAACTTTAATTACGCCCTGACCGCAGATAAAACTATCATTCAAAATACTGCGATCGTGGCAGTAGGATTTATCTTAGCATTCACAGCTTTGGGCTTGATTACCTTTGAAAAACAAGATTTGTGAAAATAAAAATAACATCGTGCGAAAGCGATGTTATTTTATGTGACTTCATTTGCTTTGAAGGAGAGATACAAATATTCCACCGGCTATGTGAACTGCTCTTCAAAGGTTAGACAGAAAAAATCTAACATTTTGTAGTTAGTACTTAGATGGGTAGTTACGATTTATATAATCTTAAACAGCCCGTTACTACTTGTTTTCCCCTATTCTAATCCTTTACTTATAACTTAAGTTTAGTTTACACGAGGAATTACGAGTAACTATGATTTTCTTTTTATCAGTAACCTGACATATGTAAATGAATCTTCTGCCCAAGGTCGACCACCTTTATCCTTAAAACCAGGGATATAGTAGTTAGGAGCATCTTTTTTATTTAGAAGAGATATTATCTGGAACTGATCTGGATTATAACTCTTTAGGAAACTTACTGGAACCCCCATAGCTTCATAATAGTCATAAGGTATCTCTTTTATTTTGTTAATATTGATTGCTTTATAATTTTTGTATCTTGGATAACTGTCAGGTGTGTATTGCATGAACATAGGAAGTTCTATATGGCGTCTGATATTATCTAAGTTAGTAAACCAACAGATACCTTGAATATTGATAAGTTCTTGACCAAGGGAATTTCTTATTTTGTTTTTTCCAGGGGTTTCCAACCCATCAGGTACTATCATCCAGCCATCGCTAGGTACAGTAGTTTGACCTACCCAAATCTTGTTTTCCTTAAAAAGAGTTATGAAATTACTGAACTTCAAAATTACTTCATTACTCATTAGAACAAAGTCTTTTTTATAATCTAATAGGAGTTGTGAAAGTTCATTCATAAGAGGTGTTGGGGGATAAGTTACGACAATATCACATTCTTCTAGTATTGCAATGCATTCATCGCTTTGAAAGTCACCATTCCCTTTTAAAGGGGTCCTATAGACATTAAGTAGTTCTGTATCGTCGAAAATTTGAGAAGACGTACTATTTTTTATCTCATCCGGGACATGTTTATATATATCCAAACGATAGGAAGAACCATCAGGTGAGAAGCTGGTAGCTGTTAGTTGTTTTAAGTTAAGACGTTTAAAATTTGTTGAGAAGTATCGCCAGAAATTGGATGTTTCTGTATCATTGAAATTACAAAAAACATGCTTGTCATTAAAAGAATTTTCGTAGTATTTTAATTCGGCCTCAATGTCACAGAGTTGGGCACGAAGTTGATCACGATATTGCTGTTTGTCATAGTCTCTTGTCATGCTGTCATCAAACCTTACTGTTATTCAATTTCCTAACCTAAATATTTCTCTTTAATTATATCATAAACCGAGGTTAGGATACCTTTCTAGCCTTATTTTGATACAGTAGCATTTCTTTATTATTCTAATTCTGATGAATTGTCAAATCATATTTTTGAGGTAGAAATACTTGCTCACATTGAAGATATCCATTTTATTGAAGTTGATAAATATTTATAGTTGATTGCAAAGTTTTAAATAAAAAAATCACCAACAAAGTTGGTGACAATTAAAAAAAAGAGGACTTCTTAGTACATGGGGTCTTTACAGTCTGAAGCTGAAGGCAGTCCCGCACCCGAAGTCACCGAAGCAACCTCCTTTGAACGCTTGTTACCAGTCGTCCTACCGTATCCTCTTGGTGGCTATATTGTATCATTAGGCTGAATTGATGTCAAATAGATAAATGTTTAGAGAGAAGATAACTTTGATTTGCCCAACAGATGTAGGAGTAATGCATAGAGTTTGAGGATTTCTATTTCATTTACAAGAGTTGATATAAATTTCTACCTTCTTACAAAATCTATAATAAAAAAAGCCACCGACAAAAGTTGGTGACAATTAAAAAAAGAGGACTTCTTGGTACATGGGGTCTTTACAGTCTGAGGCTGAGGGCAGTCCCACACCCGAGGTCACCGAAGTAAGCTCCTTTGAACGCTTGTTACCAGTCGTCCTACGATATCCTCTTGATGGCTATATTCTATCATTTAAGATGAATTGATGTCAAGTAGATAAGTATTTTGAGTTACATTGACTCACCTATCAGAAAGGGAGTAATGCATAGAGTTTGAGGATAAAAGAAAACAAAAAAAGAGGACCAATGTCAGTAAGGGTTCTTTACAGCCCGAAGCTGAAGGTAGCACCGCACCCATACCAGAAACTGGTACCTTTGAACGCTCTGTTACCAGTCGTCCTACGATATCCTCTCAACATCTTCATTCTATCACTGATTGCAAATAGAATCAAAGATTTTTTGCTAAATCAAATCGGTGGTTGAGTTGTTTTCCGAGCAATACCAATTTCTTTAAAGTCTCTCTTCGGCTAGGAAAAATGACATAACTATCGCTATCAATGTCTATTCCTGCAACATAGGCATCCTCAGATAACCATCTTTTATCTAGAATATTGCACCATTGAGGAACAATTTCATCCTCATCAAACCATTCATCTGAGAGTTCTAAACCTGCAGCTTCCACTAAAGGTTGAAAGGCATATAGAAAATCTTCCAGTTCGACTCTACAGTCTAACTCAACAACCTTTCCAGTCTCTAATAGTTCATCCACAATAGCAATCCAAACGATATCGTGTTCGTTATCATCTTCATCCATACCACGCTCATCAAAACGGTCAAAGTTAGAAATAAGATAACCCTTTGGAGATTCAAGACATTGTTCTAAGTTTTCGTGAACGGTTGTATTGTCAGTTAGTAAATGTATAATATCACGATAAATTGATTTTTCTTTATCAGTCATTAGTTTGTCCCCCAAAATATCTTTTATAAAAATTAATACTTTTACAGATTAAATTATATCATACGATCCATGCGATAACATTTTCTATTAAGATATGAAACTCTGCATCTGTTCGGAAAATTGATATTCGTTGAATACATATATTAGTTATGAAGAATGAATATTAAGTTTATTTTGATTATGATAGCGAAAACTAACTCAATTAAAAGTCACATGACAATTTGAAGGAATTGTAAAACCATTTGGTGATTTTGTTTAGATATAACTACTTTTTATTTTAGTTTTCATAATCTCACAGTTAAATAAAACCATTCATTCTCATAGTCCAGATGCAACTCACCCTCTAAGACTTGGACTAAGTGTTCGGTGATATAAAGCCCAAGGCCAGAGGAATCCTCGGTGTCTGACAGGTTTTCAGAATAAAAGCGGGTCGTTAGTTGGTCCAGATGCTGTATCGGCTGTTGAACCATATTACTGACTGACAAAATAATACCATCTTCCACTTTCTCTAAGGTCAGTCGAGCTTGAGTCTTACCATGTTTTAGAACGTTACTGATAATATTCTGAAATAGGCGGTCAAAAATATCAGGGTCCATTTCACATTGGATTTCAGGGTCTACTTGAATATCTAGTACAATCCCTGTCTCCTGAAACATGTCATAGTAAGGCAGGATAGACTTAACCACAAGTTGAGAAAAGTCCAGGTCTTGAAATTGTGGTTGGATGGCACCCTCTGTTAACCGTCGATATTCCAACAAGGCTTCCAAACGTTTTGAAACCGTCAGTAGATTTTTAGAAATCTTCTCCATAGCCATATCAACTTCACTGCTACTTCGAAGACTTTGCTGAGCATAGCCACTCGCTACTGTCAGCGGTGTTCGTATATCATGGGCAATATTACTGATAGCCATGTCCATTGTTTTCTTTTCTTGGAGAGCGACAAGATTAGTCTTTTCAATTTGGGTAAAGAGAGACTCAATCTGATTCGTTAGGGTGACTAAAGATTTTGGTTGGTTTTTCAGAGTAATCCGTCTATGGCTTTCTTCAACTAGCTTTTCTTCAATCTGCTTTGAGAGAGATTTTATAGCCAAATAGTAACGGACTAGATAGGTAGTCACTCCCAGAAGAAGTCCTATCAATACAATAAGTAGTCCTTCCATCAGTCATCTCCTTTAAGTCGCACACCTAATCCCCAAATCGTTTCGATATACTCCGTACTCGCATCCACTTGGGCTAGTTTCTTTCGTAGATTACTCAACTGTGCATTCAATGTATTATCACCTGATAGATAAGGAGCTTCCCAAACCGTCTCATAGAGGTCTTCTTTAGTAAAAATTTTCTTTGGATTTTGTAGGAGTGTATGGAAAATTTGAAATTCTTTCTTACCCAAACGAATGGCTTTTCCTTGGCAGGAGACTTCAAAACTGTCTGGGTTTATCGTGATGTTTTTGACTTGGTAGATGTTATCAGGTCTACTACTTCCCTTGCTGTGTTCACGTAGTTGAACGGAGACACGCGCATAAACTTCTTCAAGATCAAAGGGCTTAACGATATAATCATTTGCACCATCAAGTAAGTACTGGCTAATCAAGTGCTTATCACCCAAGGCAGTCAACATAATGACAGGTACAGAGCTTCTTTGCCTGATAAACTTAAGCACCTCTTCGCCACCCTTACCTGGTAACATGATATCTAGGAGGACCAAATCAATCTCTTGACTTTGAAACAAAAGCTCTCCTTCGGTACCAGAGTAGGCTTTGATAATTTCATGTTCTTCAGAAAACAAGTTAAAAAGAATATTCTGGATATCCTCATTGTCTTCAATCTGTAAAATACGTGCCATGTCTTAATCCTCCAATGATACTGCCAATTGTATACGCTCACTTTTTCTTTCATCTTAACAAAAAGCCAAATTAATGACAAGGTGCATTATGACTTATTGATAGCAAAAAAGATAAAACAAAAACCATAAGTCTCAACTTCCGAGACCCATGGTCGATTATTTATTATGCAAAAGTTGCCACATCAGAGGCGTCCAAACGAACAGACTCAAAGCCTTCTTCATTGGCTTTCCCGAGAGCAATAATTAAGATAGGTACATGACGGTCTTCATCAAGTCCAAATGCTTTGGCAAGGCCGTCTTTTTTATAGCCACCGATGGCGTTGGTATCATAGCCATATGAACGAGCAACCAACATCAACTGCATAGCAGCAAGGCTGGCATCGATGTGGATAATTTCATTCATCATTTCGCGAGGAGCATTTTCATACATTGGTACAATACTTGACAGTTGTTTTTCTTTGACCTCTTCAGGCATTTTTCCTTGAGCAACAGCTTTACCGTAGATATCTTCAGCTCTTTCTTGGCTCTTCAAATCGGCAAAAATAAGGACCATGGCTGATGATGTTTCATTTTGCACCCCATTGTAGCTGACGAAAGGTGTCAATTTTTCCTTGCCCTCTTCGCTATCAACGACGACAAAACGCCAAGGTTGCATGTTGACTGATGATGGTGCTGTAACAGTCTTATCTAGGATTTCCAACAGTTCTTCTCGCGGAATCTTAACAGATGAATCAAAGTTACGAATAGAACGACGGTTATAAACGATATCTGAAAAATCATTGCTTACTACAGGCATCTTATGTCTCCTTTTTTTGATTAAATGAAAATAATATAATCAAAATTATAACACAAGACAATTGTTATCAAAAATATTTGCTACAGACGACTAAAGATTAGTTTCCTTGAGTCCTAGCCGTTTCACTTCAGATGAATAGTAAACCATGATGATAATAAGACTGAGTGTAATTACCCAGATTGACTTAAGGTGCACAAAGTGCATCAGAACGGCTGAGACAATAGCGCCAACGACAAAGCTCCCTACGATAAAGCTATAATTGACAGCCTGACGACGATATTCTCTCTGATCACCACTTCCCTGAATGGCATAATAGAGGGCCGTTAACATCCTTCGATAATTTCCTGAGGTCATAAATATCACGAAGGGATGATTCTCAATCTGACTGCCAGTAAAAGTCTTCATCATGATACCTGCAGAAAAAGCGATAATCGGGAGCTCAATCAAGGCATTTGAAGGTAGAAAAGGCAGGATAGCTGTCATCACACAAAGTGGAAGAAGACCATAAACTCGCCAATAGGCATTCTTACGCTGGTCTTTAAACCACATGCCAAAAAGAAAGCCTAAAGAAAAGAATAAGATTGAAAAGCAACGCAACAAGTTATAGTACATACTACTGTTCTGCCAGTCAGCGACCAAGAGAAGGATATTCCCAGTCTGTGTAGCAACCAAACTATGATAGTACATATGACAAAAGACATCCAAAGCTCCTCCCGAGAAACTCAACAAATTAGCCATCAGACGCGTATTTTGAGGAAGAAGGTTCCGCGATTCCATAACATAACTTCCCTTCTAATAGTAATTGATAGGATAACTTTATTATAGCAAATTCGGGCACACACAGTATAAAAAACAACCCTCACGAGTTGCTTCTATCCTATTAAAAATTAACGGAACCTAGGATATTCTATGTGTTGATGCTAATAGATATCACGTCTATGACCGACTTCGAGGGCAAGTATGATTAGTTCATTGTCCTGAATATTGACAATAACACGATAGGCACCAATACGATAACGCCATTGTCCAGTGCGATTGGCAACTAAGGCCTTACCCTTGGCTCTTGGATTCTCTGTCACGCGATTGAGATAAGCCTTAATTTGTTTCCTAACAAAAGGATCCAACTTTTTAAAACTTTTGGCAAATTTAGGGGTGGGTACTATCTTATAGGTCATCCCAATTTAGCACCTCCCCACCATTTTCAAGATAATCTTCATATTCTGACAAAGCCAAATCGGCTACTCTAGCGTCATATTCATCCTCAATGGCGTCTAAAGTCTTGGTACGAATTAATTCTGACAAGGATACGCCTTCAAATTTCGCAATTGCCTGCATGAACTTCTTATCTGCTTCTGAAACCTTCAATGTAATTGTTGTCATATCCTTAACCTCGTTCTCTTTTGTAACACCATTGTATTACCACTCCTCCTTTTTGTCAATTTTGATAATAGGTTCATACTTTTATTCGTAAAACAATAGAAAAAAACAACCCTCACGAGTTGCTTGCAGTCCTATTAAAAATTAACTGTATCAGGATCATCCTGAGTTTTAATGCCTTGAATCTTATCCAATACTGCCATATCTTCCTCTGACAAATCAAAGTCAAAGATATCCAAGTTGGCTTCGATATTTTTTGCTGTCACTGACTTAGGTAGTGGCAAGAAACCTTTTTGAATGCTCCAACGTAAGGCAACTTGAGCAACAGATTTTCCGTTACGTTCAGCCACTGCTTCTACGTCTTCATTTCCAAAAATGCTACCAGTACCTAGTGGACTGTAGGCTTCAAGAAGAATGTCACGCTCTTGACAATAGGCAACCAAATCTTCTTGGGCACAACCTGGAGCCAAAAGAATTTGATTGACATGTGGCACAATTTCAGCCGTTTCAAGGAGAGCATCAAGATGATGCTGCATAAAGTTAGACACACCGATAGCACGCACCTTACCATCTTTGTAGGCTTCTTCCATTGCCTTCCAAGCACCTGCATTGCCAACCTTCCAAGCATCATTCTCACGAAGAGCCTTTGGATTAGGCCAGTGGATGAGCAAAAGATCCAAATAATCCACACCTAGTCTTTCAAGAGATTCGTCGATAGAGGCCTTAGCCAAATCGTAATCGTGCTTGTCATTCCAGAGTTTAGTCGTTAGGAAAATATCCTCACGCGCCACATCACTATCTGCAATCGCCTTACCTACAGAAACCTCGTTACCGTAGATTTGCGCCGTATCAATATGTGTGTAACCCGCCTTAAGTGCGAAACTAACGCTGTTATAAGCTTCTTCCCCTTCTGGAATCTGCCAAGTCCCAAAACCAATTTTAGGAATCGTAACGCCATTTGAAAGTGTATATGTTTCCATCCTGTTCTCCTTTTCAAGTTGTAACAGAATTATCTTAAAGAATATAAGATAAAATTGCAAAGATTTGCTACGGCTTGTTTGATGAATAGTTCCTTACTTCTTTTTCCGCTTCTTTTTATAGACAACACCATTTTCTTTAAGGATTTTCATGCTCACCTTTCCAACTCCTCTAATCGCTGCTACTTCCTCTTCCGTTTTCTTTTTAAAATCTTTAAAATCTATTAAGCCATGTTGACGAAGTATACGCTCCACACTTATTGAAAGACCTTGGAGGGCTTTGCTTTGTTCTATACTTTTTTCCAATTCTCTAATTAGTTTGTGCAATTCTGGATTTTTCTTTTTCGCAACATGTCTTTGTGGACGTTTTACACGATATTTTTCGATTAACCAAGTAAAATAATATTCTGACTGGGACAGATCAACGACTTGATTAAAAACCATCAAAAGACTTTTCATACTATTGGCTTCAAATAAGATAGGGTTGACTTTAAGCGTTTCGGCAACTAGACGCTCGTCATCACCTTGTTCAATCATTTTTAAATAATTTTCGAACTCTGGATTTTTTGCATAGAGAAAATCAAAATAGAAATCCGCATCCTCAATATGTCCCGTCATTAGAGAGACCGTCATCATTGGTACTATCATCAAATCTTCTTCGTGATATTCCATTTGCTCACATTCGAAAAAGTTTTTAGCCTTATCATAGTCCTCCAGATTACAATAGGTAGCCATCAATTCGTAACGGACTCCCATGTGATCCTGAACATCTATCTCTAGAATCTCTTCAAATTCCTTAATAGCAAACCGCTTCATACTGTTGCTTAAATAAAATTTAGCAAGATTATACTTCAAAGACAAATAAGGACGCTCGTCAAGATTAGCCCAGCCCATTTTTGGACCTTGATCCCACTTGGACCTTTGCTCTTTTTCTAAAGCAATTAGGCCTTTTAGATGTTCAAGTGGACTTTGAAAAGTTAAGAGCATCTGCTTAGCATCAAGATTTTCAGGATCTAGTTTTAAAGCTTCTATCAAAAATTCCTGACTTCTCGAAGGATCTTCCTCGTGATAATGATAAGCCTCTTCAATGAGTTTCCAAGCTCTCTCCTGCTTTGAATCAGGGGAAGTGATCTCATCAAAAAGCCCTTGGTTGTATTGTCTTGCAAAATCTTCAAGAGCCATGTCCACACTGAGATACTCTGTAATATGTTCTTCTAAGAATGCTTCTGCTTTTTTTGTGAAGTCTTCAAAAGATGATGTCATCAATCTTCTCCAATCTATGTTTATTTCTCTATCTACTATTGTATACGTTTTCATAGAACATTACTATATTCTAAGTGAAATCAACAACCTCTTAAATTTTTATTGACAAAAATAGTCGCCAATCACAATACAGATAAGAATCCATAGAGTCTTATTTTGGGACATCTAAACTCAAAGTTGTATACTTATATTAGATAGAGTGCCATTGGACGATTAACGTCAAGGCATAATCTTCAAGTTTCATTTAAAGCTACAAAAAATCATTAACGCCTTGGGAGTGGTTTAGTCCCTTCTCTATATCAATAACTTTAACTCACTTTTTCATAATTTTACTTGACCACTCCCATTTTTAAAGGAATTGAAAACTGAGTTATATTTTAAAAGGAAACAGAGGTCTGTTTCCTTTTTTCTTACTTCAAACCATGACAAAAGGAAACCCTTTCGAGTTTCCTTTATCAAATATATCGTTGGAGGCAAAGTCCAATAATACTTTAGTTTAGTGGTTCAATCATGAAGCTTAATTGATAGCCATCTGCTGAGCTAAGCAAGAATTCGTCATGAACTGGAGCACCCCATGAGTCATCACCACCGACACCCATCTGAGCAGCAAGAACTTTAATCCAAGTAGCATCAGTTTGTTGCAATTCATATTGATGACGAGCATTTTCAATTTGTTCAGTACTGTTACGCAAAGCACTGAATTCGAATGCCTTATTAAGTGCAGTGAATTTAAGACCATTATGGTTATCATCAGAAACTGTAAATTCACGAGTACCATAGTGATTACCAGATTCTTGTGGCATTAGATATGGAGCAAATGTCTTTTCAACAGAAGTTTCATATCGACCAAGATAGGCACCGGGAAGTTTATCAAGGTAGCTTTCTTCTGCACCGTATCCATAATAGCTAAGGTTTGTAAATTGTGAACCGATAGCAAATTCTAGACCAAATTCAGGGAAGTTTGGCAAACCTGCTTTACCATCATAGTTTGCAGTAACAAAGATTCGACCCTTGTAGTCAACTTGATAAGTTACCTTAACTTCGACATCAGACAAGCCAGGCAATTCATGAACATAAGTCACTTTAACAGAGTCATCTTCAATTTGAATTTGAGTATCTGTAACCTTACTATAGTTTCCAGCAACTTTCCAGCCTGCCATTTCGAATGGATATCCAGCACCACGATCGTTGTCAGTGTAAGCACGAGTAAAGTTAAGTTTAGGACCTTTCTCAATGAATTCAACACCGTTATACTTAGCAGATACTAGCGTATTTTGTGCACGAGAAAGCAAGATAGAGAAGTTTTGTCCTTGAATTCCGATGTTGAAGTCGCCTTCAACAACATTCAAAGGTGCTTTAACTGGTGTTTCAGTGCTAATCTTTTCAGCAACATATTGACCACGAACAATTTCATGACCTTTTGGAGCCCATTCAGTTGCTTCCTTCTGAACACAAGCAACTTCATAAATTCGTTCAGCATTTGAAGCTCCAATAGCGAATTCTACTGGGAATGTTGCTTCTTCACCTGGTTTAACATCAAAGTGATATTCACTTTCGCTAACTTTTCTACCATCTTCGTAAACTCTAGCTAGGAAAGTATAAGCAGAAAGATCTTCAAAGACATTATCATTCTTGATAGTTACTGATTTTTCATCAACAGCAATCTTAATATTAGAGTAAAGATGTTTAACTGTTTGAAGTTTTGGAGTTAGGGTACGATCTGCGAAGACAATACCATTTCCACAAAATTCGTAGTCAGAAGCTCTATCATGCCAGTCACCACCATATGATAGGAATTCGCTACCATTTGGAAGTGGTTTGTAAATAGCTTGGTCAATGAAGTCCCAAATAAATCCACCTTGGTATTCTGGATATTTCTCTAAGTCAGTGTAGAGTTTCAATCCACCACCAGAGTTACCCATTGTGTGCATGTATTCACATGAAATATAAGGTTTTTGAGGATTGTTAGTGAGGTATTCTTCGATATCAGCTGGTTTCGCATACATACGACTTTCGATGTCTGTAATGTAATCAAACTCACGACACCATGTAACACCTTCATAGTGAACTGGACGAGTATTGTCAACACTACGGAAGTAATCAGCCATGTCAGCAATGTCTTTACCGGCATATGATTCATTACCACAAGACCAAATGATTACACTAGCATGGTTCTTATCACGTTGGAACATGTTATTTGCACGATCCAAACAAGCAGGTAACCATTCTGGTTCACTAGCTGGGATATTCCATGAAGGTTCGCTTAGACCAAGTTTTTGCCATGTACCGTGTGTTTCAAGGTTGGCTTCATCGATAACATATAGTCCATATTCATCACACAACTCATACCAACGTGTTTGGTTAGGATAGTGAGAAGTACGAACAGCATTGATGTTATGTTGTTTCATCACTTTGATATCCCAAAGCATATCTTCTTCAGTGATACAACGTCCTGTTCTAGCGTTAAATTCGTGTCTGTTAACCCCTTTAAAGACAATTCTCTTACCATTCAAAAGCATGAGTTTATCTTTAATTTCAAAGTGTCTAAATCCAACTTTAACTGGAACGACTTCAACAACTTGGTCATCATCCAAAACATGAAGGGTCAAATTGTAAAGTTTAGGACTTTCAGCACTCCAAGGTTTGATTTTCAGATTTTCAAGACTTACAGATAGTTCACCGTCACCATTAACAGATGCATCACCTTCTGTAACGATGCCTTCATAATCTGAAAGAACATATTTAATCTTCTTATCTTCGTAATCACCAACAGTCTTCAAATCAATATCCAATTGACCTGCTTTTGTTTGGTAATCATAATCTCCCTTAACAAAGAGATCTTGAACGTGAACTTTTGGAATAGCATACAAGTAAACATCTCTGAAAATACCGTAAAGTCTCCAGAAGTCTTGATCTTCTAACCAGCTTGCTGTAGAGTAACGATAAACAGCTACCGCCAACTTGTTATCACCTTCAACAAGGTAATCACTAATTTCAAATTCACTAGGTGTAAATGAGTCTTCACTGTATCCTACGAAGTTACCATTGACCCATACAAAGATGGAAGTGGCAACTCCTTGGAATGAGATAAATACTTTTTTATCTTTTAATGCATCATTTAAGGTAAAATGTTTAACGTATGATGCAACAGCATTTGATTCTTGAGGAACTTGAGGTGGACGAAGGAATTCTTTACCATCCCAAGGATATTGGGTATTCACATATTGTGGAGAACCAAAACCTTGAAGTTCCAAATGACCTGGTACATTGATGAAATTCAAATCAGTTTCATCAAATTCTGTTTTATAAAAATCTTTTAAAACTTGATTTGTATTCTGAACATAGTGAATTTTCCATTTTCCATTAAGAGATTGTCTTAACTTCATCTCCCCTTCAGAAAATTCTGCAAGAGATTCAAAATACTTATGATCTGAGTGAGCGTCAACAGTATTAAGGCTAACAATCTTTGGATCGTTTAAGTAAGTTTGAATTTTTTCAGTCGTATTCATAGATTATTCTCCTTTTTTGAAGGTAATAACTTCAGACAAAGCTTCTACCTTTTCTCCAACTTCTTGTTCAAGATGGAAAGCACTGAATTTTTCTGAATTAGTTACAGTGACAAGTACTGTGTCATCAAGACCATTTTTCTCAATAATTGGTGACCAGAACTCAAGAAGTTTTTGTCCAACTTCAACACGATCACCTTGTTCCACGTAACTAATGAATCCTTCACCTTTAAGTTTAACTGTTCCGATACCAATGTGGATAAGAACAATGACACCATCTTCACTTTCAATACCAACTGCATGGCGAGTAGGAAGAACTTGACGAATGGTACCACTAATTGGTGCAAAGACAGCTCCATCAGTAGGTTTAATGGCGAAACCTTTACCCATGCTACCTGAAGCAAAGTGTTCATCATTAACACTTGAGAGGTCAACCAAATGACCGGTTGTAGGGTTTACAAGAGATACGACGTTAGCTTTAACTTCATTTTCAGAAGTTGCTACGCTAAAGCGATGTTCCAATTCTTCGACGATTTGAGCGTGACGTGCTTCAGTTAAAGTGATCTTACGAGCAATAATGAAGGCACCGATGAGCATTGCTGCTGCTGGGAAACCAAACATGCTAAGCTTAAAGATAGACTGTTGATGTGTTGTAATTGTTGATGCTGAGGCACCTGTTGTCATACCGGCAGCTACGGCAATTGTAGAAACAAGCCAGTTTGACATCGCACCACCAAGTTTATCAACAAGTGGACGAACTGATAAAGTAAGTGATTCATCACGGTGTCCCAATTTCCATTGACCATATTCTACTGAGTCAGAGATAATCATGAGGATAACAAGGAACACAAGAGGTTGTGGAATAAAGAAGAGTTCAGCAGCAGTCAAGATCATTGGAAGTGATGTTCCTGCAATACTAAAGATTCCGATACCACCGAGCATTACTGCAATACAGCCATAGAACAAACGTTTACGGTTGAATTTACCAGCTAGGCTAGGGAAGAGTGAAACTGAAACCAAACCAACAACTGTATTCAATCCGTAAAGGATTGAGTATTTTCCTGGATCACCAAGGATAAATGTGAAGTAAAAAAGTTGAAGAGCATTAAGTGTATTAATACCAAGACCATAGAACCAATATCCGAGAGACAACCACATCAATTGGTCGTTTTTACCAAGAACTTTAAAGACTTGTTTAAGGCTAGTTTTTTCTTTGTTATCACGAAGTTTTGACTCAACTTCACGTGTACCAATACCAACAGCAATTGATGTAATCACACCAATGAGAGCAACGATAAATGCAAACCAGAACCATCCAGATTTATCTCCAGAGCCACTACTGTTCGTCATAGAGAAGAACAAAACGATTGGCATGATGGCAACACCTACAATATTGGCACCAATCGTAGAACCAATACGGGCAAAAGTTGCCATTTTTTCACGTTCATGACTGTCAAGAGACAAGGCAGGAATCATTGACCAGAAACCGATATCTTTAATTGAGTAGAAGACATCCATTACAAGGTAGATAATTCCGAAAAGTACAAGGTACAAGAAAGGATTTGTTTTATTCAAACCACCTAAATCGGTGAAGAGAAGCAACAAGGCGATAGAACTGATGATACCACCACCAACTACCCATGGTTTGAATTTACCATACTTAGTATGAGTGTTATCAATCATGTTACCGATCAATGGATCGATAAATACTTCCAAGATACGCAAAATAGCGATGATGTTAGTAATTAATAGTACGTAGTGACTATTTTGCTTTGGATCACCTGTGTTAAACAAGTGAGTTGTCACAAACATGATAAAGTATGTTGACAACGTTGCATAGAAGACATCGTTACCAAAAGCACCAGCGCTGTAAGATAAACGTGACTTCATTTGACCTTTAGATTTTCCCATTACGAAAACCTCCTGTTAGTTGTTTTTTGAATACGCTTACATTATATAAGCATTAGTTTAAACCGTCAATAGTTTTAGTATTTTTTACTAAACTTTTACTAATACATGATTATTTTGATGAATTAAAGTATTGGAAGCCAATTTCATAGCTTACACTATGACCCTCCTCCAAGATGATATCTCCAAAATCTCTATGATTAACGGCATCCGGGAGTGTTTGAGCTTCCATAGCTATAGCTTCTCGTCCTTTTGCAATTGTTCCTCGATCTCTCGCAAAGTAAATATTATCCTCTATAATATCCATAGTATAAATAACTAAACCATTTCTGTTAGAGAAGATTTCAATACCATCTCCGCTTTCTTTGTCATGCAAAATAGCTACTTCTTTCACATGATCACAAGTTTCCCCTCCAACTACAAAGGCATCATCAAAACCATTATTTGCTTCAATTCGAGGTAGCAAGTCAGTTGTCTTTCTGAAATCATAATTCGTTCCATCTACATTAATTTTTTGTCCTGTTGGAATTAACTCAGAATCCAACTCTAAACGATAGTCTGAATAGATTTGTAACTCATGACTTGATAAATCCTGTTTGTCGCTAAGATTAAAGTAAACATGGTTTGTCGGATTAAAGACTGTTGACTCTGTAACATCGAAGGCTTCAAAGAGTATTGTTAAGCGGTTATTATTGTTAAGTCTATAACTAATAGAGACTGTAACATCACCAGGAAAGCCATCTACACTTGAATAAAGTCTTCTAATAAATTTTGTCTCAACATATTCATCATTCAGGTTTGTGACATAGTTCCAATTTTGAACCTGCATTCCTTTTGGACCGCCATGTAAACAGTTTTCTCCCTCATTCTTAGGAAGGCTATAAAGAACCATATTATGGGTATACGAAGCTTTCCCAATTCTTCCAGCAACCCTACCAATGGACTGGCAGGCACATAAATTATTCTTATAGTAATCCTCGTAATCACTGAAACCAAGTACTATATTTTTAAGAGCACCAGTTTCCGTTGGAACCAAAAACTCCTGAAGTGTAGCACCTGTTGTGAGTGTGGAAATGACAACGCCATTATTGTTTTCCATTGAAATTTTACTGACATCGCCTGAATCAACTTTTCCAATAATTTCACAGCTTATTTTCATATTATTTCCTCAAAAAACAAAGAGTACAACAATTATATATACTCTTTGACCCTTTGTTTATTATTTTAATTATCCTCGATCATCGTACCCTTTTGGATGGCTAGAATGCCATGCCCAAGCACTTGCGATGATTTTTTCGATGTTATCAAATTGTGGTTTCCATCCAAGAACTGTACGTGCTTTTTCAGATGAAGCAATTAATGTATCAGGATCACCAGGACGACGATCAGCTTTTTCAGCTGGAATTTCTTTACCAGTTACCTTACGAGCTGCTTCAAGAATTTGAAGGTTTGAGAAACCTGTTGATGAACCTAAGTTAAAGGCTGTAGATTCATTTCCTTTACGAAGATATTCAACAGCAAGGAGGTGAGCATCAGCCAAATCAAATGGGTGAACATAGTCACGAACATTTGTACCATCTGGAGTATTGTAGTCATCACCAAAGATCATGATTTTTTCACGAACACCTTGAGCTACTTGAAGGATAATTGGAAGAAGGTGAGTTTCTGGACCATGGTCTTCACCGATAGATCCATCAGGTTTTGCACCAGCAACGTTGAAGTAACGAAGTGGCACATATTTAATACCATAAGCTTTATCAGACCACTTCATGATAGTTTCCATCATCAACTTACTTTCACCATATGGATTGATAGGATTTTGTGGTGTTATTTCAAGAATTGGAATTTCTTCTGGGATACCGTAAGTTGCTGCTGTTGATGAGAAGACAATGTATTTAACACCGCATTCGTTCATAACTTCAAGCAATTTAACCATTCCAGCTGTATTGTTATCAAAATATTTGAGTGGTTTTTCCATTGATTCACCAACCAATGAATAGGCCGCAAAGTGAATAACGGCATCAACATCAGGATTTTCTTTGAAGACCTTTCTCATAAAATCTTGATCAGAGAGATCGCCTTGGTAGAAAATAGCATCTGGATGTACGGCAGCACGGTGACCGGTTACCAAACTATCTACTACTACTACTTTTTCTTGACCTTTTTCAACTAAGCGATCAACCATGTGAGAACCGATATAACCAGCTCCACCTAATACTAAAATTGCCATTTCTTATCTCCTTTCTTCAGAAAAAAATTAATCAGCTAAATTTACAAAATCTACAAATGCTTTAAACTGATCTAAGCCTTCACTACTAGTCTTATAAACACCTGCATCTTCTAGTACACGAGCAAAGATATCTGCTACAGATTGTCGAACAACTTCTGTCACTTCCTCAGCCGTAACATTTGGATTTTCAGTCTTAAGTTTATCTGCCCATTCTTGGTGAATTGGAGCTACTTGATTGCCTTGACCCAATAGATAGTCTTCAACATCTTTAAGTTCTGTTTTCAAACGAGGTGGAAGAATGGCCAATCCCATAACTTCAATCAAACCGATGTTTTCTTTCTTAATATGTTGAACATCTTTATGTGGATGGTAGATACCGTCTGGATGTTCTTCAGAAGTTTGATTGTCACGAAGAACCAAATCCAATTCAAATTTGCCGTCTTTTCTACGAGCAATTGGGGTAATAGTGTGGTGAGGGTGTCCATCAGACTGAGCTAATACTCCAGCTTTTTCGTCTGAATAACCACGCCAGCAATTGAGAATTTTGGTTGCTAGAGCAATTAGTCTTTCCTTGTCTTCACTTCTAAGACGAAGAACAGACATAGGCCAATTAACAATACCAGTTTCAACATCAGAGTATCCATCAAAGCTAACTTTTTCTTTAATGCCTGCTACTTCCATTGGGAAGGTGTGGCGACCACCTTGATAGTGTTCGTGTGTAAGAATTGAACCACCTACAATTGGAAGATCGGCATTTGAACCTGCAAAGTAACCAGGAAATGCTTCAACAATTGAGAGGAGACGACCAAAAGTCAATGGACTGATGTGCATTGGTTCGTGCTTACCATAAAAGAAGATAGAATGTTCATTAAAGTAAGCATATGGTGAATATTGGAAGCCCCAATCATTTTCTTCCATTTGGAAACGAATAACACGGTGATTACTACGTGCTGGGTGATTGATGCGACCTAGATAACCTTCATTTTCCATACAAAGTTGGCATTTTGGATAATCAGAAGCTACCGCATTTTTAGCTGCAGCGATGGCTTTTGGATCTTTTTCAGGTTTTGAAAGGTTAATCGTAATTTCCAAGTCACCGTATTTAGTTGGTGCCTTATAAGCAATATTTTGTGCAATGGCTTTGACTTTCACATAATCATTTCGTTTACTTTGTGCATAAAAGTCAGCAATTGCTTGCTCTGGGTCAGATTTATAAGTATCCCAGAAGTTACGATTGACAAGGCTAGGACTTGGTGTAATCAGGTCCATGAGTTGAGCTCCAATGATATCTTGCTCTTCATTAAGTTCACCTACAGAACCAGCTTTCACACCTGCTTGAAGCAATTGGTCTTTTAGATTAATCAATTCAGAGCTATCTGTTTCAACATCAGCAACTCCTTCACCAACCAAAGCAAAAACTTTGTTTGTCAAATAGATACGGTCCAATTCCTCATAATCACTATTTTCAATAACCAGAGTTACAAAAGTGTTTACTAAATTTTCAGCCATAATCTCTACTTCTTTCTCATTAATCAAGTACTCGTGAACCGCCAGCTACTTCAGCAATATAGAAGCTTGGTGCATAACCAACGACTTCTTCATAACGTTGACCAACTGCTTTTTTGAAGTCTTCAACTTTGTCTTTGTTTACAAGTGCGATAGCACATCCACCAAATCCCGCTCCTGTCATACGAGCTCCAAGGACACCTTCTTGTTCCCATGCTGTGTGTGCCAAAGTATCAAGTTCAAGACCTGTAACTTCGTAATCATGCTCCAATGATACGTGAGAAGCATTCATAAGACGACCAAAGCCTTCCAAATCTCCTGCTTCAAGAGCTTTACGAGCTTGAAGTGTACGTTGATTTTCAAGAACTGCGTGACGGGCACGTTTGATACGGTTTTCGTCTTTAATCAAGTAGCTGTATGCGTCAAATGTCCAGAGGTTTAATTCACCAAGTGTTTGGATATCAAGTTTTTCTTGGAGTTCAGATACTGCTGTTTCACATTCAGCACGACGTTCATTGTATTTAGAATCTGCCAATTCACGACGTTTGTTAGTGTTCATGATAACAACAACATTGTCTTTAAGGTCAAGTGGTACCAAGTCATACTCTAAAGTATTTGTATCCAAGTAAATCGCACGTTGATCAGCTCCCATACCAATAGCGAATTGGTCCATGATACCAGAGTTAACGCCGATAAAGTCGTTTTCAGTTTGCTTACCGATTTTAACCAAGTCAAGGCGTTCCAATTTAAGGTCATAAAGTTTTTCAGCAATAACACCAATCAATAATTCCAAAGAAGATGATGATGACAAACCTGATCCATTTGGAATGTTACCATAAATGTAAATATCCATACCTGAGTCAATCGTATGACCAGCTTCTTGCAAGAAATGAAGAACACCTTTTGGATAGTTTGTCCAGTTGTGTTCTTTTTCAAAACGAAGATTTTCAAGTGGTACTTCGATGATGCCCTTATCTTCAAAGTTACCTGAGAAGAAACGCAAAACTTTGTCATCACGTTTACGGGCTGCTCCGTAAGTACCTAGAGTAATAGCTGCTGGGAACACATGTCCACCGTTGTAGTCCGTATGCTCACCAATCAAATTAATACGACCAGGTGAAAAGAAAGTATGATCTGCTTCTACTCCAAAGACTTCTTTAAAAGCTTCTCTTAGTTGTGTTGTTTTCATAGAATTTTCCTCGCTTATTCTTTTTTACACTAACAGTGTAACCCCTTTCACAAGGAAAATCAATATTTTTACTGTTTTTTTAGTAAAAAATAGGTAAAATTTTAGAATTTATGATATACTTTGGATGAAAGGAGAACAATATGGCTACATTAAAAGACATTGCTTCATTAGCAGAGGTCTCAATCGCGACTGTTTCACGTGTTCTCAACCAAGATGAAAGCCTTTCCGTTACTGAAGAAACCAGGCACCGTATTTTAACTGCGGCAGATGAATTGGGATACACTAGACACCAAAAAAGCGGTAATTTTAAGAAAGAGAAACACCAGATTGCCATTATCCAATGGGTCAGTGAGGAAGACGAATTAGATGACATCTACTATTATAATATTCGACTCGGCATTGAAAAAAGGGCTCAGGAACTCGACTACGAGATTCTACGTTATTTCAATGACATTCCTTTTAGTCTCGCTGAAGAAGTCATAGGTATACTTTGTATCGGAAAGTTTAGTCGTGAACAGATTACTGAATTGGAATCATTGGGTAAATCACTGGTCTTTGTAGATAGTGATACCCTACTTCAGGGACATCCTTGTGTGACAACTGACTTTGAAAATGCTGTTCAGACTGCCCTCCAATATTTAAAAAAACAAGGGTGTCAATCAATCGGACTTTTAACAGGTGAGGAGAAGACAACCGACTTGCAAGAAATTATTCCTGATTCACGTCGGCGTGCCTATCGCAATTTTTGTATTGAAGAGGGAATTTACGACGCTAATCTCATTTTGACAGGAAACTTTAGTGCGCTATCTGGTTATGAACTTATCAAAGCTAAACTGGAGACAGAGGAGAAACTTCCAGATGCCTTTTTTGCCGCAAGTGATAGCTTAGCTATTGGAGCACTCAAAGCTTTTCAAGAAGCTGGCCTCATTGTTCCAGATCAGATTCAAATCATTTCTTTTAACGATACAATCATGGCAAAACAGGTATTTCCTCCCCTATCTTGTGTCACTGTCTACACTGAAGAAATGGGGCGAACTGCCATGGACGTCCTCAATAAGCAAGTCTTGTCCCCACGAGAAATTCCAACTCTTACCATGTTGGGTACGAAGTTAACCTTAAGGGGTAGTACGAAGGAAAAGACAATCCAACTGCCAACTAACCCATGATTACTCAATAGACTAAAAAGTGGTCGTCAACTGTAGGTTGACAACCACTTTTTATTTCATCTTCACACAAATGGCATCCCAGGCTTGGAGTTTGCCTTGGTCTGTAATTGGCTCTAATTCGGTATTTGCAATGACAACTTCTGCTCTTTCGAAATCATAACAGAAGTCTTGTTCTTGGTCTGATAAATTGACTACAACCAGATAGCTACTATCTTTAGTCTTACGAATATAAGCAAATACTTTTGAAGCTGTCTCCAAGAGTTCAAAGTCAGCATCTACCAACCAATCTTGAGTTTTACGAAGCGCAACGAGCTTCTGATAGGTATAGAAAATCGATTCTGGATTGGCAAGGGCTGATTCAACATTTATGTCCTTATAGTTTGGATTAACAGGTAACCAAGTCTTATCCGATATGCTAAATCCAGCATTTTTAGAAGTATCCCATTGCATTGGTGTTCGAGCATTGTCACGACCCACCTGACGGATTTGGTCCATGATAACTTCTATCGATGCCCCTTTTTCGAGAGCTTCTTTGGCATAGTTGAGAGATTCAATGTCATTCAATTCTTCCAAAGTTCTAAATGGATAATTGGTCATGCCGATTTCTTCGCCCTGATAAATGTAAGGTGTTCCCCTCATCAGATGAAGGAGGATAGCCAAGGCCTTAGCTGACTTCTCACGATAGACACCAGTATCTCCCCACATTGAGAGAATACGAGGCAGATCATGATTATTCCAAAAAAGTGAGTTCCACCCTTGTCCCAACTCTAACTCGGTTTGCCATTTATTAAAAATAGCCTTAAGCGCTGTAACATCCAACTCCTTCTCATACTCCCATTTAGGACTATCTGGCTTATGCTGAAGTCCAATATGTTCAAACTGGAAAACCATGGAAAGTTCTTGATTATCTGGATTTGAATACTGTTTAGCAATTTCAGGTGTTGCTCCCCAGGTTTCACCAACGGTTAGAAGGTCGTGCTTTCCAAAGCTTGCCTGGTTCATCTCCTTGATGTAATCGTGAAGTTTTGGACCGTTTGTATCAATCAGTTGATCTGGGATCTTACCAATCATATCAATCACATCCATACGGAAACCACCGATTCCCTTATCAATCCAGAAATTCATCATGTCATAAACTTTCTGGCGCAACTGTGGATTTTCCCAATTGAGGTCTGGCTGTTTCTTACTAAAGAAATGCAGATAATATTGCCCTGAGGTCTCATCATATTCCCAAGCGGAGCCACTAAAGATAGACACTAACTCATTAGGTTTGTCTCGCCAGATGTAGAAATCTCGTTCAGGACTTTCTGGATTTTCACGCGCTTCGATAAACCAAGCATGCTCATCAGAAGTATGGTTCACCACCAGATCCATGATAATTTGAATATCACGCTTCTTGGCCTCCACCAAAAGCTCATCCATATCGTTCATATCCCCAAAAATGTCCGCAATAGCCTCATAGTTAGCGATATCATAACCATTGTCGTCCATTGGGCTATCATAAACAGGAGAAAGCCAAAGAGCTGTAATTCCTAGCTTTTGAAGATAGTCTAACTTACTTGTAATCCCCTTGAGGTCACCGATGCCATCACCGTTGGAATCCATGAATGACTTGGGGTAAATTTGATAAATCGTAGCCTTGTGCCACCAGTATTTTTGCATAATTCTACTCCTCGTAGTTATTATTATCGTGAGTCTGATAGTTCTATTTTACGTTTTTCTAGAAGTTATGCAAGCGTTTTCTTTTGTTGTTTAAAACATTTCAATAATCTATACTCCAGACTCCTTAAACTTTTGGTAATATTAAAAAATAATAGAGTTGAAATGTAAGGTCAGCCTTTGCTTATTTAACAATACAAAAAAAACGATGGTTAATACCTTAACCATCGCTTTTTAATTTTTGGGCAAGACCATAACAAAGCGCCTCCCCGTAGAACTTTCTTCAAATCTATAGCTAAGTTCCTCATGCTCTAAAAGGTATTTGACCACAAAAAGGCCTAATCCTCCTTCTTTCTTAGACTGAGCTTTAGTTGAAATATTTTCTTTAGATACACTCGTATTTTCAATGACAAAATCAGTTCCTTCATTTTCTAAACCTATTCGAATCACTCCACCCTTATCAGAATGCTTGACTGCATTACTGATGATATTTGAGAGAACCAATTTCAAAATAGGTAAATTCATGAAAATACTAGTTGCCGGAAGATAATTGTCAATTGATAGGGAGCGATTCTCAACCAACACTTGATTTTGAGTGAGTATGCGATTTACCACATCGTCTAACTGAATCCACTCCTTGTCACCAGCCAATTCCTGGACAGAGGACAGGGACAGGATTTCTAGGACGATCTGATTCATCTCATCGACGATATCGAGGGAGACCGCCAGATAGCGGTCCCGATCCTTGTAGCGACCAATCTTATCCCGCATATTTTCTAGGATAATCTTCAAGCTGGCCAGAGGCGTCTTGAGCTCATGCGAAGCCCCACGTAGGAATTCCACCTTCATCTGCTCCAACTTCAGATTTTCCTGTTTCTGCTGCTCTAGATTGTCGATCACCTCTAAAAGATGATGATAGAGGTCGTTGATCTGCTGCTTGAGAACGCCGATCTCATCCTGCGAATGGATGGGAAGACTGGCTGTCCGATCCAGTCGTTTCATCCGCTTGGTCATCTGCTTGATCTCAAGGATCGGAGCAGAAATCATGCGGGCATAGAGATAGGAGGCAAGCAATGACAGAACAAAAGAAGCAAGGAGACTATAGGGAAGAAAGCCCAGACTGATATCCCGCGCTTCCTTTTGCGAATCGACGGTCGCTAAGAATTGCAAGGTTAAGTCTTTCCCTTCCTTGGTCTGAATCTTTCGCTCTTCAATCACCAGGGAATTATTCTGGCTATCAGGGTTCAGGAGCAGGTCATCCTTGACCTCTAGGGCATTTTGTTTTTCCTTGCCCTTGATCGAAACCTTGATATCATTGGTCTTGGAATAAAGGTCGATGACCGACTCAATGGTCCCTTCTTCCTGCCCCTGGAAACTCTTAGCCAGGGCCTGTGATTTCTTTAAAATCGTCTGGCGCTGGGACTCGATATAGGTCGATGGAAAAATAAAGTAAACCGAAGCATGGAGAAGGATGACTAAGCTACTAATAAGGGCAAAGGTGATCAGAAAGATTTTTGCAAAGATACTCCGTTTGGTCATGGTCTCTCCAATTTATAGCCGACATTGCGTACCGTAACGATACAGTCCAGCTCCAGTTTTTTTCGTAGTTCCTTGATATAGACATCGATCACCCGGTCGAAAGGAATCTCCTCCGTCTCCTTCCAGACGGCATCGAGGATCTGAGAGCGGGTCCGGGCCTTGCCCTCATGCTGGAGCAAGTATTCCAAGATTTCCAACTCCTTGGCATTCATGGAAATGGCTTGGCCTGCTAGGCTGGCTGTGTAGCTCTCAAAATCTACCCGTGCCTCTCCATAGGTGAAGACCCGGGAAGGCTGGAGCTTTTTAAAAATAGCTTCGATACGGACCTTCAAGAGGGACAAGGAGAAGGGTTTTTCCAGGTAGCCATCTGCCAACTCTCCAAAGGCTGTCAACTTATAGTCCTCGTCATGGAAGGCCGTCAGCATGAGGACAGGAACCGAGCTGGTCTTCCGGATAGTCTTGAGCACTTCCAAGCCATTGAGGATAGGAAGCTGGATATCCAGCAAGACCAGATCCGGCGCCTCTCTGTGAAAGAGGTCCAGGGCCTCCTGCCCATCGCCTGCTTCAAAGACCTCATAGCCACATTCCATGAGATAGTCGCTCATCCCTTCACGAATCAGGACTTCATCTTCTACGATTAGTATCTTCATACATTATCCTTTTAATCTATATATGGTCTCTTTCTTCCATTATACCGTTTTTTATAGGTGCAGCAAACTTATCATTCAACATCAACTAAGAGGTCCTTGGGTTTCTTGTGAAGAAGCCAGCGAGAAGAAATCAAGGATACCAAGCTTAAAATAAATCCACCGACTAGAATGACTACGAAAAGTTGCTTAGGTTGGACTGTCATGTGAATCTGAGTTAGAGTCTTACTGAAGCTTTCTGCCTCAGCCCCTCCACCAAGATTTGCAGCTAGAGATTCTTTTGTCATTTGCTTATTGATACCTTCCGTAACATTGGAAAGGACTGTTTTACCAACTTTTTCGGCAAAGAAACTCGCTAAACCATATGATAAAAGAAAGGCTGGTAAGGCAATCATCAGTAATTCCATTAAAAATTGACCCGCAACCTGTGTCTTTTTAAGTCCCAAGGCCAAAAAGATACCAACTTCTCTACGACGAGCATTTAACCATAAAATCAACAGAAGGGTTAGCAATAAACTTGTAAAAATGAGACTTCCAATAAACATACGATTTGCCACACGATACATCCCAAGAATAGATTCCTGTAAAGCAGGGTAGTTTGATGAACTCTTAACAAGATCGTAGAGGGTCCAGTTAATGTCTAACTTTTGAATCTTTGCTATCAAGGAATCAAGATTTTGATCGCCTTTAGCAAAGAAAGTGGCATCCTCATAAGTGGCAGTTTCTACAGTATTACCATAGAGTTTTGCTACTGTATCTAGATCAGTGATAAGGGTGTTTTCATACAACTCCTGAGCATAGGTAACGGCTGCTTTATTTTGACCAGAAAATAAACCTTTGATAGTCACTTCTACTGTTTCATCAGCCCTTTTTTCGTTATCAGCGTCATAGAGATTAGATCTAAGCTTTACTTTATCTCCTACATTAAGACCATTCTTTTTAGCTAAACCTTCGTGCATCAGGATTTGATTATGGTCCTTATCGGTTAGATGTTCTCCTTCAACTAGTTTATAAGCACCTGAAACAAATTTATCTTCTTTTGATGAGTCATTGACTCCTGTCAACATCAAGGTAGACTTAAAATTTTTAGCACGTTCTGGCGATTGATTTTGTAGCGTTTGCTCTGTTTCGATAATCTCATAATCTAGTAAATCACCAATACCATTTATCCGTTTTATAGTCGAAACAATCCCTTTAGTCTCACTAATCTTTTTAATATCTTCTCCCTTAAGATTTCCAGCCCCACGAGGAGTTCCAGGATTCGTGTTACGATTAATCTGCATTGAAAAACTATTGGTAATTGACCCTAGACTCTTGGATGCAGCTTCTTGGGTTGCACTTCGCATAGCAAGTCCTAACAAACTAAGAGTACTCATCAAAAGAATAATAATTAACAGTAATAGTGACTTTGACCATTTTCGTGTAATATATGCAAAAGCGTTTCGAAACATAAGAGTCCTTTCTTTATTTTTTCTTTTCTATGAGTTGTTTCTTCTTCAACTCTAAAACCACATCAGATGCCTGAGCAACTTCCTTACTGTGCGTAACAACTATGACACATTTTTGGCGATCTAAGGCCATTCTTTTAAGGATAGCAATAATATCCTTCGCAGTTTCCTCGTCTAGATTTCCTGTCGGTTCATCTGCTAAGATAATCGGAGCCTCTGAAACCAAAGCCCGCGCAATAGCTACACGTTGTTGTTGCCCACCTGAAAGTTGCAGGACATTTCGATTAATTTGTTTTTCATCTAATCCCAATTCAGAAAGTATCTTCCTATCGGCATTTTTATTAACAAGTCGTACATTTTCTAAAGGTGTAAGATAATCAATGAGATTGTAATTTTGAAAAACAAGCGCAACATGGTGTCTACGATGATAACTAGAGCCTTTTTTCTTGATATTTTCTCCATTAAACAAGACCTGCCCCTTCTTGGGATAATCAAGACCTGCCAAAAGGGAAAGTAAGGTCGATTTTCCCGCTCCAGATTGCCCAATAATACTATAAAATTTACCTTTCTCGAAACGATAATTCACTTTCGAGAGGATAGCTTCACTTTTATTTTGATAACTATACGTAACATCTTTGAGTTCTAACATAGTGTTCCTTTCTCCTTAACTCATATTAGATAAGATTTCTTTTGGAGTTTTACGCCAAATGAGACCTGTTGTCACACCGAGCGATAATATTACCAAGACTAGAAGACATAGATAAGATAGACCTAAAGGTAGTCCCTGAGGAATGTGATCTAATAACTGAAGAGCCTGCTGCTGTCCTTGCTGTCCTATAAATTCTTGCAAAAACAGTCGACTTAGTAGTCGTCCAATAGCAAGGGCTGGTAGCAAAGACATAAGGGACACCAACAATATCTCCATAAGAAATTGAGCAAAAATGCGTCCCTTGCTCTTCCCAATTGCTAAAAGAATACCTATCTCATGATTTCTCTCACGCGTCCATAGTGCCATTAAAAACGAGAGGATACCTGCTCCTGTAACAATTAAACTAATCATCATCGTTCTGACTATTTCTTGTAGCGCTTGAGACGATTCCTTCAAGGAGTCAAAAGCCTTTCGGTCCTCGTCCAAACGTAGACGATACCAATCGATATCTAATTGTTCCACTTGTTTAATGACTTGGTCGATTCTATCTGGATTCTTAATACCAAAGGATAATTTTGTCACTAACTTATCAGTCAAATTAAGCAGCTGGCTAGAGTCCTCATAATGGAGGAAGACTTGATTTTCACTTAAATCTGAGGACATTCCAGTAAATGTCTCCTCCTTCTTGCCAGAAAAAATACCAACGATATCAAAGCTCATTTTCTTAGCTCTATTTTCAGTCACCTGAAAATTGGACAAGGTCAGCTTGTCTCCGACGCTTAGCTTATTTTTCCTAGCAAGCGATTCATGAATCATAATTTGCCCTTTAGCAGATATGTGCTTCCCCTTAAGGAGTTGAAAAGCACCACTCCTAAAATCAACACTTTGTCCTGTTTCCTTAGTAAAAGTGGCTCCCAAGGCTTGATTAGCCTCATTATCAAGATCATCACGTTCCACCGTTTGTTTTCCTGTAACGACCTTCTTATCGATAAGTCGCACTGGGCTTATATATTCAGGTATCGTTGTCATCACATCAGATAGATGACTAATCTTTTCCCCCTCTTTCCAGGAAAATGCACTGCCTCTTTCTTTACTTACCAGAGCAAAACTTGCCCCACTTGACTTCCTGATTTGTGCTTTCATTCCTCCACCAACTTGCATAAGAGAGAAACAAAAATACAAGCAAGATAATATCAAAAATAAAATGAGAAAAAGTATAAAATTCCGCGTTTTTTTGCGAAAAATATAAGCAGTTGCCTGTTGTAAGAGAACCATCTTCCACCTCCATTTAAGACATTAGCCCTCAGCTATACCAAAGATAAGTGAGGATGCTTTAATTTCTTATTCTAATTATAGACGACAAATGTGAAACCTTTATGAAATTAAATATTCTAAAGTGATTGTTATCTAAAAATCTAACTGCTGAGATGAGAACTCCAATTAAATAATAACTCTAAAGGACTATCATAAAAAATTCGTTTTATGATTGACTTCACCTCTTTTTCTCCCATAAATCGTCTCTCGCCAATAGCATTTACCCTAGGCATTTGATATAATTTTTCTCAGAGGTATTTTTATTTATGAAGAAACAAGCTTTTAGTTCTGAACAGTATTTGAATCTGCAACGCGACCATATTTTGGAGCGCATTAACCAGTTTGACGGCAAGCTCTACTTGGAGTTTGGTGGTAAGATGTTGGAAGATTTCCACGCTGCCCGCGTCCTTCCTGGTTATGAACCTGACAATAAAATCAAGCTCCTTCAAGAGCTCAAAGATCAGGTCGAAGTGGTTATTGCTATTAATGCCAGCAATATCGAGCATTCTAAGGCTCGTGGTGACCTTGGCATTTCCTACGACCAAGAGGTGCTTCGTCTGATTGATAAATTCAACGAGCTCAATATTTATGTGGGTTCTGTTGTCATCACTCAGTATTCAGGTCAACCTGCGGCCGATGCCTTCCGTAACCAATTGGAAAAAAATGGCATCACGTCTTACATCCACTACCCTATCAAGGGCTATCCAACGGATATGAACCATATCATTTCTCCTGAGGGTATGGGGAAAAACGATTATATCAAGACTAGCCGTAACCTTATCGTCGTTACTGCTCCTGGTCCTGGTTCTGGTAAATTGGCGACATGTATGTCTAACATGTACCACGACCAAATCAATGGTATCAAGTCAGGTTATGCTAAATTTGAAACCTTCCCAGTTTGGAATTTGCCGCTTCATCACCCAGTTAACTTGGCCTATGAAGCTGCCACTGCAGACCTTGATGATGTCAATATGATTGACCCATTCCACTTGGAAACTTACGGCAAGACTACAGTAAACTACAACCGTGACATCGAGATTTTCCCAGTCCTCAAACGTATGCTTGAGCGTATCCTTGGTGAGTCTCCTTACGCTTCACCTACGGATATGGGTGTTAACATGGTTGGTTTTGCCATTACGGATGATGAGGCCGCCAAAGAAGCTTCTAAACAAGAAATCATCCGTCGCTACTATCAAACTGTACTTGATTTCAAAAATGAACGTGTTCCTGAGACCGCTGTCAAGAAGATTGAGTTGCTCATGAACGATCTTGGCATTACTCCTGAAGATCGCCAAGTGGTCGTTGCAGCACGTGCTAAGGCTGAAGAAACAGGTGGTTCTGCCCTTGCACTTGAGTTGCCGAATGGTCAAATCGTCACTGGTAAAAATTCGGAACTCTTTGGTCCAACAGCGGCAGCTTTGATCAACGCTATCAAGACTTCTGCAGGTATTGATAAGGATACTAAACTTATCGAGCCTGAAGTGGTCAAACCTATCCAAGGTCTGAAAATTGACCATTTGGGTAGCCGTAACCCTCGCCTTCACTCAAACGAAATCCTCATCGCCTTGGCTATTACAGCTGCCAACAATGCGGATGCGGCGCGTGCCATGGAGGAACTTGGTAACCTCAAGGGTTCTGAAGCCCACTCAACCATCATCCTTACTGATGAAGACAAAAATGTTCTCCGTAAGCTTGGTATCAATGTGACCTTCGATCCTTATTATCAATACGACAAATTGTATCGTAAGTAATAAATCACTAGAAACATCAAAGACCTCAGTTTTATCAACTGAGGTCTTTTAGAACTGAATTTAACTTGAGAAAGAAAAAAGGGAAACTCTATCGAGTTCCCTTTTTGATAACCCACTCTTTCCTCTCGACCCGTTCCCAATGAAAAGGGAGTGGCCTAGCATTATTATGAAAAAGTGAGTTAAAGGTATCAAACAGAGGGCTAAGCCACTCCCGATTCTAATCAGCCTACGATTTCTAACTTGAGAAAAGGTAAGCTAAAAAGCAAAATTATAGTAGATAGGACTGCAACAAGTGGGAGGTAACGTCCTCCAACAAGATAGAGTAACAATGGCGCTATCGCTATAAAGCGATTTAGAAAATTGCTAGTAACACGAACGGTTTGTCCGTCCTCGACAGTAATGGTGTTAGACTTGTAACCCAACTTTCCGACACTCAAACGAGCTTTCGACGATGGTAGGGAAACGCTCACGTCTTCCACTCCAGAAACTGTCCCCACAAGACTACTGTCTACGCGAATAGGACTCTTTCTAGCTACCTTGCTCGCTTCAATTGTTATACTAGCCACTAGTCATCTCCTTTTCCTATCTTTCTACTTATAGTATACACTTTTTGAAACGCTTACACAAGTGAAATGACTGTTAAATCAGGATTTCTTGAAAATGTTTTATGTTTTCAAAAGTTCTTAAACCGCTTTGATTAACTTTAGAAATATTGGATTTTAAATAGTAAAAAGGACTCAGTCCTATCTAATACAGAACTGAACCCTTTCCTATAAGAATTTGACTATCTTGCTTGGATAAGTGCCTGAGGGGGATAATATTCCTATACGGGAATGGTGGCACTTTCCCTACAAAACACCAAATTTACTTAGGCTAATCCATGAACATAAGCATCTACAGCAACGATGGCTTGCGCAATATCAGAAGCTTTCACCTCAAATGGCATTTGATGAATAGTTTCTCCTTCGATTGTTGCTTGTTGACCAACCTTGAGAAGATCTTCGTAACTTGCATTTTCAAGATGCATTTCTTTAAGAGTGGTTGGCATGCCAATTTGTTGATAGAAACGAATGTATTTATCCAAAACTTCTTTTGGACGATTTTCTAGGAACAATTGTACAAGAGTTCCGTAAGCTACTTTTTCACCATGAGTCAAATGGTGAATATCGCCAGTGAGGGCTGTGAAACCATTATGGATAGCATGAGCCGCAGCCAAGCCACCACTTTCAAATCCGATACCACTGAGAAGGGTATTGGCTTCAATGATGTTTTCAAGGGCTGGCGTTACCACTTTTGCTTCACAGGCAGCCATGGCTTGTAGACCATCTGCAAAAAGGATTTCTTCACAGCGTTCAGCAATGGCAACACCAGCAAGTGTTTGGTGTTTGCCTAGCATGGTTTTACCATTTGCTTGCATAACTGCTCGAGCTTCTACCCAAGTTGCTAAGCCATCTGCGATACCAGAAGCGAGCAAGCGTTTTGGCGCTTGAGAGATAACCTTACTATCAACCAAAACCAATTCTGGGTTCTTAGAATAAAAGATGTAGCGTTCAAAGGCACCCTCGTCCGTATAGATAACAGACAAGGCTGAAACTGGAGCATCTGTAGATGCAATGGTAGGAGCAATCACTACTGGAGATTTTAGAAGATTTGCGATGGCTTTAGCACTATCAATAGTCTTACCACCACCTAAACCAATGACTAAATTACAGCCCTTTTCTTTGGCCAAACTTACCACACGATTAATTTCATTATCTGAAGCTTCACCATTAAAGAAGACTGGAACAACTGTAAGTCCATTTTGAACGAGGTATTCTTCGAAACGTTGACCCACAATGTCATAAACTACTGAATCACACAATAGTACAGGGTGACTTCCTAGTTCCAAAATGGTTTTTGCATTTTCAAATAAGGCATTTTCACCTTGAATGTAACGTGACGGACTTGCAAAATTTCTCATAGTCTTTCTCCTTTGACATAAATATATTTATATAGAATCAATTAAACGACCTTACTTCTATGGAATATAGAGCTAAAAACTCACTTTAATTGACAGCATATCTATTTGGAGTCAGTACATAAGTCTAATTTTTTACTCTGTTTTCAAAACTCCTACTCTTCTTCTGGGTAGGTCAAACCCCAGTCTTTACGGAGTTGTGTCATGAGATCCATGACATCTCGGCTGTAATTGAGGTAGGTATGATCATCCTCGCCTGCAACAGCTGCTTCCATATCGAGGACCTCATACTGGAGGGCTTTAGCGGTTTCTCCTGCTTCGATGACTTCTTGTGAGCCATCTTCCGTATAGGTGATGACCGCCTTTTGCCCACGTGGGTATTCATAAAGTTCGATATAGCCCTTGTCATAGGCGATAGTACCACGTTTAGGCTGTTTGGCGTGAAGACTTAGCGTCACCGTTGCCATTTCCCCTTCTGCATTGGCAAGGAGAATACCCGCTTGTTCATCAACACCAGTTGGAGCTAATTTAACCTGTGAAACCATCTCTGTCGGTTGCGACGTCATGAACCAACGTACAAAGGAAAGGGCATAGACACCGATATCAAGTAAAGCTCCACCAGCCAAGTTACGATTGAAAAAGCGGTTGGTCATGTCATATTCTTTATAAGAACCGAAGTTCATCTGGATAACCTTAAGAGGTCCCAACTTACCACTTTCCACGATTTCAGAGAGTTTTCGATAAATAGGCATATGGAAAATGGTCATGGCTTCTGCCAGTTTGACATGGTTTTCTTCAGCAAGCTTTATAGCTTCTGCCAATTCCTCACTATTTAGAGTGATAGATTTTTCACAGAGGACATGCTTGCCAGCAGCTAAGGCCTTGCGAAGGTAATTAATATGCGTATTGTGAGGTGTTGAGATATAGATAATATCCACTTCAGGGTCTTCAAAGACTTGGTCAATTTCTTTATAAACCTTTTCGATTCCATATTTCTCAGCGAAGGCTACTCCCTTATCGTAGGTACGATTGGCTACGGAATAGAGTTTCCCGCCAAGAGCTTCCAAAGCTTGTGCCAATTCGTTGGCGATAACGCCAGTTCCAAGACTAGCCCAGTTGTACTTAATTTGGTTTGTCATAGTTTTCCTTTATTCTATTTTTGAATAGTCAATTCATTAATCTGAGATAAGATTTCAACCTCACTCGCTCCTGCCTGAAGCAAGGCTGCAGCCGCATAGGCCCCCTCAATGAGAGGTACCTGTTGAATAAGGATTTCCTTGTCTGAAAATTCCTCAAGCATTTCCAAGTTCATACGTGCACTGCCCAAGTCGTAAAAAGCCAGAAGGCGATTGGCTGGCTGACTGTCCACAGCCACTTGCACATGGTCAAAACTAGATCCCAGGCCGCCATCTTCCAGACCACCTGTAGCCGTCAAAGGGATATCTGGAGCGACTTCACGAATCAGGCTCACCAAACCTTTAGCAATATCCGCAGAGTGGGACACAATCACAATTCCAAGTTCTGGCATATCCTAGCCCTCCGATTCTAGCAAGGCTTTGAAGAGTAGACCAGACGAATAAGAGCCTGGATCAATGTGACCAATAGAACGCTCACCTACATAAGAGGCACGCCCCTTGGTAGCCACAACTTCCTTGGTTGAAAGAACAGCTTGATCAATAAGGTCATTGGTTAATTGACCTTGTTTGACAGCTTCAACAACTGGGTGCCAAACATCCACCATGGTCTTTTCACCAACCTCTGCATGCCCTCGTTTTTTAATCATCTCGAGACCCGCCTCAAGCACTCCTGCCAAATCTTGACCAGCTTGTTCAGCCTTCATCATGCCCATAAAGGCAGACCCATAAAGTGGACCTGAGGCACCACCAACCTTACTAATCAAGGCCATAGAGACCGCCTTGAACACTTCTGCTGCACTTTGTGGTTCAGTAGTGTTAATAGCCTCAATGGCTGCTGCCATACCACGCGCCAAGTTAGCACCATGATCCCCATCTCCAATAGGACCGTCTAATTCAGACAAGTGGTCTTTTTCTGCTTCAACCCTTTGATCAAAGCCTTGCATCCATTTTACTGCAACTGTTTTATCCATAATATACCTAATTTCTAGTTTTCATGTCAGACTACCAAGCGATGGTCTTAACGGGACTCTCAAGGGACTCGAGCCAAGCGTCATCTTCAATCTTCATGAGCGTCAATGAAAGACCCGCCATATCAATCGATGTCATGTAATTACCTAATTTTTTAAAGGCTACATCTAGTCCCGCATCTCCAAGAAGACTTGCTACATCGTTAGCAAAGACATACTGCTCCATGAGAGGTGTCGCACCCATACCATTGATGAGAAGGGCATAGCGTTCACCTGCCTTAGCCTCAAAGGCTTCAAGGAGTTTCCCAGTCAATTCTTCAGCTAACTGGCGAGATGGCTGCATAGACTCCTTACGATAGCCTGGCTCACCATGAATACCAATACCATATTCAATTTCATCCTCAGCTAGGACAAAACCAGGCTTACCAACCTCAGGAACCGTCGCACCACTAAGGGCCAAACCAATGGTGTGAATATTAGGAACGATCTTGTCAGCCAAGTCTTTGATTTCAGCCAGGGACTTGCCTTCACGAGCCGCATGACCTAGGATTTTGTGAACGAAAATAGTACCTGCAACCCCGCGACGACCTTGTGTATAAAGGCTATTTTCCACAGCAATATCATCGTCTACAACAACACTAGCAACCTCGATGCCTTCCATTTCAGCCAATTCTTGAGCCATCTCAAAATTCATGATGTCGCCAGAATAATTTTTAACAACCATGAAGACACCAGCTCCTTGGTCCGCTTCCTTGATAGCTTCCAAAATCTGATCTGGCGTTGGTGACGTGAAGACAGCACCTGCAATGGCTGCCGAAAGCATACCATCACCCACAAAACCAGCATGAGCTGGCTCGTGACCACTCCCGCCACCAGAAATAAGACCAACCTGACCAGCAGCCTGCTCATTTCTTGCGATGATGTCAAACCCCTCAACACGATGCACCAAATCACTGTGAACATAAGCCAAACCATCTAGCATCTCTGTCACAACATTTTCAGGTTTATTGATAATTTTTTTCATGGGATTGCCTCCTTTTCAAAGGTATCAACTATTTGCACTTACATTGGCTTCCTTCTATGATTGTTAATTCCCTTTAAATAAAGGACTTCAAGGCTTTTTGAGAAAGACAGCGTAAAAATATGTAAACGCATACATTTTATAATTTAATTGTAGCATTTGCCTCTATCAATAGCAAGGCAAAAGGCAAGACCTCCATTTTCCTGACCTCTATCATTAAGTAGAAGAAAAATCTCATAGAAAGTCCTATTTTAGTCGCCAAAGCTATTGAAAAACCACCATTCAAACCTTATAATGGAATGACGAATTAAGCGATAAGGAGGTTCAAATGACCATCGATTTTCCAAGAGAGACAGAAATAGAAACTAAAAACGAAATGGATGCCGTCCTTCAGGCTGGCCGTGTCCTTATGGAGAGCGGTGCTGAGATTTACCGTATTGAAGACACTATGGGACACATGGCCAAGTCTCTTGGTATCAGAGACTTTTCCACTTACGTGGTCAATCGAGGGGTTATGATTTCCGGACTCAACCGCTCAGGTCTTAAGGAGTCTCGTGTCCTAGCTACCTCAGCTCCTTCTATCCATCTGGGCAAGCTCGAGGAAGTTAACCGCTTGTCTCGTGAACTGGCAGAGCAGCCAAATCAACCTGTCTCTAGCATTTTCCAAAAGCTGAAAACTATTGAGCAGAAGACTTTCTATCGTCCTTTAGAGGATATTATAGCCTGTGTCATTGGTGCAGGGAGCTTCTCGCTAGCTCTGGGAAGTAGCTGGATTGACGGAACTGCTGCGGCTATATCGGGACTTTTTGTGGGGATTGGTATGCAGCTCTTTTCTCGTTTTATTCATACCAGTTTCTTGCAGATTATCCTCTCTAGTGCCATTGCTGCTTTATCAGCCAATGTTCTCTACTATCTAGGAATCGGCCAACATCGTAGTGTGATTATCCTGGGAACCTTGATGATTTTGATTCCTGGTGCCTACTTTGTTAATGCTATCCGCGAATTTACCCAGAACAACTACTATAGTGGTCTGGCCCTAATGCTGTCAGGGGTCTCCACTTGTCTGTCTATCTCTGTCGGTGTTCTTGCCATGATTTCACTTCTTCCCTTTGCGGAACAATTATCAGGCATGTTCTCAACACCATCTACCTCATGGCAGGAAGTCTTGATTCAGACCTTCATGGCAGGGCTAGGTACAGCAGCCTTCTCCGTGCTTTACCGAGTGCCCAAGAAATACTTCTTAGACCTCGGAACCCTAGGTGCAGGCTCATGGCTCCTCTACCTCTTGATTTGGAACAATACCCATCACGAGGTCTTAGCCATCCTCTTCCCTGCCCTACTGGTCACTTTCACCTCACGCTTTTTAGCACACTACCGTAGATGTCCAGCTACAGTCTTCCTAGCCTCAAGCATGTTCCCACTCATCCCAGGGATGAGCTTCTACCGTGCGGTCTACTTCCTCTTGATTGGAAATTCGGACCTAGGACTCAGCTTCCTACGAGCTTGTTTCCTGGCCTCATTTACCATCGCCATCGCCGTCAGTTTGACACAACAAATCCCTAGCCGCTATTTTGTACTAGGGAAGAAGAAATAAAAAACAAGAATACCCATAGCATTCGTACGCTAAGGGTATTCTTGTTTTATTTAGGCTTGGGACTTCATTTGTAACAACTGATAACATTCCACCTAAATCTTCTTTAATTCACCAAAATAAGATGTCACAATGACATCCAATTGTTTCGCAATGTAATCGAATGGTTGGTTTAAATCTAGTGTAGCAACAGTAAATTGATTACCAAGAATATGATAAGTGTTATCAGGCTGAATTAATTCATCAGTTTTTGCATATAACAACATTCCTGAAACTTTGCAATTTTCACTTGAGTATTGGTATTCACAATTTTTCACATAGGCAAAAATCTGATAGAGATTGTGGGAATGAATAGTATGCTTATCGAAATGTGATTGTGTAGTACTTGAATAATATTTTGCATCAATTATTAAGATATTTTTCCCTCTCATTAAGACAATATCTGATCTCATACTTGGTAGCATCTCACCACTCCCATAATCTAACGCCCACGGTATCAAAGATGCACATGCATTCAACTCCGGATAATGCTTCTTATAGTATGACAGAAGGAACTTTTCATATAAATGACTCATTCGCTGGTCATCAAGAAACTCTCTGACCTTCATATTTCCATCAGTGGTTGACTGTAATAGCCCCTCAAAAAACAAATAGCAAATAGAAATAATTAATCTATAGGATTGATTATTCCTATTGTATCGTATGTTCCAATTAACTTGTTTCAAATCGATTACTTCAATATCATTGAAAAACACCATTAACTTTCGCAATTCTTTTTTACGTTTTTTAGGAATATCAGCTTTTAATAGTAATGTAAGTGTTGTCTTAATAATGCAGTTCAAGGTATTATTAACTGAAAAATCTTCGTAAGAACAAACAACTCGTTGCCTCAATGAACATTGATTTCGTATAGAATCACTGATTTCAATCTTCCCTCTTAATGTCTGTATTTCTTCAGTTTTAGGTATGTACTCTTTTAATAGACCTTTTTTAAGCTGATTTGAAATTGCACGAACCAATATAGCGCTCATCAAGTCAGCAGTATTTTGAAATTCTTCGGTAGAAATTTTTCTGTATCCCTGGCCCCTTAATGAACTATATGCATATGTCAGCATATAATATATATTTTTGATTGGTATCACTGAATAGCACTCCTTAGGTTTTTAGACCATTCTTTTACTATGCTTGGCTCATCAAACCAATATTCTTTTAACAAAGGAACTAATTCATATTCAACAATACTAGAAAGAATATCATCTGTTATAAATTCAGCACTAAAATTACAGAAATAGCTGTGCCCGATACAAAAACCTTCGCCAAGAGATTCATCTGATGTAATGATATCATTGAGATTTTTAATACAGTTAATAAGCTTATCAAATTTTTCGTTATTAATTTCTTCCTGATATTTTTTAAATCCATCTGTTTCAAATCCGGGCTTAAGCTCAAAGAAAGCGAATCTACGTCGCAACGCATAATCAAGCATAGCCAGACTTCTATCAGCAGTATTCATCATCCCTATAATATATAAATTTTTTGGAATAGAGAACTTTTCATCAGAATAAATAAGCTGTAAACTTGCTCCTCGTTTATCATTTTCTAGAAGCATAAAGAGTTCACCAAATATTTTACTTAGATTTCCCCGATTAATTTCATCAATAATAAAATAATAGTCGTTATCCCCATCACCTTCAGCTTTCTTACAAAAATTATAGAAAGCACCATTTTTTAATTTAAATCCATTGTCAGTAGGCCTATATCCCATAATAAAGTCTTCGTAAGAATAACTCTGGTGAAATTGAATCATCATAACTCTCTCGCTATTTCTTTCACCCATTAAAGAATATGCCAATCTCTTTGCAGTATATGTCTTACCTACTCCCGGGGCACCTTGTAAAATGATATTTTTCTTATATCTAAGAATGGAGCTCAAGCGTTCATAATCATCTTCACTCATGAATACGTCATCTAAGAAATCATTTTTAGAGTAGGGTCGATAAATCCTATCAATTTCTTCAATCTCTGAAACAGCGTCATCTTCTAAAAGTACTGAATTCTCAGAAACTATACCATTAACTTTATCTTCATGGCTTATTATTTTAGAAGTTTTCCATGCCTCAAAGGATAACTCTTTAAAGCTCTTAAGTGCTGCTTCTTTACTATCTAAGTAAGTCTGTATAATCTCAATTGTATTAAAATAATCAACACCCGAAATTTTGGACTGAATTTTAGGCAGCTTTTCAGTAATATTTATAGGAATTTGACCCGATTCAAAAATAAACCAAATATTACATCTATCTAAATTCAAGAAAGAATTTGGTGCAATCCAATAGAGCCCCATGGTTGTTTTACTATTGCCATTTCCTTTTCTAGTATTGACAATATCAAAAAACTCTATAACTTTTTCTTTATTCTCGATAACTGGCTCTTTATCATAATCTAAGGCTGAAATAAAAAGTGACCACAAATCATCAATATCATTCTCTCCCCTTTCATCAATAAAATAATAATAGGTTGCATTCAAGGGATTAAGAATTGGTATACTATCGAATGATGTTGGAACTTCACTTTCTAATTGGAATAGTTCTGAAATCGCACTTAAAATCTTTACGCGATTTTCATCTTTTATTCTTTTATTGAATAGACCGAAGACAGTAAAGGGATCAATATCTAAAAGCTTATTATCTTTCTCTAAGGTTGGCATGGATAAGCCTGTACGTTCGTAGATACTTTTCACTTTTTCAATTAATTCTGATCTATTATCCTGATAATTCACTAGTTCTAAAGCAAACTCTTTGTAAAACTCTGCCCAGGCAAATTGTTTTTTTTCTTTCATAATAAACAGCTCTCTTAATTTTAAAATATTGATAACATCTAAATTTATCATTAACAAGAACTATTATACCATGTTAAAAGTTTAGTTATCAAACAATTTAATGAAACATACAATCAAGGTTAGTTCAATGTAAGCGCAAAAGAAAAGACCGCTTTCGCAGTCTTTTAACCTCTTTACCACAAACTAATGCGCTTGCTTGGTGCTAAATACATGGCATCGCCTTCCTTGATTTGAGGGTAGGCCTCGTAAAACTCAGGAAGGTTCTTAAGTTGTTGGTTAACACGTAGCTCGTTAGGTGCGTGGACATCTTGAACCATGGTATATTTATTGTACTGCAGGCTAGCCTTTTGTTTCCAGATATTTGCGTAGTTTTCAAAGTAGTCCTTAAGATTAGGTTTTGTCACATCTGTTTTGAGCACTTGGAGTGTAGATGATAGACCTCCAGCATCTGCAACATTCTCAGTAACTGTGAGTTTTCCATTTACCTTAGTCCCGTAAATTTCTAAACCATTCCACTGGTCTTCAAAGGCTTTGATTCTCTTGTCGAAAGCTTTAGTATCTGCTTTTGTCCACCAGTTATGCATGTCGCCATTCTCATCATAGTCGGCACCATTGGAGTCAAAGGCATGGGTAATTTCATGTCCAATCACGACACCGATACCACCATAGTTCTTTTCAGTACTTTGATTTTTGTCATAAAACGGCGCTTGCAAAATGCCAGCTGGGAAGTTGATGCTATTGCTTTCTGGGTTGTAATAAGCATTGATATCAAAAGCAGAACCAGACCATTTATTCTTATCAATAGGATCATCAAAATGATCAATGGTATAACGTTTTCCAAACTGGGCAATGTCTTCTGACAATTCAAAGAAGGACTTGTTCGGGTCAAGATGTAGTTCCTTAGTACCGGGATCCACATCTTCCTGATAACCTACAAAAACCTTCATTTTATCCAACTTTTCGATGGCCTTGTTGCGTGTATCTTCCGTCAACCAATCATTCTGTTGGAGACGACCACGATAGACATTTTTGATTTTATCAATCATACCTGTCACATCAGTCTTGGCTTCTTCACCAAAGTATTTACGTCCATAATAGACACTCATGACATCGCTAAACAGATTGACACTCATCTCATAGACTGTATCTTCTTTAGAAATTGGCTTCTGTGTGCCCATAATAGCCATGCTAATCGATGCAAAATTCAAACGGTAATCTTCTGTCAAAGAATTTGACGCTGCCATAGCTTCTTGCACTAATATCCATGATTTTATTTTAGAAAAATTGTCCTGATTGACGATCTTACTATAATTCTCAAAATACTTGGTATTAGGGACATTGATGGTTTCTAAATCACGTCCCATAATGCCTTTAATGACATCATATAATTTGAAGGAACCAGAGTAGGCATTAATCTCTTCTGCTGTTTTAGGGTGAACCAAATTCTTACTTTCAGACATCTCTTCGTTACTGAGACTGTACTTAGCAATGATTTCGTCGAACTCCAGTGCTTCTTTGACAATGCGTTTACTATTTTTTTCGCTATACCCAAGCATTTCCAACGCTTTTTGCGTGGCTGTTTCAATTGGAGTCAAATATTGTTTCTTGCTGGCCTCGTCTTTATAAATAGACACATCTGGCAATAAAATACTTGGGGGACTCAATTGGATTTGTTTTTGGCTGGTATTCTCTGCGTTAGTTCCAACGTTGTAACCAAATGGAAGAGGAATCCCTTTATCAGTCAAGCTAGCAGATTTACTGGCCAAATCATTCAGATCCTTGATATCCTCAATTTCTTTTAGATAAGGTTTGAGAGGTTCTAGTCCATCTTTCTCACGCTGCTTGTAATCACTAGCAGCCTTGTAGAAAGTGATAAACTCAGACATCCCTGTAATATCTGACGTTTCCTTGCCCTCCCCTAAATTTTTGATATCCTTCTTTAGCTTTCCTTTAATATCTTCACCTAAAATATAAAAATTATCAATGCTTGGAGAATCAGTAGGAATTTTGGTTTTTAGGAGCCAGTCCTTGTTAACAGCTTGGTAAAAATTTGAGGCTACCGTAGCATTCTTGTCAATCGGCGTTTCTTGTGGAACAAAGGTTTTATAAGCCCAAAAACCACCTCCTGCAAGAGCCAAGGCTAAAGCTCCCGTTATGGAACCAAGAATAATTTTCTTACGCTTTTTCATAGATACTCCTTAGAAAATTAGATTAATATACTTGTATTATATCATTGGAACACTGATTTTAGCAAGATGTTTTTGGGAGACAAAGAGAAGTAATCAGACGATTACTTCTCTTTATTTTCTTAAATAGCGAAAATTAGGTATCATGACACTCAAGATAAATCATCTAAAAGACAAACTACCGAGTGATGTTAATCCTCTTGCTAGATTAAAGTTACGCTCTGATTTTTCTTGGAATTCTGTGAGCGTCTTACTCAAGTCACTCACTCCAGAACTCAGTGATTTGCCTTTAGAAAGATTGCGGACTGCTAGAGCCTGAATAGCTCTCCTTAATTCTGCAAGAAGTTCGTCATTATCCTTCTTTCCAACTTCGATTTCATTTTTAAACGTTACGAGCAACTCTCTCTCATTTTCAGTTGTTTCAGGATTTACAATCAGATTATAGATATTGTTTAAGATATCCGTAATTTGCGTGTTATTGCTTTTTGTCATCTAGATTACCTCCTATAACCTGTAGCAAGATTAGGTCGAGCAAGTGAATTAAATTGGTTAATTGTTTGTGTTGTCATGAGCAACGACCTCTTTTAATAGTTCGCTGTGACATCATTATACACATCTAGCATATCAAATTCAAGACTAAAAATATCCTTCTGCCACAAATGATTCAAATTTAGCACAAACAGACAAAAAGAAGTAAGCACTTCGAGCGGTTATTTTTCTATTGCTTTATTGACACAAAATCGTATGTCTAACGCTATTCCTTATATTTTTCTATCATTCTTTATGATACAATAGCATCAATGTATTTCTAGGAGGATAATATATGGCTTCTACTACTGGTATTGTAAGTTTATCTAGTGGGGTTATCGGAGAGGACTTTGTCAAGCACGAAGTGAACTTGGGGGTCCAACGACTCAAAGACCTGGGACTCAATCCTATTTTTTTACCTCATTCACTAAAAGGCTTAGACTTTATCAAAGAACATCCTGAAGCTCGTGCAGAGGATTTGGTTCAGGCCTTTTCTGATGATAGCATCGACATGATCTTATGCGCCATCGGTGGAGACGATACCTATCGCTTGCTACCTTATCTTTTTGAAAATGACCAACTACAAAAGGTCATCAAACAAAAGATTTTTCTTGGCTTCTCGGATACGACCATGAACCATCTCATGTTGCATAAACTAGGAATCAAGACTTTTTACGGGCAATCCTTTTTAGCAGACATTTGTGAGTTAGACAAAGAAATGTTGCCATATAGCCGCCACTACTTTAAAGAATTAATTGAGACTGGTAGAATCTCAGAAATCCACCCTAGTAACGTTTGGTATGAGGAACGGACTGATTATAGTCCCAAAGCCTTGGGAACACCTCGTGTCAGCCATGCAAATACAGGTTTTGACTTGTTACAAGGCAATGCTCAGTTTGAGGGAGAAATCCTCGGTGGTTGCCTCGAGTCTCTCTATGATATTTTTGACAACTCTCTACACGCAGATAGCACAGACCTCTGCCAAAGATACAAACTTTTCCCTGACTTGTCAGACTGGGAAGGAAAAATCCTCTTGCTAGAAACAAGCGAAGAAAAGCCTAAGCCTGAAGACTTCAAAAAGATGTTGCGAACTTTAAAGGACACGGGCATATTCGCGGTCATCAGTGGACTCTTGGTCGGAAAACCTATGGATGAAACTTTCTATGACGACTATAAAGAAGCACTATTGGATATCATTGATAGCAATATCCCGATTGTCTATAATCTGAATGTCGGCCATGCCACACCAAGAGCGATTGTTCCCTTTGGAGTCCACGCGTATGTAGATGCAACGGAGCAAGTCATTCGCTTTGACTATCACAAAGAAAGCTGAGATGAATTTCTCAGCACAGATTGAAGATAAAGTCCTTGGAACACAAGTTTCCAAGGACTTTGTTTTCAATCTGAAAGAAGTAATCAGACGATTACTTCTCTTTAATTTCTTAAATAGCGAAAATTGGGTAACAAGATACTCAAGATAAGAACTATAAAAATGCCCAAAACCATAATTGTAGTATAGGGATTAAAGCAGAGACTTATTAGCAAGGCAAGACTTATTCCAATCATTAGGTATCCCAACTTTCTCACTACTGATTTACTGCTCTGGTTATGATTTTTTGTAGCCAGGCCAATACTTTTAGGAAGATAATTTCCAATCACTAGAAAAATAAGTGCCACTAACCAAATCACAGTCAAGCGAACTTGAACATGGCCTCCTAAGGCAACAGTCAATATAAGACCTTGGATAAGCACAGCAGAAATTGGGAGCAACCATAGCATAAACTCTTTTAAGAATGGGATCGTTATTTGTTTAAAGAATGAAAAACAGAGATTATACATGATTAACGCAAGAAAAGGTAGAGCAACAATTGCTAAATTGCGATTCATAAAGCCATTGGCTTGCTCTTCTACATTATAGTGGATTGCAATCTGATTTGGTAGTTGTTTGTAAAAGACTAGTCCGACAATAACCGGTGTAAGTATCACTATATTACCAATGACTCTTTGCAAATTATTTTTCATTTTCTTTTCCTCCAAGTGATTGAATCCAAGTTAAAATTTCTTCAAAAACGGTCAAGTTCAAACTATAGTAGATAAAATTCTTCTGCTTTTCTTCTTCAATAAGTCCCGCTTTTCTCAAGGTAGACAAATGATGGGAAACTGTTGCGGGAGCTAAGGCAAACTGCTGGCTGATTTCACCAGCGGACTTTGGTCCAGACTTTAGATAGTCTAAAATTTCTCTCCTCACAGGGGCAGAGATGGCTTTTAAGGTTTCAGATAAGCCCATGAGTTCCCTCCTTTCTCCAAATCCGACGTGTCAGAAGTCCAATACCTAACACATAAATAGCTAAAATAAGTTCGATTAGTAAGAGATTGCTGACTAGCCCTAGTTGATAAGCACCTGCCAAAAAATCAATGGCAGCATGGAGTATAATCGCCCAGAAATAGAATGAAAGCTTTTGCTTAGTGACTGCTAGAAAATCCCAAGCTGTAAGCAAGACTTGTAACACCAAGGCAACTAGTCTTTCAAAGAGAGACATAAGCACAGTAAATCCCGTTAATTGGTTGACCTGACTCACAAGAGTTGAAGGTAACTCACTGGCCTGCCCTGAATGGATGGCCTGTAAAACAATGATGTTAGTGAGTAAGCCCACCACTCCAAGCAAGATAAATTCACTAAGGCCATGTCCAAAACCGTAGGCTACAATATCAGACGTCATCAAACTTCTTTTCTTTGCAAGTACCTTAAAAACCAAATAGCGAGTGGTTTCTTCAACAAGGCCAGCCATAAGCCCTCCATAAATAATGGTGAACCATTTAAAAGAGTGACCAAAGCTTGAAAGAACTAGGGCATTGATAGGTCCTTCAATCATCATGACAGGTAGGGCAAAACCAATTAGACCGACTAAAAAGAGCTTGATTGAGAATTGCCATCTTTTCTTCAGAACGATAAAACTTATGATGGCGATAACTAACATGGTAAGAATTGCCATAAAAAGGAATGTTTCCATTTGATTTATCCTTTCATTGAAACGGAGCATCAATACGACTTGAGTTAGAACACCTATTTCTATACTTTTCGAAATAGATTCTACGCTTTTCTGAAAGCACTGTCAAGGCTATTTCGAAAAAAATCGAAATAGTGATACAAAAAAAGACCGTTTTCACGATCTTTCTTCTTGAGAATTTTCCCTCATTCTCGGCTGTGTATTCTCTGGTCAGTCACATGAGCTACTACTGCTTACCTTCCTGGGACATATTCGCCAGTGTTAGCATCGTAGTAACGGCGTTGGCCGTTGACTGTGACGTAGGCACCTTTAACTTGGCGACCTGATTGGTCAAAGTAAAGGTGTTGGCCATTGATAACTTGTTCGCCTGTTACGGCATAACCATCTGCTCCGAAGTAAGCCCAGACGTTAGGCTCGATTTGGGCAAAGCGATTAGTTACAGGTTGACCGTCGTTTTCGTCATAGTACTTGTAACGGCTGCCGACCTTAACGGCCTTGCCCTTGTATTGGATACCATTTTCGTCAAAGTAGTATTCCTTGCCATTGATCGTCCACTTGCCTTTAAGGGCTTGGCCATCAGTATTGAAGTAAGACCATTGGTTTGGTGCAATCTCAGCAAAGCTGCTTGTGACAAGAGCTCCACTGTGCGCATCATAGTAATAAGTCTTACCATCTTCGACAACAGTTTTCCCCTTAACTTGGATACCATTTTTATCAAAGTACTTAAGGTATCCATGATCAGCACGAACTTGGCCGATAGCCAGTGAACCGTCTTGTTTGAAGTACATCCACTGGTCATCACCAACTTGGAGGTAGCGTCCGCTAGCAAGAATACCTGATTCTGGCTCATAGTAATACTTAATGCCGTTTTCCTCGATAATTTCACCCTTAGCTTGGCTACCATCTTCCTTGAAGTAATAGAGGTGACCATCAATGTATTGACGTCCTGTGACACGGTTACCTTCTTTATCAAAGTAGTTCCATGCCTTAGTTGCTGGGTTGTAGACAAAGATGCTGCGTCCGATTTCACCTGCTGGTGTGATGTAGCGAGCCTTACCATTTTCAAAGATAATAGAATCTGCACGATTGCTGTAGGCCGTACCAACACTACCATCTTGGTTAAAGTAATAAGTCTTACCGTCAATGACACGTGAGCCAGTCACAGTGTTACCATCAGCGTCAAAGTAATAACGTTTACCTGTGCTGCTATCTGTCGCAAAGACGTTACGTCCCATGTCACCCGTTTCAGCAACATAGTAATGCAATTTGCCATCATCTGTACGAACAACGCGATCCTTAGCTTGGATACCAGTTTCACGGTCAAAGTAGAAATGGTGGCCACTCCAATGAAGGTTACCTACTACCATTGTTCCTTGAGTCGTAAAGGCACGAACCTGCTTATGTTTGTCATCAAAATCAACGAAGGCATTCTTAACCATGGCACCGTCTAGACCATAATAGTAGGTATAGCCGTTGCTAGCACGACGAAGGGCGTTACGCAATTGGATACCATTGTCAAAGAAATAGTAATCCTTGTTATTGATGTTTTGGGCACCCTTAGTCATCTTACCGTCACCACCGAAGTAATACCAGTTACCGTTTCCGTCTTGAACAAATTCATTCTTAACGGTTTGGTTATCACGAAGGAAGTAAACATCTTGTCCACGACGTTGGAAGACTTGAGTGCTTGTGATGGCACCTGTATCGCGAAGTGGTGTTGGCAAGAGTTGGCTGTTAGCTGAAGTATTAAAGTACTGGTTAGTCTTGTCATCACGAAGGACATAGTTGATACCTCGTCCAAGGATATTAGTTCCGTTGAAGTACTTAGCAGACCATTTAGTAATCTTTTCATTCGTAGGCAACTGTTTTCCATTTGAGATTTGCACACGGTTGAAAATAGATGGGTACTTAGCTTTAAGCTCATCAAGGAAGGCACCACCGTATTTACCTTGATAGTCTGTACCATCTGTACGAGTATTAGCCACATAGGCTTGGTCAATGATTTGGTAACCTACTTGGTGGTTACCATAACCATTAACACGTGTCGCATTTACCACTTCTTTTCCTGGGAGGTTATAGATTTGGTCTGGCACCCAGTCAGCAATGGCTTGAATACCGTCTTTATGGAGGGCACGAAGGACGTTAAGAAGGTCCTCAAGTGAGCCGTATTTATTATTTTGACTCAAGGCCATATCGTAACGGTCATCAAAGGCATAACCATTATCAATTGTTGAGTCAAGGAAGGTGCCATCCTTACTTGAAACGTACTGTGGTGGAAGTCCGACTGACGTGATCCCCCAAGCTTTGAGCAAGTCAGTGTTCTTAGCCAAGACACGGTTCATGTAAAGTTCAGGTTGATCGTCCGCAAAGGCTTGGAAGTTTGAGAAGGCTTCATACATGACTTGCGAATCAAGGGCTGCTGAAGACTTGTAAACTTGACCGTCGCTATTGGCACGATTACTTGGCTGTGTACGTGCATCTTGATTAGCCTTAGCTCCGTATGGTACCCAGACACCGAGGTAACCTGAGACTTGGACATTTTCTACACCGAAAACATCGTTGGCATTGAAGGTCAAGTTCCCATTCCAGTCAGTACGTTTCAGAAGGTTTTTAGGCACATCAGAATCGTTGAGGTAGGTTGCTATACCATCTTTTGTTGTCAAAAGCAATGGGCGATAAAGCTGATTACGGTGTGCTCTACCCATGTTCATCGTTACAGTTTCATTGCTACCCAAACGGAAATCATAGTTGTTGGTCATGATGACACCCATACCTTGCGTACGAGTTTCAGAAGTTCCCAAATCAGTTCTGTTATTGGCACCTTTACCATAACGAACAGATGTCAAGAGTCCATCATTTCCGACTTTCTTCACTTCCATGTCTTGACCACCAGCTACATACTTGATACGGGCACGCAAGAGGGTGTCGATGGCATCAAAGTAAGGCGTCTTCTTAGCCATGTAGTGACCATCTTCACGGTAGAGGTCTCCGTAATAAACTCGTGTTACAGAGTCCTTGTTGGTCAACATGAGAGCATAAACAGATGGCAAGTTGTATGACGCATAAGTCTTGTGAGCCTTATCAATATCCTCATTGTAAATCTCGAAGGCTTTCTTGATTTCATCACGAGTGAAATTGTAACCAAACAAATTTGGGTTAATACGATCACGAATGATACGTTGAATAATGGTTTGAGCTTCTGTATCATGGGCACGAGTGAAAATATAGTTAGCCATACGTTCACCGTTTTTATCATTGGCACCACGTGGATTCAAACTACTGTTGATGAAGGCAGTCATGTCCCCAAGCTGCATACGTGTATTTTTATCACGCATCAAGAGGTTGGTGAGGGCATTACGAAGGGCATTGTCAATCGGAAGTTGTGCCCCCTTAGTGTCCTTGTTGTAGTAAGGATCGTTGGCAGACCAAGCTTCCAAGTATGACAAGTGTTTGATGGCATTGGCTTCAGACTTGTCCACACCATAGGCTGCTTTGAAGTAATCTGAAGCGATTTGGAGAAGGTCGGCATCCACATTGTCCAAGGCATCGACACGCAAACCGTCAAAGTTTGCTGTTGGGTCATTGGCCATGATGCTTCCGATATTCATCATAAAGTGAAGCCAGTTAAGTTGCTCTGCCTGAACAGCTGGGTTTGAGTTATCAATATCGTTGGCAAGCAAGAACTCAAGACCACCGATAGAATTGTCCTTGAAGTACTTACGTGTACCCGTCTGGTTAGTCGGTGTGCGGTTAAGCAAACGATAGTCAGAGTTGGCGTGGCTGGTACGGTTGCCAGTATCACCCTTACTGTTGTTAAAGAGCAACTGTCCACCTTGCAAGTGGTCGTATGAACTATTTTCAGTGCTACTATTCCAACCTGGCTGAGTCTTGATGAACTGGTCGATACTTGTACGCAACCAGTTTGTGTTGCCTTCACGAGCGATACGTTCTTCAATCTTAGTCTGAACCATCTTGGCAGCTTGGTCTAGACTTTCCTGACTAGAGTTTGTTGAAAATGAGCCTGCACCAAGACCTTGATTTTGCATGTAGTTAAGGTAGTTAACCTGAGTTGACTTGTCAGGCCACCAAACCATCAAGAGTGGACGTTTGTCAGCCTCAGTTGAAGCCGTCCAAGTCTTACCATCCTTGAGAATGCTCTTTGGACGGTACCAAGCATCCGCTGTGATGAAGGTGTCGAGTTGATCCAAAGATTTGTCATCGTTTTTATAGAGCTGGTTACCAGATGAAAAATCTACGGTTGCCTTGATAGGTTCTGTTGAAAATTCATCCTGTGACTTAGTCGCAAGAGCCCCTGTTTCAGCATCAAAGTAATAAGACTTACCATCTTGCTCAAAGACAAAGTTCTTACGCACACTACCGTCACTATTGACATAGTATTGTTTGCCGTTGATCCATTGGATTCCAGTCGCTGTGTTGGTGTTGGCTTCACGAGTTTCTACCAAGGCACGACGACTACGTGTACGAGCTTCTGTATTTGCCGTATCCGTTGTTGCTGAACGGTCTGTAGTGGCTGTTGTAGTATTGTTAGTTGTATCTGTAGTTGTAGCACTCGTATCAGCTGCAGCTGGTTGCACATTTGTGCTTGGTGCTGCTTGACCAGAGTTGGTGTCAACTGTTGCTGCGTTTGTGGTAGGTGCTGCTGCTCTATCTGTGACAGCTGTTGTCGTGCTAGTGGTATCTGCAACAGGAATGTTGACGCTAGCAGTATTAGCATCTGCTGCGATAGTTGGTGCTACCGTAGTTGCTGCATCATTAGTTGTGGCAGGTGTCTCTTGAAGCAAATCCTGACTGCTATCACCCGACTGATTCGCAGGATTTTGTTCATCGGCCTGAACCTGTTGATCCGCCAACAAAGCTCCACCAGCAACAGTAACCATTGAGAGTGCTGTTACCCCAATTGTCACCCAATTCTTCTTCACTTTATGCATTTTAAAGCGTACTTTTTGTTCCATATTATATACCTTTTTCCCTTATATTATTTCTATCATAAGCTATTTGACAAGAGAATACAATTACAAAACAGTAATATCAGTTTAATGTAGACGCCTTTCTTTTATCAGAAAGTTGGTCTAAATGAGGTTGCTCCTAAACTAGAGATGGCATAACTAACGATAATCATTAAACTAGGGACTTTTCAATAACTCCTCCCAAGCCTGCAAAATTAATGTAAATTTAAATAAAAAAAGCACCTGAACGACTGGTCCAAGTGCTAAAAACTGTTACACCGCTATAAGGAGTTACTGCTATCATCTCATCAGCCAAGGCAAATCTTCCTCTAAAATCAAAAACCAGCGAATGCTGGTTCTTTTTATCTATTTAATCATCTAGAGTTCTGAAAGGAAAATAATAATAATAATTTAGACAGGACAGGGGAAAAAATCTCTAGATTTTTAAAGTACATATTAATTAGCGACGCTGTCTCAATTCACCAGTTTTGGCATCACAGAAGAGGCGTTTACCACCAACATAGACATAACGTCCTTTAACTTGGCGACCTGAACCGTCAAAGTAAAGCTGTTTGCCATTGATGACCTGTTTTCCAGTCACTGCTTGACCTGCTGCGTTGAAGTAATACCAGCAACCACGTCCAGCTTCGACAAAGCGATTCACCACTTGCTCACCAGTGTGGGCATCAAAGTAACATTTCTTACCTTGGACAGTGAGCAATTTACCTTTGACTTGAGCACCGTTGCTACCAAAGTAGTAAACTTTATTGTTAATGTTTTGAAGACCTGTTACTTTGTGACCATCTTGGTTAAGGTAAGCCCATTGGTTAGCCGCAATTTGAATGAATTGGTTAATGACTGCTTGACCAGTAACGGCATCATAATAGCGTCCTTCAGCCCAGCCACCTTTTAGTTGGCTGTGATCTTTATTGAAGTAATAGAGTTTACCATCAATCACTTTTGCACCTTGAACGAGGCAACCAAAAGCATCCGCATAATACCAGTTGTTGTTTTCAAAGATAAAGCGTGAAACAGCCATTTCACCTGTTTGAGCTGAAATGTAGTATTGCTTGTTACCTTGTTGCATCATCTGACCTTTGATTTGACGGCCTTCTGAGTCAAAGCAGTATTCTTTACCATTGATGATACGTTTTCCTGTCACAGCGTAACCATGTTCATCTAGGTAGTACCAAGCTTGGTTTTCTTTATTTTGAACAAAGGTATTTACAGCCATATTACCAGTATCAGGGATGAAGTAACGGATACGGCCATCTGAGAAGCGAATAAACTTGTCTTTAGCTTGGATACCTGTTTGTGTATCAAAGTAGAAGGTTGTGCCACCCATTTCAAGGAGACCAGTAGCCATGTGACCATAACAGTCGAAATAGCGGACATCCTTACGATAACCTGCAAAATCGTAGAAACCGTTGATAGCTTTCACACCATTCTTATCGTAGTAATAAGTGTAGCCATCGCTACCTTTAACAAGTGAGTCACGAGCTTGAAGACCATTTTCAAGGAAGTAATAAGCCTTACCATCGATAACCTTTTCACCTTTGACCTTTTGGCCATATTGGTCGTAATAATACCATTGATTTTCGCCTACACGGACAAATGAAGACTTGGCATTGTTCGAATCAACACTTGGCTTAGTCTCGCCTGAGATGATTTGGTAACCTGAGTTATTTTGTTGATTTCCTTGTGAAATGATAGTGACATTAGCATTTGAACCGTTTGATTGACCTACTGTCACATTTGGAAACAGTTTATTAGAGTTCGAAACGATAGTCACGTTCGGCGTTGTTCCTGAAGCCGTGATGGTGATAGTTGTGTTTCGACCACCATTCCAATGAATGCCATTTGAGTCAGACGAACTCGTCGTAATTGTCGCAAAACCGCTAGCTGACGATGATGACCATGATGATGAAGACGAGTAAGAATACCAAGCTGAACTTGATGAGCTTGTAGAACTTGACGCACTAGCACTTACTGATGCTGAGCTGCTACTTGATTGGTAAGCAGAACCCGTTTGTGATGAATTAGAGTTTTGTGTTCCTACTACTTGTGAAGTTTGTGATGAACTAACTTGACCAGCTCCACCACCAACTACAGTCTGAGATGAGCCTCCTGTTGAAACAGATGATGACGACTCGTAGCCTGTGCTTGTTTGACTTCCAGAGTTCGATGGCACTGCTGACACGTAAGTGGCATCTTCTGTTAAGGTTGGCGAATAGCTTTCATTAATCAACGATGCACTTGATTCAATCCCAGCATCCGTTTGTTCAAAACCTTCACCATTAGGAAGTGATACTTCATCTGCTTGTGCAGATTGGTCTGATAAAAAGGCTCCACCCGCAAGTGCAACCATAGACAACGTACTAACTCCAATGGTTACCCAATTTTTCTTGACCTTGTGTAACTTAAATCCAACTTTCTTTTCCATAACATAAACCTTTCAATATAACTTATTTCTACATACTATGATAAGGGATATTGGAAACGAATACAATTACAGTCGCATAACCCTAGTCTCATAAGACTAACCTTCTAGCCATATTTCGCACGAAAAAGCAAGGTAAAGCTATGTAAGCAATACCTTTTTATCTTGGAAAGCTTTTTTAAAAAATCTCTTATATTTTATCAAATGACAAAGAAATCCTCGCTTTCAACTGTTTCCAACCCTCATACATTAGAATGAATGAACGCTATTTATAACTGAAGTAAGCCCCATATGGCGAATATTTTACGTCAACCTCATTATTTACTTACGCTATATTTATAATTTTAGAAAATAAAAAAGCAAGCCAAACAACTTGCCTAAAGACTTTAAAACTTGTCTAGCATGTCTTTTGATGCTTTTAGAAAGCTATTTGAAAATATTTTTTCTCTCCTTAAATAACCACTGTTTATAAAATTGCTTAAGATGATAGATTTTAATCTTTTTAACAACGCTACCACCTCGACATGTCATGACTGACCTCCTTGTTTGAACTGTAATCAGTTTATCAAATTCAGTTCACCATGTAAAACAGTTATAAAAAATAGTTTAACATCGTTTTTAACGATATTTTTCTTAGATTTTTAGGAATTCTAAAAAACACTGATTGCCTATTGGTTTCAAAGCAGGAAGATAAAAAACACCTATCGTTGGATGATAGGTGTAAAACTCTATTTTAATTTCAACAGCAACAAGCTCCAAAAGGTTGCTACTAGGCTCAAAAGGATAAATAGGACTGTAACATTTTCTAGAAAAAGAAGACTAAGACCAAATCCTGTAGCAAGACTTACTATAAATCCTGTAAGGAATGGTTTCCCAAATGTCTTACTTTCCTTATTAAACTTTTGTAGACCAAATAGACCCAAAAGGAACAATAACAGTCCTGAATAAATAAGAAACACAGAATATAAACTTGTGACTTCCTGCTGATGGAACATTTCAAACGAGACTGTGATCAAGCTCAATCCAAAAAATATAGGATAGTGAAAATAGATCAGTGAATTGAGGGCTTGGACGGGTGTCTTGGTATCAAATAGTTGCTCAATCTCGGTAATGTAACTAATAAATAGCCCTACTACTATGGTAAAGACTAAAATGGATGATATGGTGATATGTTCTATCGAAAAATATCCAGCCACTCCGGTTAGCATCTCACCAAATGTAATGATAACAAAAAGTGACAAGCGCTCCATGATATGGGGGATGTTAACAGGCGTACTCTCTCCATATTGATTTATTTCTTTTAAGTTAAGAAAAATGATGGGCAATAACCATGTGGATAGGACACTAAGGATAGATAAGATTAAACCGACTTGGTGGGGAAAAAAAGAGAAACAAAAAGACCGATAGAACGCCAGCCTAAAATCAGTATGAATCGTTTAATCAATTTCTTGTCAGCTAGACTTTTTCTCTGTCGATACTCTAAAACATACTGAAGCAGTAGTAACAAAGAAACACCTGTAAATGAGCTGTAAAAATAGATGAAATTTCCCCGATTAAACTCTCCTGTAACAGTAGACATCGACATCAAAATCAGAATCATTTGTCCAAACATCAAAAGATTATTTTTCAAAGAGTTCTTACCAAACCGACTCGTAAAGACTGTCTGTACCATCCAAGAATTGATCATAATAATCATACCAATACTAAAGGCTAAAAATGAATACACTGGAATGTGGCCATTGTGAATGTGATGAATCAAGGCTGTTTCTCGACTTAATCCGTATACAAATACAAGATCATAAAATAACTCTGTCGATTCGACTTTTTTATGACTACTCAAAAGCAGATTCTCCTATTCATAACATAATGTGACTATTATACCACATGATACAAGGAATAGAGAAAACCACGAAAAGAGAATCTTAAAAATGATAAATGATTGACGTGGTTCATTTCGTCTGATAGCCTGACTGATATGAATACATTCTTTACTAACGGTTCCACGTCTTAATGGAAGATAGGCTCGGTCAAGAAATAACACAGAGTAATTGGCTTCTAAGCTTCGCTCATGAAAAGCAGCGACATTCTCCTGAGTTGCTTTTGAGATATTAGAAATTGTGGCAGGACTATAGTGATGACCATACATTCGCTCGATGATGTCACTAATTTCTCGAGTCGTTACACTGGTTTGATAGAGTTTGATAACCATTTCTTCTAAGTGGTCATCTCGACGTCCATAAGCAGGGATCAAAGCTGGACTAAAGTTTCCATTACGATCTCTTGGAATGCTCAACTGAATAGTCCCATATTTGGTTTCAAATTTCCGTGAATAGGTTCCATTACGACTATTCTCAGAATTATAGCCTACTTTATCGTAAGGCTCATACCCTAAAAAGGCTGACAATTCTGCTTGAAGTAGATTATTCATAGCTGTTTCAAGAGAAGAACGAAAAAATTCATCAATATCTTGCTTTTGGGCTAGGAAGTTAAATAGTTCTGTGCTAAACTGAGTCATAGGAATAAATCTCTTTCTAGTAATGTGTTGCAACTCTACTATAACGGACTTATTCCTTTTTGTGTTTACACAACTTATTTTACACTACTAAAAAAGACTGTTTGAATAGTTCAAACAGTCTAATAAGAATTGAGTTAAATATTTAATATGTCACATTGTCCCTTGAGCGTCCACGAGCCGTTAGAATAGCTGAATAGTATCAATTTTAGAACTTTTATTGAGTTGCTCGAATTTAAAGCTGTTGCCTGTCTCCTTGAGCAGGATTTTGAGGTTGAAGCGCTTGATTATTTCCTTTTTAAGTAGTTTTTTGATTATTATTCAAGAAAATTACTAGAGTTGTGAAGTGAAGTGTTGCGCGTGATATATGATTCAATACAAAAAGGATAGCATATAGTGATGCTATCCTTAGCTAGTCCTATGATTATTGTGCAGGTCTCAAGGTTGCTGCTACTGTTCTGATAGAATTTTGTGTAAGTTCATCATGTCTTTCTTCATCTGTGATTACACGAGGTTTTGGAAAGTTCTCGATAGGCTTTTCATGTTCTTTAGCTTGTTTTTTTGCTTGTTCCATCCGTTGGTGTTGAGCTTCTGGTCCCCAGTCTTTTTCAGCAACAATCTCAGAGACCATAAAGGCACTATATCGATATGCCTCTGGAACAATCGTCTGGATTTGTTCTTTCGTGAAGCGGCCTCCCTCACTATAATCAACGACATCCCAAATTAGTCCGCCATTGCCATCTTCTTGTGCTGCAAGGAAATGTTCACATCCAATAGGATTTGATAGTAAAAAAAACCCCAATAGCTTTGTAATTGGCGTTTTTCAGTAGTATTCTAATTCATTTTAAAAGGGGTATAGAGTTAGTTATAAGTAACTTATTCAGAACTTCCTGTTGATGATGATGGCTCGGTAGTAGCATGATAGTTATTTGCCTCGTCAACCATATCTTGCACATAAACACCCAAGAGTCTGTTATAACCATTTTCATCAATATTACTATGAAATTCAGGATTTACACTTGTTTCTTTTGATGATTCGGAAATTGCAGCATCTTGTTGTTGAGCAGGTGTTGTTGGGGCACTTCCGGCTACCGTTTTGGTGTCACTCTGAGCTGATTCACTAACAGTTGCTTTCGTAGAACTTGAACTAGATGATGATGGTTTCGTAGAGGATGAGGTTTCCGCTTTTGAGGTGTTTTTGCTTGTGCTATCATCTTTAATCTCAATTAACTTCTCATATATTTTTTGCGTCAAAGCATTTTGTTGTGATGCCGTTAATGATGCTGCGACACGAATTACAACCGTTCCGTAAACATAATGTGAACCAGGGTTGATGACAGTTGGAAGGCCATCGAAAGCACTTAAATAGTCATTTCGTTTTTTGGCATCTTCTACCGTTTTATAGACCTCTACGCATCCCCCTGCATCCGTACCTTTTGCTACTAAATCAGCACCAGCAACTGGATTAGTCACTTCATTGTCAGCGAAATAAACTGCTGCCGTATAACTTCCTTGCTTGTTTAAACCTTGGTTTGGATCATTATCTTCTGTGGCTGACTGAACATCAGTAATCGTATCAATTTCCTTAAGACGACTTTCCACAAATGTATTGGAAGGATTGGTAATTTGTTTTAACTGCTTAACACTTGTTGAATACTTCTGGTTTTTATCTTTAAGATGTTTTATTTCTGTCGAGTAGTTAATTGGTTTTTTTAGTGATTTAACTTGTTTATTGATGTCGCTTGTTTTCTTTTTGATTTTAGGAATTACTTGTTTCTTCTTTTCAGCAGTTGAGACTTCGTTTTTTAGTTCAACCGTCAGATTTTCATCTAAGGGTTTATCTTTACTACTAAGTAGTTCCTTAGATACTTTGATTGTTTCCTCTAAGCTACTGTTTTCTTTTTGAATTTTAGCTGTCACTTCATTAAATGACTTTACCGCTCTTTGATGTGGTGAAATTGCAAGTAAATAGTACCCTATACCAAAACATAATAGTACGATAAAAGAAATTATGGCTTTTTTCTTTGAATCAATTTTTTTCATAAAATCAGATTTCATTTTAATCTCCAAAAACCAAGTGTTCATTACCCCAAATAGCTAACGGGGACTTCCTATTAAGTATTCTGTTTTTATTATACTAAAATATTCTCACATTTTAAAGAAGTCTTTTGATTATTATTCAAGAAAATTACTAGAGTTGTGAAGTGAAGTGTTGCGCGTGGGAAATGAATTACCACATCAATAGCTTCACTTTTAATAATAAGGTGTTTTATTATTTTTAACCTCTGGTGTAGGATAACTAAAAATCGTATAAACATAAAGCACAAGTATTCAATTTGAACCTGTGCTTTAATTTTGTTTATAGGCCTTATAAATAAATTTGTGGTTGTTCACTTATGTTCTACCACAAATTCAGACACCTTACTTTTTTTAATTATCTTCTTTAGCAAATCATTTTTTGAAGAGTATCTTATATCTCCAACAAAGTAAATCTTATTTTTAGCTCTTGATAGAGCAACGTTTAAGCGGCGTTCATCAGATAAAAAACGAAATGTACCTATATTTCTCGTTAAGCTGAAGATAACAATATCACTTTCTTTTCCTTGGAAACCATCTACAGTATCTATACTAATGTTTAAATCAACATATTGAAGAGTACTTCTCAGTTTGTTGACTTGAGCTTTATAAGGTGCAATTACTGCTATAGAGCTATTTTTTTCTTTAGTTCGAATCAGATTTAATAGCTGAAGTATTATGTTACATTCATCATCGTTATATATTTTTGGGTTATTAGAATTGATTCCCTCTTGTAAGGGCCATTTTCTAGTTGGCTTATAATCAATCCAATTTACAGCATCTATGATCTCTTCTTTTCGTCCATCAATTAATTTACCTGAGTAAAATAAATTACTGATGAGTTTTGCTATTTGAGAGCACATTCGATATTGAGTATCAAGAAAGAGTGCATCGTTACTTTGTTCAAATAAATCGTTTATATACATATGTTCTTGGAGATTATTATTTGTGATACTTTCTATAACTGAACGTTCTTCTGTTGAAAAAATTGGAGGTAATTGTTTTGGGTCGCCGACTAGTATCGCTTTATTACTAACTGAAAGAGGCATCAGTATTTCTGGTAAAGTTGCTTTACAAACTTCATCAATAATGACGATATCGAAGAGTTCATTTAGGTTATTGAAGTTATATGCACCAACGCGGTTACAAGTCATCCCGACTAAATTTGACGACAAAAATAATGATTTTTCTGTACTTCGTATATTATCTGTATGAATAAAAGAATCTTTCAAAACCTTAGCAATCTCTTTATCTGTTACGTTATAATCAATCCAAGTTGAGTAGTCATCTAGTATCGTTTCTGTTGTGAAGTCTTGTATCGAGGAGCTTTCCTCCTTATCCTGGATTCGGATTATTCTCATATCATTGTCAAGTTGAGCTACTCTCTCTAAAACATTATTTACTGCAATATGAGTTTCAGAACAAACTAATATCCTAATATCTGGATTTCCTCTAAAAAGCTGTAAGCAAGTTTCAGCAATCACTTGAGTTTTTCCAGTTCCTGGTGGTCCTTGTATCAAAGTTAAAACATTATCAGAAATTGCTGCTTTTACAGCTGATTTTGAACTGCACCCCAAAAGTTAGACAGAAAAAATCTAACTTTTGAGGTGTTTTTATTATGAAATTAACTTATGAGGAC
>OKVY01000016.1_pt1 | contig 154035 bp, 130 predicted proteins | sample 1606931 | NCBI WGS metagenome assembly OKVY01 (sample SAMN03281017, study PRJEB24777) | human gut metagenome | isolation source: fecal sample PR221 from 1 month old male Chinese infant, caesarean... | reverse complement strand
AGATATCACTATTTTTATAAACGTTTCAATTAATAATTTTATAATTATTTATTTTTAGAATTGTCAGTAAAAAGAAACTTATGATTTTATTTTTTTCAAAAATCGATTTTCAGAATTAACAATTCATTAGATAAGTTAAATTAGTAAGCCATTATTAAAATATTAATAGATAGTTATTTAAGAATTCTACCAAAAACTATAGTTTACAATCGTCCTAACCATAGTTTAAAAGCTTATTTAGCGCCTTTCTGTAACTCGTAGTTTTCAAGAAAACAGTATTTCTTAGAAAAAATATTTTCCCTCTTCTCTAAAAATCTTCTAGCTCCTATGACACAGATTCACGTTTTATACGACATTTAGGACAAAATCTGTTTAAAATGCCAAATGGAATAAATATTAAATTCGCCACTTCTTCATTTCTTATTATTATCCGATTGATTTACCTAACTACGAAAAAAGCTCTACAATCTCTTCAATAGATAAACCACTAGAAAGATTATAGAGCAAAAAAAGAAGATCCTTGGGATCTTCTTTCTATTTAAGTTATACTTAAATTATTTTACTGTACGGATACGCATAGTGTTTGTACCACCTGTACCTACTGGAACACCAGCAACGATAACAATGTTGTCACCAGATTCTACAAGACCTGATTCCAATGCAACTTTTTCAGCAACATCAAACATATCATCAGTTGAGCTTGGTTTTTCAGTAACTACTGGAATAACACCCCAGTTAAGCATCAATGATTTTTGAGTAATTTCATCGAATGTTACAGCCAAGATATCAGCTTCTGGACGGTATTTAGAAATCAAACGAGCAGTGTTACCTGATTCAGTAAGAGCAACAACAAGTTTGATATCCATTGAGTTAGTAGCATCTTTAACTGCAGACGCAACTACTTCAGTCTTAGTTGAACGGTCAAATGTTGATGAATCAAGACGACCATACTCTTTAAGAAGAGTTTGAGCGTTTTTATCAATTGTAGCCATTGTACGAACTGATTCAACTGGGTATTTACCATTTGCAGACTCACCAGAAAGCATTGTAGCATCTGTACCATCGATAACTGCGTTAAATACGTCAGATACTTCAGAACGAGTTGCACGTGGTTTTTCTGTCATTGTTTCAAGCATGTTAGTAGCTGTAACAACAACCTTACCAGCAGCGTTTACTTTAGTGATGATCATTTTTTGGTAAACAGGAACCATTTCGAATGGTACTTCGATACCCATGTCACCACGAGCGATCATGATACCGTCAGCAGCTTCGATGATTTCATCGATGTTATCGATACCTTGTTGGTTTTCGATTTTAGCCAACAATTGAACGTGACCGTTACCAGTTTCTTCACAGATAGCACGAACTTCTTGTACGTCTTTTGCAGTACGTACGAATGAGATAGCGATAAAGTTAAGACCTTGTTCAAGACCAAAACGGATATCAGCGTTATCACGTTCAGCAAGTGCTGGGAAAGGAATTTTAGTGTAAGGGATGTTTACACCTTTTTGTTTAGCGATGATACCATCATTTTCAACTTCAACGATGAATTCACGTTTTTCAGCATCTTTGTCTACAACACGAAGACCAAGTTTACCATCATCGATAAGAACTTGTTTACCTACTTCTACATCGTCAAAAACGTCAAGTGCACCTGCAACGTTCAAAGCGATAACGTCGCGAGTTGATTTGATACCTTGTTTAGTAGCAACACGAATTTGTTCACCAGTTTTGTATGCATACTCTTTAGCATCACCTTCGAACAATTCAGTACGCATTTCAGGTCCTTTTGTATCAAGAAGGAAACCTACTTTTTGACCAGCAAGGTCTTCTGCCATACGAACGACATCCATACGTTCACCTTGTTCAGCGTGGTCACCATGTGAGAAGTTGAAACGGAAAACGTTGGCACCTTCCTTGATCAATTGAGCAATGTTTTTAGCAGATGCTTCACGGTCAAGTTTTTCACCCCAGTAACCATCTTCACCAAATTTTTTGCCGCCACGGATTTCAACCGCAGGACCAAGTGTTGCAACGATTTTTACGCGTTTATTCATGATAAATAAAAACTCCCTTATATTTTTTGTCGCCCTAGCGACGGATTAACAATAATTTAAATAACCGAGATTAGCTCAAGTTAGCCAATGAACGGTTAAGGTCTGCAAAGTCAAGACGAGCTTTGTGTGGATTGTTAACGATAATTTTACCGTCTTCAGTAAGACTGAACAAAGCGCCTTCTTCTGCTGTACCAAGGATTGGGCTTTCAACAAGCTCTTCATTGTGGATACCAACAGCTACACCACCAATACCTTGTTTAAGGAGGTCAACCGCATGAGCACCCATCCATGAAGCAAGAACACGGTCACGCGGAGTTGGCGAACCACCACGAACCACGTGTCCAATGTTTGTTGCACGAAGATCTGAAGTATCTCCAGCTTCTTTCATTTTAGCTGCAAATTCTTCAGCACCCATAACACCTTCAGCAAGTACGATTACGTGGTGAGTTTTAACACCTGATTCGTAACCTTCTTTAACTTTACGGACAACTTCGTTGATGTCGTACTCTTCTTCAGGTACGATAATTTGGTCTGCACCAGAAGCGATACCAGCCCAAAGAGCGATATCACCAGCGTGACGTCCCATAACTTCAACGACAAAAGTACGTCCGTGACTGAAAGCAGTGTCTTGAATTTTATCGATAGCTTCTGTTGCAGTTGCAACAGCAGTATCAAAACCAATTGTATAGTCTGTACCAACGATATCGTTATCGATAGTTCCTGGAAGACCAACAGCTGGGAAACCATGTTCAGTCAAACGCATAGCACCATGGTAAGAACCATCTCCACCAATAACTACTACACCTTCGATTCCATGTTTTTTAAGTTGCTCAATACCTTTAAGTTGACCCTCAAGTTGGGCAAACTCAGGATAGCGAGCAGACTGAAGGAAAGTACCACCACGGCTGAGGATGTTGTCTACGCCTTTGGCATCAAGTTGGAAGATATCTCCTTCAACCATACCAGCGTATCCACGGTTAATGCCGAATACTTCAATTCCTTCAGAAATTGCTTTGAGAACAACTGCGCGAGCGGCAGCGTTCATACCAGGGGCATCTCCACCACTAGTCAAAACAGCAATACGTTTCATTATTCCTGATACTCCTTTTATATATTTAACATTTTCATTATAACATAAAGAATTCTAAATGGCTTTAAATTTGAAAAGATTTATTGTTTTTTTTATCGTAAAACCGTTTTCAACACATAAGGTGCTAATTCCTGATTAAGTTCCTCGTTCTTGGATACTCTATATCTTTGACTAACGATGGTTTCCTTACTTCCTTGATAACGAATAATGACAGGGATGTTTCCAGGATACTTAGCTAAGATTTGAGAAACGTCTAAGTCCTGATCATGATTCTCAAGTAAAATCCAGAAACGCTCCGTACTAGCTTCCTCCATGTTGGACAAAATTAACTGAATGCGTCCATCACGCTCCTGGGTCCGCCCATCAAGATAAAAGAGACCACCTTCACTTAATTTATCCTTATGATAGAAATAAGTTTCTGGGAATAGAGTAACATCAAGTTTATTGATCCCATCAGTTACGTTCAGAAAGGCCATCTGATCACCTTTTTTAGTTCTGATAATTCGAACGGACTCTAGCTGAACCAAAACCGTCGCCTTAGTATTAACCGTCAAATCAGAAATTGGTTGATAGGGACGAGAGGCCATTTTTTGAGCTAGGTGTAAAGGATGAGGACTAAGCCCAACTCCTAGTAACTCCTGTTCTAAATTATAACGATCCGTCTGGCTATAGTCTTCATAATCAACCCAAGAATAAGAGGACTCTGCAAACAAACTTCCTAACTCATTGACAAAAGTAAAGAGGTTGTTTAAATTGCCAATGATTTTCTGACGGTTTGGTTCAAAAATATCAAACAAACCAATTTGAATAAGAGGTGTCAAAATATCGACTTTCTGATATTTACTAGGAATACGTGTCAAAAAGTCTTCTATAGAAATGTATTTGCCATTTTGTTTGCGATCCTCAATAATCCAAAGGGAAAAATCTCTTGGCAAGCCTTTGATAGTCTTAAGGCCTAATACGATCTTGCCATCTGAAATCTTGTCCAGATAGGGAATCCTATTAATATCGAGTCTAGCTAGGGAGAAGCCATTTTCAATTGCATCCTTAATGTAATCACTAGACGAATAATTCAACATAACGTCATAGAATATCTGTGGGTAGTGCGTTTTGAAATAGGCTAACTGAAAGGCCAAAGCTGAGTAGGCATAGGCATGACTTCTATTAAAGCCATAACCCGCAAACTTAGCCATCATACTAAAGAGTCTTTCAGCAATCTGTGGGTCACGTCCTAACTGACGACTTCCTTCCATGAATTGTTCGGACATCTTGGACATTTCATTGGCATCTTTTTTAGACATCGCTCGACGAAGCAAATCGGCTTTTCCAAGTGTAAAGCCCGCAAATACTTGGGCAATCTGCATAACCTGCTCCTGATAGAGCATGATGCCATAAGTAGGCTCAAGGATTGGTGCAACTACTGGATCAATCAGATCTACTTTTTCCTTACCATACTTACGAGCAATGAAATTATCTGTATAATCGCTGGCTCCAGGACGGTTAAGAGAGGTTGTCGCTACGACTTCTTCGAACTTAGCAGGTTTAATTCGTTTAAGGAGGTTTATGGCACCCGCCTGCTCAAACTGAAAAATCCCCTTTGTCTTACCACTGGCAAAAAGTGCTAGGGTCTGTGGATCTTCCAAGTCAATGGATTTGATATCAATAGTGATGCCCTGCTCTTCTTCAAGCTTCTCCTTCATTTTTTGAACAAAGGTCAAATTACGGAGACCCAAGAAATCCATCTTAAGCAAGCCATTGGCCTCAACTGCGGAGGCATCGTACTGAGTAACCATCATATCCTCACCAGCTTTTAGAGGAATATGATTAGTCAGGTCATCATCACTCATCACTATACCGGCAGCATGAATTGAGGTTTGTCTTGGCTGGCCTTCAATAGCCTTAGCAATTTCAAATGCCCTCTGAAATTCCTGTCTCTGATTAATCAGCTGTCTGAATGACATATTCTTCTCATAGACAGAGGTCAAGTTATCACGAAAAGAAATCTTTTTACTTAGTTGGGACAGTTCAAATTCCTTAGCACCAAAACGTTTAAAAACATCTCGAATAGCCTGCTTGGCTCCAAAGGTTGAAAAGGTAACAATCTGAGCAGAGTGCTTACTACCATAACGGTCCCTAACATAATGAAGAAACTCGCTTCGATAGATATCAGGCAAGTCGATATCAATATCAGGCATGCTATAACGCTCTTCATTTAGGAAACGCTCGAAAAGCAAGTCATTTTTAACGGGATCAATTCCAGTAATGTCAAGAACATAGGCCACCAAGCTTCCTGCAGCAGATCCACGTCCCATTCCCATATAATAACCACGGCTACGCCCAAAGCGTAACAAGTCCCAGACAATCAAGAAATAATCATCAAAGCCCATCTGATGAATGATAGACAATTCTTTGTCTAAACGTTCCTGATAAACTGGTGATGTTAACTTTTTAGACTCCAATCCAGATTGAGCTAATTGACGTAATTGGTCAACAGCAGGCATATCTCGATTAAAACGTGGAAGCTTCAAATCCGTATCAAATTGATAAGTAATGTCTGAAACAAGTTGCTCCAAATTGTTCAAAGCCTCTGGAATATCACTATACGCACTTTCGATTTCTTGAGGCGAGAAAAGAAGCTGATTCATAGGACAAATAGAGGCCTCTGACAAGGAAACGTTTTGCGAGATGGCATGCAACATCTGAATCGTCGAGCGGTCTGAATTCTCAAAGTAACGCACTGTATGTAAGGGAACTACAGGATAATCAAACTCTTTACCCGCATCTTCTGGCCTTACCCCAATGAAAACCTCTGAACCAAGAGTCATCCCTGGCTCCCAGTCTTCACTTGGAAGGATGAGGGCAATATCATTAAGATAGTCCGAGAAAGCTGTAAACTCACGCTGTCCTGAGGAGAGCTCTGTTGCCAACTTCATCAAATTTTTATAGCCCTGATTATTTTTAGCTAACAGGCGAAAAGGAATTTTTCTTCCCTCGTAAAATAGATTAGCTTCCATACCAATCAAAGGACGTAAACCGTTTCTACTTGCAAGCTGGGCAAAATGATAAGCAGCATAGAGATTGTCACGATCCATCAAACCAAGGGCTTGATAGCCAAGCTCTTTGGCACGCGCAACGTAGCTGTTCAAATCTACTACACTATCCATGAAACTATAGACGGATTTTGTATCCAATTGTGCAAACATGAAGGCCTCCTTTCTATCTTTCTATTATAGCATACGCTACTAGTAAAAACGCCTCTACCATATTAACTGTTTCAAACAAAAAGAATGAGATAGAACAATATTTTAGACATTGTCCTTATCCCATTCTTTTAAGTGATCATTATTTTTTTACTAACACATCATTACTTTTGATAGCAAGATTGAATATCAAAGTTTAGAAAAACAACTTAGTCCCTTATTGCCAATATGATGGGCGTTGTTTTTCATAGGCAGCAATCAAATCTTCATATTGAAGAGTGATTCCAATATCATCAAGCCCTTCAACCAATTTACGTTTCCACTCATGATCAATATCAAATGGAAACTCTCCAGCTGAAGATTTAATGACTTGGTTTGGAAGGTCAATCGTGATTTCTTCACCCGCAGGAAGGGCAGCCAATTTTTGACGTACTTCCAAGGGTTGAACGATTGGCAACATACCATTCTTCAATTCGTTGTTATAGTGGATATCTGAAAATGATCCAGCGATAACACAGCGGAAACCATAGTCTTCCAATGCCCATGCAGCGTGTTCACGAGATGATCCTGAACCAAAGTTATCACCAGTAACCAAAATAGTCGCATCGCGATACTCAGGTTTATTGAAGACGAAATCAGGATTTTCTTCGTAGTCATCATTAAGATAACGCCATTCAAACATCAAATTCTTACCGAAGCCTTTTTTATCAACAGCTTTCAAGAATTGTTTGGGAATGAGTTGGTCCGTATCGATGTTATCATTCATCAAAGGTACTGATTTCCCTGTATAGACGGTAAATTTTTCCATTATCTTCTCCCTTATGCTTGAACTTCTGGCATATCGCGTACATCTACAAATTTACCAGCGATTGCTGCAGCTGCTGCCATTGCTGGACTACAAAGGTGAGTACGAGCTCCATATCCTTGACGTCCCTCGAAGTTACGGTTACTTGTAGATGCACAGTGAACGCCTTCTGGAACATGGTCTGGGTTCATACCAAGACACATTGAGCAACCTGGATCACGCCATTCAAATCCTGCATCCAAGAAAATTTTATCCAAACCAAGACGTTCAGCTTCTTTCTTAACCGGACGTGAACCTGGAACAACAATAGCTGTCAATGTTGGTGCGATATGTTTTCCTTTGACGAATTTAGCAGCTAACTCAAGGTCGCTAAGACGTGCGTTAGTACAAGAACCGATAAAGACATAGCCAAGATCGATATCTTTAGCATATTCGCCAGGCTTAACGTCCATATACTCGTAGGCACGTTCATCATTAAAGTCTTTGATTTCTGGGAATGGTTGGTCAAACTCAACACCCATTTCAGGGTTAGTTCCCCATGTAACCATAGGTGCCAATTCTGAAACATCAATAGTGATTACTTTATCATATTCAGCATCTGGATCTGAAACCAAGGTTTTCCAGTCAGCTACTGCTTCTTCAAACTTCTCACCCTTAGGTGCGCATGGACGCCCCTCAACATAATCATAAGTTTTTTGGTCTGGATTCATAAGACCCATCTTAGCACCAAATTCAATAGACATGTTACAGATAGTCATGCGTTCATCCATTGAAAGTGCATCAATAGCTTCACCACAATATTCAACCGCGTATCCTACACCAGCATCAACGCCATAGCGTGCAATAAGTGCAAGAATAAAGTCTTTTGAATAGACACCTGGCTGAGGTTTACCAACAAATTCAACCTTCATTTTCTTAGGTTTTACTTGCCACAAACATTGTGTCGCAAAGACATGTTCTACCTCAGATGTACCAATACCAAAGGCAATGGCACCAAAGGCACCGTGCGTAGCCGTATGACTATCTCCACAGACGACAAATTTACCGGGTTGACTGCGACCTGTTTCAGGACCAACCATGTGGACAATCCCCTGACGAGCAGTACCGTGGGTAGCCGCATCAATACCAAATTCTTCAACGTTTTTTGCCAAAGTATCAATTTGGTTTTTAGAAATAAGGTCACGAATGTTAAAAATATCAACCGTAGGAACGTTGTGGTCTGTCGTACCGAAAGTTAGATCTGGCCGACGAACTTTACGTCCAGCATCACGAAGTCCTTGAAAGGCCTGTGGACTTGTAACCTCGTGAATATAATGCTGATCCACATACATCAATTGTGGTTCGCCCTCATTTCCAGTAACGACGTGGCGTTCCCAAAGTTTATCAAAAATTGATTTTCCGCTCATAAAATACTCCAAATATAATCTAAGGATTAGCTAATCCGAAAGTCTTGTTAGAATAAGGTATAAAAGAACGACATCAATAACAATGCCTATAAGCCAACATAGCTTAGAATACCATTTGTTAATTTTATGTCTAAAAAATTTCCCACCTAGAAAGGCACCAATACCACCGAAAATCAGAGTCTGCAATAATAATGCCTTCTCAGAAATCCGTCTTTTATGTTGAATGGCCTTGCTTTTATCAAGTCCATAAGCACATAAAACAAGGAGATTCCATACCAACAAAACGCTTAGTAACACTAGTTTTAGTGTCATGAGTTTAGAGATTGCTAATAATAGCTGCTGTCATTTCAGCAGTCGAAGCCTGACCACCCAAATCACGTGTCAAGATGCCTTGGTTCAAGGTCTTATCAACAGCATTTTCAATCAATTCTGCCCCTTCAGTTTCATTGAAACTTTCACGCAACATCATAGCTACTGATAAAATCATTGAAATTGGGTTGGCAATACCTTGACCAGCGATGTCTGGTGCTGAACCATGGATTGGTTCATAAAGACTAGGACCATTTTCAGAATGACTGGCAGATGGCATAACACCTAAAGTTCCTGGAAGGACACTTGATTCATCAGACAAGATATCTCCAAAAAGGTTCTCTGTCACAACCACGTCAAAACGAGCTGGATTGGTAATCATGATCATTGCCGCACTATCAACAAGTTGGTGTTCAAGAGTTACATCTGGGAACTCCAAAGAAACTTCATCAGCAATCTTACGCCACAATTTAGAAGTTGCCAATACATTTTGTTTATCAATGCTAGTGACCTTTTTGCCACGACCTTGAGCAATCTTGAAAGCACGACGCATGATACGACGAATCTCATCTGCTGAATAATCATTGATATCACGAGCCTTATCTTCTTCAAGAATATGCTCACCAAAGTAAATCCCACCTGTAAGCTCACGAACAACGACGAAGTCTACTCCTTCGATACGCTCAGGTTTAAGAGGTGACAAGTGTTTCAAAGCATCAAAGATGCGGACAGGACGGATATTAGCAAAGAGATTTAGCTCTTTACGAATGGCCAAAAGTCCTTGTTCAGGACGAACTGGCGCATTGTCATATTTTGGTCCACCAATTGCAGCCAAGAGGATAGCATCTGCTGATTTAGCAGCATCCAAAGTTGACTTAGGAAGTGGATGACCTTCAGCATCAATACCAGCACCACCAAATGGTTTAGCATCGATGTCATAATCAAATCCAATTTTTGAAGCTACTTTTTCAAGAACTTCAAGACCCGCTGCCATAATCTCAGGTCCAATTCCATCACCTGAAAGTGTTACGATTTTCTTTGTCATGTTTAACTCCTCTTTGGCTTATGGAAGGTCACGATAAGAAACTTTACGTGCCATCTCACCAGCATTTTCTTTTTGAACCAATGTATTAGCATTGATATAGGCAATTGCTGATGCTTTCAAGACATCAAAGTCCAAACCAGATGCATTGAAAATAGTATCTGTATCAACATTTTCGACAGTTACAAGTACACGCGCTTGCGCATCAATACCATCAGTTACAGCGTCAATATTATAAGAAGTCAAGCGAACTGTTTGGTTGAAGAATTTATCAATAGCATTGAAAATAGCTTCAACTGATCCTTGACCGTTTGCCAAAAATTCTACAGATTCACCGTCTTCATTAGCCAAGCTAACTGTAGCAGTGATTGTTTCATCAGCATTAGTGGTCAAACGAAGATCTTCGAAGTGGAAACCTTCTGGATTATCTACACTAGTACCAGCAACAAGTGCACGAATGTCTGCATCGGTAATATCATGTTTTTTCCCAGCCAAGATTTTGAATTTGGCAAAGAGTGGCTTGATATCTTCTTCAACAAAGTCAAGCTCAAGTTCTTTCAATTTTTCAACAAAGGCATGGCGTCCTGACAATTTACCAAGAGGAAGACTGTTACTCTTGACACCTACCAATTCTGGTGTGAAGATTTCATAAGTTTGAGGGTTCTTAAGAACACCATCTTGGTGGATACCTGATTCATGAGAGAAAGCATTTCCACCAACAACAGCTTTATTTTTAGGAACTGGAATACCTGAGAAGCGAGAAACAAGCTCTGATGTATTCATAGTTTCATTCAAAACAATATCACAACTTGCTTGGAAGAAGTCTTCACGAATTTTCAAAGCAACAGCTACTTCTTCAAGAGCAACATTACCCGCACGTTCACCGATACCATTAACAGTTCCCTGTACACGTCCAGCACCGTGTTTAATTGCTGTCAAAGTATTTGCAGTTGCCATACCGAGGTCATCGTGACAGTGAACACCAAAGACAACTTTATGGTCTGATTTAATATTTTCAGTCAAATGATCAAAAATACGTGCAAACTCTTCTGGAGTCGTAAATCCTACTGTGTCAGGAATATTAATATATGATGCACCAGCATCAACTGCTGTTTGAACAACTTCAGTCAAGAAATCAAGCTCTGTACGAGTAGCATCCTCTGGTGAAAACTCTACAACTTCAAATTTTGAACGTGCATATGATACATGCTCTTTTACAATTTCAAGAATTTCTTCTTTTGATTTATTAAATTTGAATTCACGGTGAATTGGGCTTGTTGCGATAAAGACATGAATTTGTGGATACTTAGCATCTTTCAAAGCTTCATAACAAGCATCAATATCAGATTTTACTGAGCGAGCCAAGCCAGTAACAGAAGTTGTTGTCATAGCTTCTGCAATTTGTTTTACTGCTTCAAATGAATCTGGGCTAGCTGCAGGGAAACCAGCTTCAATTACAGAAATTCCCCATTTTTCAAGTTGCTTAGCAATGGCAACTTTTTCTTTGATTGAAAAGTTAACACCTGGTGTTTGTTCCCCATCACGAAGACTTGTATCAAAAAATTCAACTTTACGCATAGACAATCCTCTTTCTAAAAGTAAAAACGATAGTAGTAAAAAAACATCTCACTCGGAAACCCAAGCGAGATGTTTTTACCTCCCGCTTGGTAAGCCAAACAGGACTAATGCTTTTGCACTAGCCCTCATTACGCAATAGCAAAACAGTTGTAGTTGCGAATGTCATTTGACTCATTTCCTTTCGATGTATCTTGGTTAATATGATACATCTTTCCAACTTGAAAGTCAAGGAAAAATTACTGAATTGACTGACTTTTCTGACCACTATTTACATTTATTTTCAGTAAAAGAAAAAAGCTGACCGAAGTCAACTTTTTAATTGTTAATGATAACTACTTATCTCAGCTTATTTTCCGAGGTAGTATTCGTTAACAACGTTCAATTTTTCGTCAAATTCGAATACCAATGGTGGGAAGTTTGGAATTTCAACATCCATGATTTCGTCGTCTGACAATTGTTTGATGTGTTTAACAAGGGCACGGATTGAGTTACCGTGTGCACCTACGAATACGTTTTTACCATCTTTAAGAGCTGGAGCGATTTTATCTTCCCAGAATGGAAGGGCACGTTCCAAAGTAACTTTCAAGTTTTCAGCATCTGGAATTACTGAGTCGTCAAGTGAAGCGTAACGACGGTCAGTGTGTGCTGAGTGCTCATCATCACGATCCATTGCTGGAGGCAATACATCGTATGAACGACGCCAAATGTGAACTTGCTCATCACCAAATTGTTCAGCAGCTTCTGCTTTGTTTTTACCAGTCAAACCACCGTAGTGACGTTCGTTCAAGCGCCATGATTTTTCAACTGGAACCCAAAGTTGGTCAGATGCTTCAAGAGCCAAGTTAGTTGTTTTGATCGCACGTTTCAATACTGAAGTGTATGCTTGGTCAAATTCGATACCAGCTTCTTTGATCAATTTACCAGCGTCGATAGCTTGTTGAGTACCTTTTTCAGAAAGATCTACGTCAGCCCAACCTGTGAAAAGGTTAGCTTTGTTCCATTCAGACTCACCGTGGCGAGCGAAAACCAATTTTACCATTAGTTATGTCTCCTTTTTATTTTGGGTTAAACCCATTTACTCTATCTATTCTACCCAAAAAACCTTGAAAAAGCTAGCAAAATCCAAAAAATTCTGTAAAATTCTATCGCTTCTTGCCTTAGCCAAAAGAGACGGTATCAGAATTTTGTTTTAGATGCTTGTAGCTATCCAACATTTCCTTGTTTTAGGCCTCTTTTCATGCTAAAATGAGATGAAATAGTAACATTTTACTTTGTGATCTTTAAGGAGGATCTTATGGTTTCTACTGCTACAAAAGTTGGTCAGTTTACATTTGCTAACTGTCTTATGAATGCCGCTGGTGTTCATTGTATGACTAAGGAAGAATTGGCAGAGGTTGAGGCTTCAGCTGCAGGTTCATTTGTCACAAAAACTGGGACACTTGAGGCCCGTCCCGGTAATCCTGAACCACGTTATGTGAATGTCCCTCTTGGGTCAATCAACTCAATGGGATTGCCAAATAATGGTTTTGAATACTACCTTGACTATGTCATTGAATTGCAAAAGCAACCCAATACAAAAAATCATTTTCTGTCACTTGTTGGTCTCTCACCCGAGGAAACGCACACTATTCTTAAAAAAGTTCAAGATAGCGACTACGAGGGGCTGGTTGAACTCAACCTTTCATGTCCTAACGTTCCAGGAAAACCTCAAATCGCTTACGATTTTGAAACAACAACCGAGATCCTTACTGAAGTCTTCTCTTACTTTACAAAACCTCTTGGTGTGAAATTACCACCATATTTTGATATTGTGCACTTTGACCAAGCTGCTGCAGTGTTCAACCAATTTCCACTTGTCTTTGTTAACTGTGTGAACTCAATTGGTAATGGCCTTTACATTGAAGATGAGTCTGTTGTCATCAAACCTAAGAATGGTTTTGGTGGTATCGGTGGTGACTACATTAAACCTACTGCCTTGGCAAACGTTCACGCTTTCTACCAACGTCTGAAACCTGAAATCCAAATTATTGGTACTGGTGGTGTCAAATCTGGTCGTGATGCCTTTGAACACATCCTTTGTGGTGCAAGTATGGTACAAGTGGGTACTGCCCTTCAAAAAGAAGGTGTCACTGTTTTTGACCGTATTACTAAAGAACTTAAAGAAATCATGGAAGAAAAAGGTTACGTAACTCTTGAAGACTTCCGAGGAAAACTTCACTACATTGACTAGTCTACAAAAAAAGTTTGGAAGGTCTTCCAAACTTTTTTATTATTTGATGAGGATTCTCTTATTAGACAAGACCTTCATCGTCACGTTCATCCCAGTCTTCAAAAGGATCCTTGCCCTCTTTTTCAGCTTGAAGACGTTTCTGACGAGCTTCTTCGATTTGTTTTTCACTTGGCTTCATCAGTTTGCTGATAGCAACAATACCTGATAGTTTAATAACAGTAAAAACCAAAAGAAAAATCAATACCACTGTTATGGTTTTCATAGATTTCCTTAACTTATTTCGTATAAATCAAAACCCCTAAAATCTTAGGGGTTTTTACATTATTTAACTGCGTCTTTAAGAGCTTTACCAGCTTTAAATGCAGGAACTTTAGAAGCTGCGATTGAGATAGCTTCACCAGTTTGTGGGTTACGACCTTGACGAGCAGCGCGTTCGCGTACTTCAAAGTTACCGAAACCGATCAATTGTACTTTTTCACCTGCAGCAAGGAATTCTTCGATAGAAGCGAAAACTGCATCTACAGCTGCTGCTGAATCTTTTTTAGTAAGCTCAGTTGCTTCTGCAACTTTAGCGATCAAATCTTGTTTGTTAGCCATTGTAACAATCCTCCAATTTATTTCTAAGCGAATAGTTTTTTTAGCGCTTGAACAAGTATTATCTTATCCTAAAAGGCCTATGAGGTCAAGTAATAAACGCTAATTTAATCGCTTTTTTGCAAAAAGTAAAGGCTTTTTAATTTATTGTCTTATAGATGTCAAATTCGATACGGTCATTAACCAAATCAAGGCTTTGAGCACGTGCTGTTATACCCTTCTCATTCTTCATAGACTGAATATTTAGGGTAACTTTTCCCTTCTTACTATCGATGGCGATGTAATCAGGAAGGTTAGTTGAACGTTTAATCATCTTAAGGACATCCGAAACAGGCAGTTTCAAGGTTCCAGCTGAAAGCTCAGAAACATGAAGTACAATTGCTCCTGATTCACTAACAACCGGCGTAAAGTAGACATAAAGAGGGACAGGGTGACCTAAAACCTTATAGCTACTTTCGAAAACAATTTTAGAATTGGTAACCTTGACCTTGAAACGCATCTTATCGGTCGAATAATCTTGGGCAAAGCCTGTAAGAGCAGCGTCAAGCTCCTCCCTAGTCATACTATACTTACCAATTTTAGTTGCTCCCTTAGGTAGGGACACAGAACTCGTCGTCTCCACTGGAGTCATGACTCTATAGGCCACAACACTAACTAAGGCTAGATTTAAGGCCAAGAGTCCTAAAAATAACCACTTCCATATCTTACTCACCTGACCACTCCTTCTTTGTTTGGTTAATACGTTTCAAAATGGCATCTGACATAATTTGATAACCTGTATTATTTGGATGAAAATGATCATCCTCAAAAAGAGCATCATTCAGGCTATCTTGAGAAGAGTTACTAGATTGAGACGAATCATCAGTGCTTGTAACACCGCCCTTACCATCAATTCCCTTATAAAGCAAATCATTTACAGGAACAAAATAGACATTATCGTACTTCTTGCACACTTCTTCAGTAGATTGGTTCCATTTATCTACAATAGTTTGCATTTCTGTCATCTCTGGAAAATTAAGATAAAAAGGATTGTAAATACCAACAATATAAATTGGCAATGTTTTATTATCCTTACGAGCTAGCTCAATAATCTGTCCCAATCTCTTTTGATAGGCCTGAGCTGGCTTAGTGAAGGTGTCTACATTAAGATTTGTGATATTGTCCTTAATGACATGGATCACATCATTACCACCAACTGTAAGAGTCATCACTTTAGCCTTCTTGAGATCTCTTTGAATATCCTTCTTTTCTTGCATTCTCTTGAGAATTTGATTGCTCGTATTTCCTGCGATACCATAGTTGCGAGAGGTCACTTGCCAGTCAAAATCTGACTCTAAGGCCTGAGACAAAACAGGAACGAAGCCCCCTTGATTACTACTATCACCTACACCTTGCGTAAGGGAATCACCGATAGCAACATAGGTGACCTTTTCATTTTTAATAGATTTGATCTTTTCAGCAATTTTTGATGACTGATGCGTACTAGGAACTACTAAAATGAAGAGGCCGACAAATAAGAGAAAAAGCAAGAAGAAGCCTAGGAGGCTTCTAACTAATTCTGATTCTTTCCACTTATTCATAACGAACCATTACGGCAAAGGCGCCTTCACCAGTGTGTGTTTGAATGATGGAACCAGTCTCAAGGATTGAAATTGGAGCACCCAAAACCTCAAGTTTTTCAGCCATTTCATGTGCAAAATCAGGTGTCCCTGCATAAGAAATACCAATCTCTGCCACTTTGCGGTCCTTATCCTTGATACTATCAATATAAGAATCCAACCATTTCGTGAATGTCTTAGCACCACGCCCCTTCACAATCGTATTCAACTGATAGTCTTTCAACTCCATAATGACACGGATATTGAGCAATGAAGATAGTAGACCTGTTACACGTCCAATACGACCACCTTTGACAAGATTCTCAAGGGTAGAAACGCCGATATGTAGTTCAGATTTACTTTTCACTTCTTCCACACGTGCTACAATCTCATCAAGACTAGCTCCTGCTTCGGCTAGTTTAGCTGCTTCAACAACCTGAAACTTGAGACACTGATCTGTAAAGCCTGAATCGATGACGGTTACATCTGCTCCTGAAAGGCTAGCTCCTTGACGTGAGGCTTCACATGTCCCAGAGAGTGTGTGCATGATGTGGATAGCCACAATCTGTTCTGCACCTTCTTTGACAAGCTTTTCATATGTCTCAGCAAACAAACCTACTGGTGGTTGACTTGTCTTTGGTAACTCTTTACTATGCTTCATCATATCCAAGAAACGGCCTTCTTCTCGAAGATCACTATCTGAATAGATGACACCGTCCACCATAACCGACAATGGAACAACAGTGATATTATATTTTTCAACCAATTCTGGTTCAATCGTAATTGACGAATCGGTTACAATTCTGATTTTACTCATATTTTTCTCGCTTAACACAAATTTTTATTCTATTATAGCATGACTGGAAAGCTTTTCCCAAGTCTTTTTCTAAAGAGAGTCATCCACCTTTAACAAGGCTCTTGCTTGGCTCAAGGCGGCCTCCGTCACGTTATCACCTGCTAACATCTTAGCGATTTCTTGCACCCTTTCCTCAGGTGTCAAGAGACGAACACGAGAGACAGTTGTCTCATTATCACTTTCCTTAGAAATAAAGAACTGATAATCAGCAATGGCAATAACTTGTGGAAGGTGACTGATGGCCAAGACCTGACCATGACTCCCAATCTTATGAATTTTCTGAGCGATGGCTTGGGCAACACGACCTGAAACGCCAGTATCAACCTCATCGAAGACGATACTTGTTTTGTCTTCTTTGCGGGCAAAGGCTGACTTAATCGCTAACATAAGTCGAGATAATTCTCCTCCTGAAGCAACCTTAACAAGTGGTTTAAAGCCTTCACCTGGATTGGTTGAGATGTAAAACTCAACCTGCTCATTGCCATCACGATTAAATTTCCCTTTAGTAAAGGTAACTTTAAAATCAGCCTTATCCATATAAAGGTCGCATAACTCGTTCTTAATCTCAGCTTCAAGGGCTGTAGCAATTTGATGACGTGCCGTTTGTAGGGTCTCTGCAGACGCAAGCAAGTCTTTTTCAAGTTGCTTAAGCTCTTGTTCCATGGCATCTGACGAACTGGAATTGCCAGTCAGAAGATTGTACTCTTTACTTGAATTTTCCAGATAATCTAGAACGTCATCAACAGTCCCACCATATTTACGAGTAATGGCATTAATCGTATCTAAGCGGTGTTCAATCTCTTGCAAACGCCCAGCATCAAAGTCCAAATTATCTAAAAGGTCACCTAGTTGCTTAGTGACATCTTCTAAAACATAATAGGCTTCTGATAGATTTCCAGAGAGTTCTTTGTAATCTGAGTCATACTCTTCAAGAGACTGGAGGTCATTCATGGCAGAACGAACATTTGAAAGGCTTGAAAAATCTTCATTATCCAGCATGACATAGGCATTGGTTAAGGTATCCGCAATCTGCTTATGGTTAAGAAGTTTGTCTCGCTCCTTCATCAATGCCAAATCTTCTCCTGATTTTAGAGAGACTGCTTCAATTTCTGCAATCTGAAAAGCTAGCATTTCAATTCGAGCCTTATGCTCCTGCTCATTTTTCTGCTTTTCAAGAACGGATTTTCTTAACTCACGATAGCGGTCAAAATACTCTTGGTATTCTTTCTTAGTTTGGAAAAATTCCTTGTCACCAAAGGCATCAAGCATGGTAATATGCAGAGCAGGTTTCATAAGTTCTTCCTGGTCATGCTGTCCATGGATATCTACCAAGAAGTGCCCAACAGCTTTAAGCGTCGTTAAATTGACCATCTGTCCATTGATACGACTAACACTTCTACCATTTTGGAAGATTTCACGACGGATAATCAATTCATCCTCGACAGGAATCCCATTATCTTCCAAGATACTAACCAAGGAAGGATTTTGTTCGATTGAAAAGAAGCCTTGAATTTCAGCCTTAGATGCTGAATGACGGACGACTTCACTAGAAGCACGTGCGCCCAACATAAGATTCATAGCATCTATAATAATGGACTTACCAGCACCTGTTTCACCAGTAAGGACGGTCATACCATTCTCAAAGTTTAGAGAAATCTCTTCAATAATTGCGAAATTCTTTATCGTAATTTCGAGAAGCATAGGCCCTCCTATTCTTCAACCCACTTAATGATTTGCCCCTGTAGTTCGATAGCTGCCAACTCTGACTGAGCTACCAAAAAGAGGGTATCATCGTCAGCAATGACACTAAAAATCAAATGCTTGTACTCATCCAAAAGAATCTTCTTGATGAGGCGGCTTGTCCCAGGTTGAACAACGATATTCATAAAGGCATGTTGACGATCAACACGCAACAAGCGACGGGTCACAACAGAAGTTCCACCCACTCGTCTAGGAGCAGTTGAGAGCCCATAGATGTATGAACCGTCTTCAGTTGGTACCTTGGTAATACCAATTTCATTGATATCACGCGATACGGTCGCTTGAGTAGCCTTTAATCCCTCATTTTGGAGTAATTTTACCAATTCTCCCTGAGTCGTAATTTTATTTTCTTGGACAATCTTTCGGATTAACTCCAAACGATCATTCTTCTTCATTCTTTTTAAACTCCTTATGTGCTTGTGCTACAACGTCCTTAATAGAGGTTTGAGCATCATTTTGAGGAGAACTTGTCTTCTCCAAGTGTGCGAGAAACTCAATGTTACCATGACCACCTTGGATAGGTGAAAAGTCCAGTCCCTTAACTGAAAAGCCATAGTCAACCGCAAAAGCTGTCACTGTTTCTAACACTTTTTCATGGACACTGCTCTCACGGACAATCCCGTTTTTCCCAATTTGTTCACGGCCCGCCTCAAATTGTGGTTTCACAAGAGCAACAACTTGCCCTCCATCAACCAATATCTTAGCCAAGGCCGGCAGAATCAGATTAAGAGAGATGAAGCTGACATCAATTGATGCAAAAGATGGTAATCCTTCAGTAAAATCAACAGGTTCAGCATAACGGAAATTATATTGCTCCATGGAACGAACACGCTCATCTTGACGTAATTTCCAAACCAACTGATTGGTGCCAACATCCACAGCATAAACCAGTTTGGCCCCATTTTGAAGCATAACATCGGTAAATCCACCTGTTGAAGCTCCAATATCGATGGTCGTCATGCCTTCAACCGACAGATTGAATACTTCCAAAGCTTTTTCAAGTTTGAGTCCTCCACGGCTGACATACTTGAGTTTTTCTCCTTTAAGCTTCAACTCTGTACCGTCGTCGATTTTTTCACCAGGTTTATCGTAACGCTCACCATTGATAACATTAACAACTAAACCAGCCATAACGCCACGTTTAGCTTGTTCTCGTGTTTCAAAAAGGCCTTGTTTATAAGCCAAGACGTCTACTCTTTCCTTAGGCATGGAGTCGTAACCTTTCTATGATTTCTATAATACTGTCTTTCTTGAAACCTTGAGTATCAGCTAGATTTTGAAAAATAGCCTCCGCTTTATTAAGTGATTCCTCAAGAATAGCATGTGATTTTTCCAGACCAAGCAGAGCCGGATAGGTTGATTTTCCAGCTACTACATCTTTTCCAGGCGTCTTCCCAAGCTCTTCGAAATCAGCAGTCACATCCAAAATATCATCACGTACTTGAAAGGCAAGACCAATCAAGTGACCAGCTTCTTGAAGGTTTTCCAAGACCTGTTGATCTTTTTGAGCAACAATACCAGCCGCCACAAAAGGAAAGGTTAAAAGCTTACCTGTCTTATGCTCATGAATCTTAGCCAGTTGCGATAAATCAAGTTCCTGACCTTCACCCTTCATATCCAACATCTGTCCACCTACCATACCGAAGGTTCCTGAAGAATGAGACAATGCTTGAATCAATTGAACTCGAATTTCTGCGGATAGGTCTGTTTGAGCCAGGAGGTCAAATGGATCTAAAAAGAGAGAATCTCCAGCCAAAATTGCCGTTGCTTCATCGAATTTCTTATGGTTGGTTAAACGCCCTCGACGGTAATCATCATCGTCCATGGCCGGCAGATCGTCGTGAATAAGACTTCCAGTATGAATCATTTCAAGACTCGCTGCGACATCGAAATGACTAGGAGTAAGCTCTAAACCAAATCCTTCAAGTAAATCTAAGAAAATCAGTGGACGAATGCGCTTGCCTCCACTATCAACTGAATAAAGGATGGCAGTGATTAAATCACTTGATACAGGAATATTCTTTTTTTGGTAGTAATCACGGATAGCCGCATCAATTTTATTTAGCTTGCTCATTAGGCATCCATTTCCGTTTCTGTACCATCTGCTTGCATAACCTTAACCAGTGTTTTTTCAGCATCTTCCAAGGTCTTCTGCAAATCTTTAGACAAGGCCATACCTTTTTGGAACTCAGCAATAGCATCCTCAAGAGCAACATCACCTGTTTCGAGCTTAGTGACGATAGCTTCTAAGTCCTGTAAATTTTCCTCAAATGTTTTTTTAGTTGACATTTTTCACCTCTACTTCTAGTTCTCCATCTCTCATTTGGACGGTTAATTGATCACCTTCGGTAATATTCTTGGTACTTGTTAAAGGTTTATCATCTTTCTTGACAATGGCATAGCCCCTTGCAACAATACGGCTAGTATCTAGAGACAATAAGGCATCCTGTGCCTTTTCTAATCTCACACGCTTACCATTAATAGTATTCTTGGTTGTAGTCACCAATAAACGTTGCAAAGACTCTCGACGGTCTTGGTAGTTCTGAACACTAGTCAGAAGATTTAAGCCTTGTAATCGTTGTCTCAAAAGTTCCGCTTCTTTTTGTTTTCGCTCGAAATCTTGACTCATAAAGGTTTCAAGCCTTGTTGTTAGTCGATCCAACTTTTGTAGATAACCATCGTAAAGGCGTTCAGGTTGCCTAAAGACAACAGATTGTGACAATTTGGCCAAGCGTTCCTGGCTATATTGTATACGTCTCAAGCAGGCTTGATAGGCTCTATTTTGTCTTTCACGAATCCAAACCAAGGTATCAGCCTTTGATACCGGAGTCGCAAGTTCTGCCGCTGCTGTAGGCGTAGCAGCTCTACGATCTGCAACAAAGTCAGCCAAAGTCGTATCTGTTTCGTGACCAACGCTTGAAATCACAGGGAGACGACTCTCAAAAATCGACTGAACTACAATTTCCTCGTTAAAAGCCCAGAGGTCTTCAATAGAACCTCCACCACGGCCAACGATAAGTAAATCTAGGTCATCCCTTTGATTGGCTTTTTGAATATTTTCAGCAATTTCCTGTGCAGCTCCTTCACCTTGAACCTTGGTTGGGAAAAGTAAGATTTCTACCCCAGGAAAACGACGACTAACGGTCGTAATAATATCTCGAATAACCGCACCACTAGGACTAGTGACAACCCCAATTTTTTTGACAAAATTAGGCAGAGCTTGCTTATGACGATCATCAAAGTAGCCTTCTGCAGTCAATTTTTTACGAAGCTGTTCAAACTGGATGGCCAAAGCCCCAATACCATCCGGCTCAGCCTTCTCGATAATAATGGAATAAGAACCACTAGGCTCATAAATCTGGACCCGACCAACGACATTGATCTTCATCCCTTCTTCGAGTTCAAAACCAAGCTTTTTGAAAACCCCAGCCCAAATCGTCGCCTGAATAACAGCTCCTTCATCCTTAAGTGAAAAATATTGGTGACTCGGACGTCGACGAAAATTGGAAACCTGCCCCGTCAAATATACCCTCTCTAAATAAGGATCACGGTCAAATTTCATTTTCAAATATTTGGTTAAGGATGTGACCGATAAATAGTCTGACACGACAACTCTCCTTTATTTAAGCAATCCTTGAAAACCTGAAGACATTAAAAAAGTTCTGTAGAACTATCATCCCCAAATCTTCTCAGTCAGCTTTTTAATTGTATACACGATTACTTAAAATTATACCAAAAAAGACTGTCAAAAGACAGTCTCAACCACCATTGTCAGGTGTTTTATATGGTTTCATTAATCGGTTGTATATGTTTTTGAAACGACGTCCCAAGAATCGCTTGAACCGTCAATACCACCATAGGCTTCGAGTTGCCCCTTCTTATCTACACGGAAAAGAAGAACATCATTACCATAGGCATCATAAAGTTGAGCATAAACTAGGTTATCATCATCATCGGTCCAAGAATAGACTTTCCAACCTAGATTCTTATAATTTTCTCCTGTTGACCCTTGTTCTTTAGCATAAGTAGAAACTACCCAGTCTTCTAACTGTTGGTCAGACAAGGATGAGGTATCAACTTGAGAGGATTGATTATCAGATGATGCTGCTTGTTCCTTACTTTTAGCTAACTGACCATTTTTCCATGGATTTGTTACACTCTCTTTTTGGTTATTACTATACCACATCAAGGTAACCACAGGAATAACCACTGCAAGTACTGCAACAACTCCAATTACCCATCTAATGATTTTAGGATCTTTGAGTTTATCAAAACTCGAAACTTTTCTTCCCTTTGTAGTTTCATTTTTACGACGTCTAAATTCGCTCACAGCTTTTTCCTCTTTTTCTTGAAAGTAGTCCCTTTTTTTCTTTTCCTCTTGTTCCAAGAGTTTTTGCACTTCCCTACGACCCTGCGGATCACTCGTTTGAGCCAATGAAATCTGCAACTGAAAAATACGATTATCCAAAGCTTGCTCATATTCTTTGGCTGCTTCTCTATCACCATTATCAGCTAAGGCTCTCAGATACTCTTCATTACTGAATTCAGCCATTCACTATATCGCTCCTGCTTCTAAATCGTTTCTTCTATTTTCTTAAAGCCTGAGACTTTTGTCAAGTTACTAGTTTGTAACAAATTCTTACAGCTGTAAAAAGCCGAAGAAAGTCACATTCTCCAGCTTATTTCTTGGTTGTTTCTTTATAATACTTACAATAACTTTGAAGAGGACATGTCTGGCACTTAGGATTCTTAGCTAAGCAATGATAGCGTCCAAAGAAAATCATACGGTGATGGCTGATAATCCAATCCCTCTTTGGGATTTTCTTCATCAGTTCCGCTTCGATTTCCTCTACACTAGCATCCTCTGGCACGATATTTAGCCTCTTAGATACACGTGAGACATGGGTATCTACAGCAATAGAAGGGATGCCATAGACTTCAGCCAATACTACGTTAGCTGTTTTTCGTCCCACACCAGGTAGACTTTCCAATTCCTTATGAGTTTTCGGAACCTGTCCATCAAAATTCATTAAAACTGCTCTAGCAGTCTTGATGATGTTCCTTGCCTTATTCTTATAAAGACCGATTGTTCGCAAACACATTTCAACATCATCAAGATTAGCCGAAGCCAAATCCTCAATTTCTGGATAACGCGCCCACAAGCCTGGTGTAATCTTATTAACAGCCTTATCAGTTGTCTGGGCTGATAAAATAACAGCAACTAATAGTTGAAAAGGAGTCTCCCAATCCAGCTCTCCATGAGCATTGGGAAACATCTCCCCCATGAGAGCTAGAGCCTCATTAACACGTTTTCTTCCTAACATTATTGGCCACCCCATAATTGACGGGCTGCATCCATACCTGTTTTGAAGTCATCCGAAACTTGGTGATGTTGCTTCTTACCTTGATGCTCCAAACGACGCTCTTCAACTTGAATTTTCGTCGTAATACCACTCAATTTCCAGTTACGCAGAACCCCTTTGATGTAATTCCAATTTGTCTTGCGGTTAAATACTGCTTCTTTCAAAGCCTCACGTATAAGTTCGGGATCAGTATGTTCTTCTTGGATTTCCTTGTTTAAATCTTCAATAACCATAGGATTCAAGATTCCCAAAGCTTGTTCTAACTCATCTGTTAACTGCTTGATGAGCTGTGTATTTGTTGGCTGACCAACTACAGGCCCGGTCGTTGTCTTTTCATTGCTCACTAACTTGTCCAAAACTGCCAAGGCAGGTGAAGCATCTACAACCATCTCAATTTCATTATTAACCTTAATAGTCGTGAAATCAAGGAGCCCAGCCTCAGTCAATGTCGTAATACTTTTATTAACTTCTGTTGGTGTCTTTCCAGTTGCTTGCGCTATCTGACTAGAAGCCACTTCTCCAATCTGAGTTGTTGTTTGTAGATAGAGAAATTGCCAAACTAGAAAGTCATCCGCAGATGGAAAAATATCCTTAAAGTGGAAAAATAAAGCATTAGGAAGGACCAGATTGCCTGATCGATACTGTTCAAAAAAACTCATATTTACCTTTCAGAGTAGCTAGACACCTAAAAAGTCTTTATGCGCTCACATAAGTCTTTTGAGACTGTCTACTACAAATAACCGTAGAATGAAAAATCGTCTTCCAACTCTTCTAAACGATAAGGTGTTTCTTGATATACCGCATAGTTAATCCAATTGCTAAAGAAGGCCGATGCCGCAAGATTCCAACGCAGTTTAGGTTCCTGACTTGGATCATCCTCTGGGAAATAGTTTGCCGGTACGTCTGGATCGATCCCGGCATCCAAATCTCTTCGGTATTCTCTGGCCAGAGTATCACGGTCATATTCAAAATGACCGAAACTATATACTTCACGAAGATTCTTACTTGCTAAGATGGATAAACCGACCTCTGGTCCTGACACAACAATATCTAAATCCGTCTTGTTTTTAATATCCTCGAGCGTAACCTCAGTATAGCGAGAGTGTGGTGACACAAAGCTATCATCAAAGCCATTCATAAGGAAGTTTTCAGGCATGTCAACCGTTTGTTTATAGATACCAGATAATTTCTCTGACAATGGGACCTTGTCAACTCCATGCTTATAATAGAGACCTGCTTGAGCTCCCCAACACAGATGAAGTGTTGAATAGACATGCTTTTTAGACCAGTCAAAAACCTGTGTCAATTCTTGCCAATAATCAACTTCTTCAAAAGGCATTTGCTCAACAGGAGCACCTGTTACGATGAGACCATCATAATACTTATGCTTAATTTCATCAAAAGTCTTATAAAAGGTTTCCATATGTTCGGCATGGGTATTTTTTGACTTATGACTAGCCATATAAAGAAACTCGACGTTAATTTGAAGTGGCGTATTGGCCAAAAGACGTAGCAATTGAGTTTCCGTAACTTCTTTAGTAGGCATAAGATTAAGGATTAAGACCTCCATTGGTCGAATATCCTGGCTACTAGCTCTGTTCTCATCCATGATGAAGACATTTTCCGAACGCAATACATCAAGAGCTGGTAACTTATTATCAAGTTTTATAGGCATAACAATATCTCCATCCTTATTTATTCTATCTTCATATTATAAACCGGGGAGGTATTGTTATCAAATATATATTTTCTCTAGTTAGCTATAGCTTTAAACTATATTTAGAGAGCACCTTTGTTTTAAAAGAGTTAAAAAGGCCCTAAGGCCTTTTGTTAATTCATAGAGAGATTTATCCTGGGAAGTTCATCAATACTTTAGTATCGTAACCTTCGATAGCATCACGTCCATTAAGACCATCAAGCTCAATCAAGAAGGCACAACCAGCAACGACACCACCTAGACGCTCAATCATTTCAATTGTAGCTTTGACGGTACCACCAGTTGCCAAGAGGTCATCAACGATAAGTACACGTTGGCCTGGCTTGATTGCATCGGCATGCATACAAAGTGTATCGACACCATACTCTTTTTCGTAATCGGCTGAAATCACTTCACGTGGCAATTTTCCAGGTTTACGAACTGGAGCAAAACCAATACCAAGTTCAAAAGCAACTGGACAACCAACGATGAAACCACGCGCTTCAGGACCAACAATCATGTCAATCTTCTTATCAGTCGCATACTGAACGATTTCACGGATAGCATAGCTATAAGCATTTCCATCAGCCATCAAAGGACTAATATCACGGAAAGTAACCCCTTCTTTAGGGTAGTTTTCAATAGATGCAATATAATCTTCTAATTTCATTTGTTCTTCCTATAGGCTTTTCGCCAAAAAAATATTTACATACCATTATAGCATGAAATATTAAATTTAGAAAATGCTAACCCTCATTTCAAGACGAATCCTTTGGATTAAGACTCCCCTACTTATACAGCCAATCATAAATTTCCTGTGGAGTTCCCAGAGCCATGAGTTCTTGGAACTTAACGAGTCGTTTCAGATCTTGGAAAATCTGACTGTCCTCGATCTCGCGTTTCTCAGCTTCTTTATTGACTGTCATAACACCATTATCAATAGTCACAAAGTCCAATTCATCAAAGATTTGAATCATCTTAATCAGAAGCATCTTGTCAATTTTAAGGTAATTGCTGAGTTCATCCAGTTTATAGCGGACATCGAACTCTGGGAATTGGTAAATGGTTTTATAGAGCCTTGCAAATTGCTCTCTTGTTCCATAACCTGTCAGATAATAGGCTTCCTTAATGCTATTTTTAAAATAGATAGCCTGGAAATCTTTACCTTCAAACCACTCTTTTAATTCTGTCGCTGATTCAGGTAGGGTGTTGAGGACAACCGCAGGCTCTGTGTCTGCTGCTTCTTCTACCGATGGTACGCCTTCAGGCAGTGCCATATTTTTTGAGCGGAAATCAAATAATTGAACACCATCCACACGCGCATCTTCTAGCATGAGCTGTAGCGTTGTCTGACCATTCCAAACATTAACAGATAAGGTTACTGCCAATTCCAAACCTTGAGCTTGCTGAAATTCTTGAAGCAAATGACCTTTATTAAAAGCGACAACGTCAAAGCTATCCTTGCCTTGCTTCACCTTAAACTTAAGATGGGCTCCATTTTGTCCCATTGTCCTAGCTTGAGTAACGGTAATATCATGTAGCCAAAAGACTGGCTTTTTATTATCCATACCAAAAGGTGCTAGTTTTTCAAGGCTCTTAATGGTATCCAAGCTAAGCTCGTTGAGTTGGAGCTCTTCATCTAAATTAAGCGTATTTTTGGCGCTTGTATCGATATCATTGTCGTAGACATAACTACATAAAATATCTGAGAGTTGACCAAGATTTTCCTCCGGAAGGGTCATCCCAGCCGCTCCAGCATGTCCTCCAAATGCAGTAAAGATATCTCGGTGGTCATTAAGGGCATGGAAGATATTGATAGATGCCAAACTACGGGCTGAACCCTTTGCCAAGCCATCTTCAATATTCAAAACCACTACTGTCTGGCTGATTTGCTCCATGATGCGCCCAGCCACAATACCTAGAACGCCAGGATGCCAACCGTCCTTGGCCAAAACCTGAACTGGTTTTTCCAAGTCTACCATAGTCATGGCTTCATCAAAGATTTTTTGAACAACTTCCTTACGTTCTTCATTTTTAGCATTGATTTCCAAAGCAATGGCTTGAGCTTCCTCATCATCAAATCCAGTCAGTAGTTCAATGGCTGGATTTGGATCATCTAAACGTCCCAAAGCATTGAGTTGAGGAGCCAGTTTAAAACCTACCGTTTCTTCGGAAATCGTTGTTGGGTCCACATCTGAAATGCGGAGCAATTCTTGAAGCCCGATACGCTCAGTAGTCTTGAGAATTTCCAGGCCGACCTTGACCATAATACGATTTTCATCCGTAAGGCTAACCATATCAGCAATGGTACCAATGGCTACCAAGTCCAACATCTCTGTAGGAATAGTTTCAAGGAGGGCAGTTGCCAATTTGAAAGCTACACCACATCCTGCCAAATACTTAAAAGGATAATCGGCATCCGGATGCTCTGGATGGACAATGGCGTAGGCATCTGGAAGTTGTGCCGGCATACTATGGTGGTCTGTAACGATAACGTCCACACCTTGCTCTTGCGCATAAGCAATAGCCTCATTACCCGCTACCCCATTATCCACTGTAACAATGAGTGAAATGCCTTCCTGCTCAATGAAATACTTGTAGACACTTTCATTTGGCCCATAACCATCTGTAAAACGGTTAGGCAAATAGACTCGAGCCTCAGCGCCCATCATTTCAAGAGCTTCCTTGACAATCGATGCTGACGTCATCCCATCCGCATCATAGTCTCCATAGACTAAGATTTGCTCATAATTTTCAATGGCCTGACGAATTCTAACCACTGCCTTGTCCATATCATGAAGAAGATATGGATCATGAAGGTGTGATAAATCAGCCTTAAGAAAATCTTCAAGAGCCTCTTCTGTCGTCACGCCACGTTCATAGGCAATCTTGGCTGCTGTTTCTGCCAACCCATGTTCTTTGGCAAGTTTAAAAAAGCCAGCATCTGGCTCTTTTGTGTTTATTTTCCAATCATACGTTGATGTAATCATGTTTTTATATTTTCTCCCTGTCATCTAGTCTACCTATTATAACATGAATAATTTTATCATAGTGGATAGAAGCCTAAGTTTCCTAAAAAGAGAATGGAAAACATCGGAAGGTGCTTCGACTCGTGCTACATTTCCAATAAAGCCCTGCTTTTCTGGATAAAATAAAAAACTGGGTATTACTCCTCATTTGACTTGTGTTTTCTCAAATATTCCTTTCTTCTCTTTTTTATCTAGATCTATTCTACTATCATTTTCAAGTAATATTAGGAAAAACAAGAAAAAGATTCCCTATTTGGAAATCCTTTTCATCAATATTTATAAATCATCCCTGTACAAGCTTGCTCTGAAAGTTCGATAAAGCCCAGAGATTGGTAAAAGGCTAGATTTTTCTCGCTACGTTCAGTGACAAGGAGTCGTTGATAGACATTGGGAAAAGTTGCTAAAGCCTCTTCTAAGAGTTTCTTTCCGATTCCTTGGCGCTGATGATCTGGTCGCACCAAGAGGTCCTGCACCAAAAGAACAGAGTGTCCATCTCCTACCAAGCGAATGTAGGCTACTAACTCTTCCTCATCATAAACTGCCAACTGCCAGAGACTAGCTTTGACAGCTTCTTCTAGCATAGCTGGGTTGTTGGTATAATTGGTCCAACCGACTGAACTGTACAGTGCGAGTAGGTCTGTCATCTCTGGAATCTCTTGTTTGTACTCTAACATCTTAACTCCTTTGTAATCTATAGTGCTGGAAGAAGGCGATATCCCGATCAGGGGACTCTTGTCAGACTTCCAACTCCATCTGAAGCATAGACTCTCGCCAGCCTTATTGGCCTTTGAAGCGATTGTCCTGCAGGGCGTATTATACCTGTCCTCCGGGTTTCCGGATGGTTTCTAAATAGACTTGAATATTGACTGCCATCTAGCATTCCCCTATTTGTAGTTAAACACATTGGTAGCTAGTTTGTCCGAGATGCGTGGAAATAGCGTATATCCTTTGTGCGCAACCGCTAATAGTCGTGGCAAGTTAACTTCACGTTTGTTTTTGCCCAGAATACGGACAATCTTTTTAGCCACGTATTTAGGACTGAGGACAAACTTCTTAACACTCTCAAGATAGGCTCCAGAGGGATCAGCTTGATCAAAGAAGCTTGTCTCAATTGGACCAGGATTGACTGTAGTCACATAGACTCCTTTATCAGCTAGCTCCAGACGCAGGGCATCTGAGAAGCCAATTACCGCAAACTTTGTCGCTGCATAGACACTTGAGTTGGCTGTCGCAATTTTCCCCGCCATACTGGCGATGTTGATGATATGGCCATGGCCTTGCTCCACCATTTTCTCAGCCATCAGACGTGAAAAGGTCATCGTCGCAAAGGTATTGATATCAAACATATCACGGATCTCTTGGCTAGTGTAATGATCATAAGACTTGAATTCACCGAAACCAGCATTATTGATAAAGACGTCAATACGTCCAAATCGTTGATAGAGATAATCTACCATTTTTTTAATGGCATTGTCGTCTCTAAGGTCAATGGCAAGGCAGGTTTTATTTTCCACATGGCGATAACATTTCTCAAGTTTATCCTTGTCTCGTCCTAAGAGAATAATCCCATCACTGGGTGAGAGCTGCTTGACAATTTCTTGTGCAAGCCCTCCTGAAGCACCAGTAATAGCGATAATACGTTGTTTAGCCATTAAATCTCTACCTCTTCTAGGTCACGAACGATGTGGGTGTTTTCGAAAATTGTTTTAGCATCTGCCGCCATCTTACCGATATCACGCCCTAAGAAACGTGCTGATACGTGATTTAGAAGAAGGCGTTTGGCTGATGCATCCTTAGCAACTTGAGCTGCTTGCATGTTGGTTGAGTGACCATGGCTCTTGGCAATTTTTTCATCGCCCTTACCATAAGTAGACTCGTGGACCAAGACATCTGCCCCCAAGCCAAGACGAACACTGGCATTCGTCTTACGAGTATCACCTAAGATAGTAATAACCTTACCTTTCTTAGGTGCGGAAATAAAATCCTTGGCAATGATTTTAGTTCCATCTTCAAGAACCACATCTTGCCCATTCTTAATTTGACCAAAAAGAGGACCAAATGGCACACCTGCTGCTTTAAGAGCCTCAGCATCCAAGGTTCCTTCAAGATCCTTTTGAACCACACGGTAACCAATACAAAAAATGGTGTGATCCAACTTATCTGCATAAACAGCGAACTTGTCATTTTCCATAACCAAGCCTAGCTTATGCTCATCAATTTCCTTAAAATGCACATGGTAAGGGAGGCGTGTCCCAGAGGTACGAAGACTAGTCATAACATATTGTTTAATGCCGACTGGACCATAAACCTCTAGATCTGTTTGTTCTTCACTCGATTGGAAAGAACGGCTAGCCAAGAAACCAGGTAGGCCAAAGATATGGTCTCCATGCATATGTGTGATAAAGATTTTTTTAACTTTACGAGGTTTGATTGTTGTTTCTAAAATCTGACGTTGGGTACCTTCTCCACAGTCAAACATCCAGACCTCATTGATTTCATCGAGTAACTTCAGAACCAGACTCGACACGTTACGGGCCTTGGAGGGCTGCCCGGCACCCGTCCCTAAAAATTGTAATTCCATGACTTCCTATACTTTCTATCTATCGTTCTTCTTATTTCTGGACAATATAAGCCAGGCATTCACGCTGAGCAAAGCCGTAATAAACGGTTTGCCCTTTATATTGAGACAAAAGTTCCACTAATTCGTCTTGATTGAAGCTAGCCAACTTAATGACATTTCCCTTCAATTTAGTTACACGACTAAGTAACTGTGTCTCAGGTGCTAACTCTTCCAATACTTCTTCGTCAAAATCAACCTTGGCCATCTTAATTTGAGTGCCTTCAAGATAAACCTTATACTGAGGAAAAACTTGAGCAAGCTCAAACAAAATGCTAGCCGTTGGAACCTCTAAATGCTCAGCAAAGACTAAGGCCACCTCATCAGCATTTTCATAGCAAAATCCATAAGATTTTCCTGACAGATTGAGACGAATAAAAGGCTTATGCTCATCAAAAGATGGTGCAGGGTTAAAGAGGTTCAACTCTTTTGAAAGGTCCAAATAGTAATCCGTCGCTGCTTCAGGAGATTGTTTTTGGTAAATCTCTGCAAAATAAGCATTAATCACGCTTGGTGGTGGCGTAATGAAAGCCAATTTTTGACTGTCCGAAAGGTCTGACAAGGTATTTTCCAAATAGACCTTATCTAAACTTGTAAAACCACCATATTTTAAAGCTAAATCCATATAATCAGTCATAAAATTCTTCCAATTTCCATTTATTTTTCGGTGAAATATAACCTGTAATTTCTTCCACTTCTGTCTCAAATGTGTAGCTATCTAGCAAGGCTAATTGACTCAACTGATAAAGTTTATACGCTTGATCCTGATGAACCTTAATACTAAAGGGTTCAAAAATCTGTTGAATTTCGTCAATCAAGAGTCTTCTGAGAGCCTCACGACTTCCCTTGTCACGTGCTGAGAGACGAACATTAGGAAAGACTGTTGCTACTAGATTATCAGCTACATCCATCTTATTGTAAATTGCTAGACGAGGGATATCAGTCATGTCTAAGTCTTTGAGAATGTCTAAGACCACCTTTTCATGCTCTTCGTGATTAGGATCACTCGCATCAATGACATGCAAAAGAAGGTCCACATTACGACTTTCTTCAAGTGTTGACTTAAAGGCAGCAACCAATTCTGTTGGCAAGTCCTGGATAAAACCAACCGTATCTGTCAAGGTCACTTGAAACTGATCCTTTAAGTAAATTTTCTTAGTCGTTGCATCCAAGGTCGCGAAAAGTTCATTAGCCTCATACTGCTTATCATCCGTCATTAGGTTCATGATCGTTGATTTCCCAGCATTGGTATAACCAATCAAACCAATTTTAAAGGTAGTTGAATCAACACGCTTTTCGCGAATGGTTTCTCGGTTCTTCTCAACAATCTTTAACTGGCGTTCAATATCAGCAATCTGGTTACGAATCGAACGACGATTGAGCTCCAACTGACTTTCACCAGGTCCTCGACTACCAATGCCCCCTGCTTGACGGCTGAGCATAATCCCCTGACCAGCTAAACGGGGCAACATGTATTTTAGTTGAGCTAGGTGAACCTGAAGTTTCCCTTCATGGCTTCTAGCTCTCATGGCAAAGATATCCAAAATTAATTGCATACGATCAATAACTTTTACGCCAAATGCCGCCTCAAGATTGGTATTTTGACGAGGCGTTAAACGGTTATTGACAATGACCGTAGTAATCTCATCCGCATCCACCATAGCCTTGATTTCTTCTAATTTTCCTGAACCTACGAAAGACTTACTATCATAGCGTTCACGTTTTTGGGTATAGCTAGCTACAACCTCTGCTCCTGCAGTTTTGGCAAGACTGGCAAGTTCCTCCATTGACATGTCAAAATGCTCTGTTTCTTGCAATTCAACACCTACTAAAATAGCACGCTCTTGCTGTTTGGCTGTCTCTATCATAGCAAACCCCTTTTCGAAATAGTCGACTTCTATTATACCACAGGCAGGGGTAAAGAAAAGGTCACAGGCCTTAATTTTTTTCAAAGAAAAACAAGTTGGATTAACCAACTTGCTTTCTCTTAATGTTTACGTGTCGGTTTCTTTTTCGAACCCTTACGACGCTTGCCTTGATGAATGCTTGGCGTATTTTGAGAAATGGTTTGACGCATTTTCTCAGTGGCCTTATCAACCTTATCTTTAGCCTTGCCCAATTCTTGAGTGGCCATAGTAACACTCTTTGAAGGCTTGTTTTTCTTAGACTTACTCTTAGAAATAGGTTTCACTTGACTAGTTCCAGACGTACGCATACGGCGAGACATAGCCAAGAGAATTTTATTTTCCTCGTTGAGGTTAGTCTGATAAGCCATTGAAAGCACCAAACCAACACCAATCAAGTTAGAGATGAGCGATGATCCCCCTTGAGAAATAAAGGGCAAAGGAATACCGGTCAAAGGAAGAATTCCAACTGCTGCCCCAATATTTTCAAAAATATGGAAGACAATCATCATGATAAAACCTGTCGAAATAAAGGTATAAAAACGGTTGTTAGATTTGAACGTCACTCGCAACATGCGGTAAATGAGGAAGAGATAGGTTAGAAGAACCAATCCACCACCTACCAAACCAAAATCTTCCGCAATGACTGTGAAAATCATATCACTCTCACGAACCGGTACGTTCAACTCCAGATGATTAAAGCCTTTACCATAGATTCCTCCAGTACCAATCGAAATCATCCCTTGTGTCTGTTGAAAGGCGATACCATCTGCATAAGTGAAAGGATCCAACCAAGCTGAGATACGGTTAATCTGGTAGGTTTGCACCCCCATCTTGAGCATGGCTTCCTTACCCCAATCTGTGGTAAATACCATCACAAACAAGGCTAACCCTGTTGCAAAAGCTAGAACTACCGGCAAGATAATACGCCAGGATATCCCCGAAACCACTACGATACCGGCTAAAATAGCCAGAAAGACTAAAGCAGTCCCCATATCTCCTTGAAGAACCAGTAAGCCTAAAACAGGGAGCGTGACTGCAACATATTGGAAGAGTAGCAACCAGTCATCCTGAAGGTTGGTCACTTCCTTACCCTGCTTAGCCCAAACACCTATTCTCGATAGAAAAAGGATGTAGGATATCTTCATAAATTCAGATGGTTGAAAAAGGGTAACTGATCCAATGCTTACCCAGTTTTTCGCTCCCGTCGAAGCTACCAAAGCAGGGGAATAGAAAACGAGAGGTAGAACCATAAGCCCCAGACCGAAAATATAGAGCCAGGGGGTTACCTTCCAAAGAAACTCTGTATTAAATAACATGACAACAAAAGCAAGTACTGAACCTAGAAAAATCCATAGTACTTGCTGAGACATGACTTGCACAAGATTCTTTGGGTAATCAAAATTTGTCGCGATAAATATCGAAACCAGGCCAACCAGTAGCAGTATGAGAACTGGCAGGAGAATCGAGTAATCTATCCGACTTTCAATAGTATTTTTTGACTTAGCCATGTGTACTCCAAAATAAAGATTTAGCAAGAGTTATTATACCACTTTTTTGGCCAGACAAATGACCTGAATGTATAAAAGTTAGACAATTTTTTATGAAAAAAGCAACCACAAAAGTGATTGACTTCTTTCATTCATTAATCTTAATTTGACACGTAGCCTTTTCCTTGAGCGTTGAAGTATACCCATTGCCCTGAAGGAATTTTAACCCAACGATTAATAGCCTTTTCCCCTGTATGAACATCATAGTAAGAGATTGAGCCATCAGGATTCGTAGCTGTTGCCCCCTTCACTTGTTTACCAGTTTGGTCAAAGTAAAGGTTTTGGCCGTTGATCGTCTGTTCGCCAACAGCAACTTCACCCTTGGCATCAGCATAATACCAGTTGTTATCTCCAGTAGTAAAGAAGGTTGAGACTAACTTATCACCAGTAGCTCCATGGTAATATGAGCGACTGCCATTCGCATTTGTTGCAAAGCCACCTTTAACCTGTTTACCATCAGTACCAAAGAAGAGTTTTTGACCGTTGATAACTTGAGCTCCTGTAACGACATTACCTTTAGCATCAGCATAATACCATTTATCATGACCAGTCGTAAAGAATGTAGAAACTAATTTATCACCAGTATCCCAATGGTAGAATGAACGGCTTCCGTCAGTGTTAGTCACGAAGCCACCCTTAACTTGGCGACCGTTAGCATCGAAGTAGAGATGTTGACCATTGATGACCTGAGCACCTGTAACATTACGTCCATAAGAGTCTGCATAGAACCAGTTATTATCCCCAGTTGTATAGAAGCCTGGTGTATGTGCCTTAGTCACAACACCCTTAGCATCGATATTAAAGGTTTGACCATTAACTACTAGTGATGTATCCACAAGTTTCACACCTGTAATGGCATCGTAGTATGAAGTCGTACCATCAGGATTGTTCACAAACTCACCTTTAACTTGTTTACCTGACTCATCAAAGTAGAGCTCGTCACCATTGATGGTTTGCGCACCACGAAGAACATCACCTTCGTTATTTGCATAGTAAGTGGCATCACCAACTTGGAAGAAGCGATTCTTAACTTGAACACCTTTTTCATTGAAGTAAAGGTTTTGTTTACCTACCTTAGTAAATCCAGTGGCAACATAGCCCTTATCATTAGCGTAGTACCAGTTACCATCTTGTTCAAAGAAGCCTGAGTACTTACGTTCACCTGAATCGCCACAGAAGAACATCAAATGGCCGTCTTTTGTAGGAATGAAGATGCCTTTAGCTTGGTAACCATTGTCATAGAAGTATTTTTCCTTACCTTCTACTTCAGTCAAACCAGTAGCCATGATGCCACCTTTGAAGAAGTATTGGTAGAATTTCTCTTCCTTACCACTATCATCTTTAACAGTAACTTCTTTCCAACCAGTTTGAGTCGTCAATTTACCTGACTTACCATAAACCAATGATTGACCTTTGGCATTTTTAATAACACCATCAGTAAACATAACACCATTTGGCAAGAAGAAATAGTTTGAACCGTCGATAGCTTGTTCACCAGTTACAAGGTAACCCTTATCGTTAAAGTAGTACTGTTTGCCATTATATGTCACAAATTGACTCTTAGCTTGAGTACCAGATGTTGTATAATAAGTTACCCCTGTACCATCATAAGCAAATCCAGTTTTAGCTTTTGTATCACCAGTCAAGGCAGCTGGAAGGAAGGTACCTTTATCGTTAACGGTGAAGTACAATTTACCATCGCTGAGAACGTAGTCTGAACCACGTTTTTGGATGTTTGTACCGTTAAAGTACTTAGCTTCCCATTGTTTAATCTTCACAGATGGATCAATTGTCTTACCTGACGCTTCCATAACTTCTTTGAAGATTTCTGGATAAAGTTTTTGAAGTTTGTCGAGGAAGGCCCCACCATACTGTGCTTGGAAATCATTTCCTGATGACTTGGTATTTGTCACATAGAGCTTATTAACCAAGCTAGTATCATCAAGCACCTTACCATGCGTATCTGTACGAGTAGCTGTCACTACTTCTTTACCTGGGAGAGTATACAATTGGTCTGGAACCCAGTCAGCAATGACTTGAATACCTTGTTTGTGAAGAGCCTTGAGGGCATCACGAAGATCTTCTTTTGAACCATATTTATTGTTTTTGCTCATGGCAAAGTCGTAACGGTCTGTGAAGGCATAACCATTTTCAATAATAGAATCAAGGAAAGTGCCATCCTTAGATGAGACATATTGAGGTGCAATCTCAAATGACGTAATACCCCATGACTTGAAGAGGTCTGCGTTAGCTGCAATCAATTTGTTAGTATATTGACTATCCTCTTTGACAAAGTCTTGGAAGTTTGAGAAACCTTCGTAAATCACTTGTGCTTCAAGTGCTGCAGAAGAGCTATAAACCTTATCCCCTTCTTTGTAGGCTTTTGTTGATGGTTTGGCAAGAACGTTTTGATCGTCAGTCGCACCTACTGGTACCCAAACTGAAAGGTAACCACTCATATCAACAGTCTTAAAGCCTTTGATTTCATCAGCTGTGAAGACAAGATTTCCTTGTGCATCTGTGTATTTAACAATCTTAGTATCTGAATCATTCAATGAGGACACGATACCTTTATCCGTACCAAGCAAGAGTGGACGGTAGGCTTGGTTCTTGTGGGCTGCACCCATATTTACAGTAATTGTTTCACCATCTGCTAATTTCAAATCTGGGTTATTAGCAATGAGGGTCAACATACCAGAATTACGACCGTATTTTCCACCTTCTGTATCAGTCTTAGACATCAAATCTTGACCATAACGGACAGAAACCAAAACTTCTTTATTGTCTTTAGCAGACGATACGCCATCTCCAGCAAGATTGTGGATATAAGATGTTTGTCCACCAGCTACATATTTAGGACGCGCTTTAAGAAGAGTTGTGATTTGATCAAAGTATGGTGATTTCTTAGCCATGTACTGACCATTATCAGTATACAAGTCTCCATAATAAACACGTGTTGCTGCACCCATTGTTTGAAGCATCAAAGCATAAGCTCCAGGAATATTTGAATGCGTATATTCCTTATCCACTTTCAACATATCAGCATTATAAATGTCAAAAGCTTGTTTCAATTGATCTAATGTAAAAGTAAATCCATCTGTTGTAGGATCAATTTTTTTGCTGATAATGTCTGCGATAACCGTTTGAACTTCTGAGTCGTGTGCACGAACAAAGAGATAGGTTGCAAAACCAAGTTGATCATATGATGTAACTTCCGCACGGTTTGAAAGACCGAAATAACCACCGTTAATAAGGTCCTTCATTGATGCATTACGAGCACCTGTACCTTTATTAGTTACTGGACGAGTCAATCCATGAACAATAGACAAACGGAGACCATTATCCATAGAAAGGGCAGCTGTATTATGTTCGTCCACATAATATGGGTCGTTTTGAGACCAAGCTTCAAGAATTGAGATATTAGCAAGGGCACGTGCTTCAGACTCATTGACCTTGTAAGCAGCCTTCATGTATGAAGACACTAATTGAAGCATATCGATGCTGACATTGTCCACAGCATCAACACGGATACCATCAAAGTGAGCATCTTTGTCCTTGTCACCAAAGACGATTTGTCCCCAGTTCATGAAGTAATACAATTGGTTAAGCATTTCAGCTTGCACAATTGGGTTTGAGTTGTCGATATCGCTTGAAAGCAAGAACTCATAACCAGCATCACTACCACTCTTGATCTTATCGTTTGCCAAACGACTTGTTGCCGTTTGGTCAAGTTTACGGTAGTCTGAGTTAGCCCACTTCGTTAAATCACTATTAACAAAGAGGAGAGCCCCTTTTTGGAAGTGTTCTTTACCTGGAGATTCAGAGTTAATGTCCCATTTATCTTGGTCTTTAACAAAGGCCTCGATTGACTGACGCAACCAGTCTGTTGACTTATTAGCAGCAATCTTAACCTCAATCTTACGTTGAATGATTTGAGCAGCGGCATTCAAGCTAGCTTGAGAATTTTCAATCGTAAAGACATCTTTTGTTTCTTCACCATTGCTAAGAGCCTTAGTCATGTAGTTCAAGTAAGCTACTTGAGTATCCTTATCAGGCCACCAAGACATCAAAAGTGGGCGAAAATCTTTTTCAGTTGACGCTTTCCAAGTTGTTCCTGCTTCAAGGATTTCTTTTGGACGGTACCAACTATCAGCTGTCAAATAACCATCAACAAGTTCAAAGCTTGCTTTTGTTGAATCGTAAGCAGCATTGTTTTTAGTAAAATCAGTGACAAGATTTGTTGTTTCTTGTGTGAATGAATAAGTTGATGTGCTTGAAAGGACACCATTCTCATCAAAATAAAGGACCTGACCATTTACAGTAATGGCAAAGTTTTTCTTATGTGATCCATCTTCTAAAAGATAGTAATATTTACCATCTTTTTCTTTTTTAATATTATCGAGTGAGACTGCAGCTTTAATTTCAGCTTCAGAAAGCTCTTTAGACTTCTCAGTCGTTGGAGCGGCTACTCCAGCATTTGCAGCTACTTCAGATGTTGTAGCTGTTTCTGGTTTAGCGGCTACTTCTGGCTTAGCAGTCGTTTCAGGTTTGGCTTCAACCTCTACTGCTGCAGCTCTATCACTAGTTGCTCCTGAATTTGGTTGAACTGTCGTTTCAGCTGGTTTATCAGCAGTAACTGCTGCTCGGTCTGTTGTTGTGGCATTTGAAGTATTTGCCACCTCTGTTGTTGTGCCTACCTCTTTTTCAACCACAGGATTTGTATTTTCCCCGACTGTAGTTGTTGAAGGTGATCCATTAGTATTATTTATTTCTTCTGCCGAAACAAGTGAAGACGTGGTAACACTAGCACCAACAATGGTAGCCAAGGCTACTGAAGCAACCGCTAAAGTAACCCATTGCTTCTTCACTTTGTGCAGTTTATAGCGTACTTTATTTTCCATATTCAATTTTTCCCCAATATATTTTTTGTCTAAAAATCTACACCTTAAAGACTCATTTATTATATCATTTTTTAGCGCCAAAAAAACTTGATAAATCTTATTTTAACGAGTTTTTTACTATCTTAATGAAAGATTAAATAATTGTCATGTAATCGAATTGGATACTGTCAATAATTTTGTGTAAACACTCAAGTAGAGTTGAAGAATGTTAATCAAATAAGCTTTCAAGTGTGTCAGCACATTGGCCAAACCCTTTGTGGATACGTTGACTTTGCTTGAAATTATAATTTTCAAACAAAGTAACTAAATAACGTTCCAGAGCCTCCTCGTTAGGAGAGTGGGACAGAAATCGGTAATTCGTTAGAAGTCGATTTCGTCGTCACACCTCCGCACAGTTGAGTAGGGCTGTAAAAACTGATGAAATCAGCGTAGTAGAGCCCACTCAACCACTGCGTCTTGCTCGACAATCCAAAGACAATTAAGAGGCTAGGACTATTGTCCCAGCCTCGTTTGACGTTTGATTTCTTTGTTAAGAGACTCAATGAGGTTTGTCGAATAAATGCTGTGCCAAATCTGGTAGGGAAACTGATAAAAAGTTAAAAGATTATCCGTATTCTCCAGACTTTCCATGACTTTCCTATACTTTGGTTTCCATTCAGCGATAAAGTCCTCCAAAGCTAGGACTGCTATTTCTAAATTTTCAGTACGATAAATCGTTTTAAATTGCTTCAAAATAACCGCTCTATCTGCTCGTTTCACTTTACTAGCTAGATTTCGACTAATATGAATTAAGCAACGTTGTTGTTTAGCTAATGGGTAAGCCTGACTGATCATCTGCTCAAGCCCCTTGAAGCAATCGGTCGCTACATGAGAAACCTGTTGAATGCCTTGTTTTTGAAGCTTATCTAACAGGGTGGACCATGAATCATTGTTTTCATTTGGGGCGATTTCATATCCAAGAACAACCTTCTGTCCTTCTGGTGTAATGCCAAGTGCGATATGAATACATTCTTTATTAACGGCTCCACGTCTTAATGGAAGATAGGTTCCATCAAGAAATAAAACAGAGTAATTGGCTTCTAAGCTTCTCTCATGAAAAGCAGAGACATTCTCCTGAGTTGTTTTTGAGATATTAGAAATTGTGGCAGGACTATAGTGATGACCATCCATTCGCTCGATGATGTCACTAATTTCTCAAGTCGTTACACCGGTTTGATAGAGTTTGATAACCATCTCTTCCAAGTAGACATCTCGACGTCCATAAGAGGGGATCAAAGCTGGGGTAAAGTTTTCATTACGATTTCTTGGAATAGTTAACTGAACAGTCCCATATTTGGTTTCAAATTTCCGTGAATACGTTCCATTACGACTATTACCAGAATTATGGCCTACTTTTTCGTAAGGCTCATACCCTAAAAAGGCTGACAATTCTGCTTGAAGCAGATCATTCATAGCCGTTTCAAGAGAAGTACGGAAAAATTCATCAATATCTTGCTTTTGGGCTAGGAAGTTAAGTAGTTCTGTGCTAAACTGAGTCATAGGAATAAATCTCTTTCTAGTAATGTGTTGCAACTCTACCATAACGGATTTATTCCTTTTTGTGTTCACACAACTTATTTTACACTACCAGAGTGGGGCCAACCCCTTCATGATGACCGTGCTCTTTTTGAGTTACTTTGTTTGGAAACTTACCAGTCGGGTCTGTCTTGGGAAACGGTTCTCAACAAGCGCCAAGCTTTCAGAGAATCATTTTACAACTACCAAGTCCAAGGTGTTGCGGAGATGATGGATGCAGAGTTGGAGGACTTGTTAGACAATCCAACCATCATTCGAAATCGAGCCAAGATTTTTGCTACGCGTGCCAATGCTCAAGCATTTCTACAAGTCCAGAAAACCTACGGTCCCTTTGATGCCTACCTCTGGTCTTTTGTGGATGAGAAAACCATCATCAATGATGTTCCTGACCACAGCCAGGCACCTGCTAAAACACCTTTGTCTGAAAAGTTATCTCAAGATCTCAAAAAACGAGGCTTCAAGTTTACAGGTCCAGTCGCAGTTTTAGCTTTCCTACAGGCGGCAGGTCTGGTTGATGACCATGAGAATGATTGTGAAGGGAAATGCGGAAGTTAGTGAGTGCAGCGTTTAATTATCTGAGAATAGAGAAAAGAGGCTGGGACAAAAGTCCTAGCCTCTTCTTGTTTTTGGATTGTCGAGCAAGACATAGTGGTTGAGTGGGCTCTACTACGCTGATTTCATCAGCTTTTACAGCCCTACTCAACTGTGCGGAGGTGGGACGACGAAATCGAATTCTAACAAATTACCGATTTCTGTCCGACTCTCTTTTATACATATTATTAGATTTGTTAAAGTGAGGTCAAAAAAGTGAGTCCACCCAAAATAACACCAGCTGAATTTGGAATGATTAGTACCCAATCCTTTTTAGGTTCTTTTGTCCATCCATAAATAACCCAGATTAAGCAAGATATAGCAGCTGATAAAGGTTGAAATGGTTGAGCTTTATTTCCCTCTAAATTGGCGATAATTTGAGGAATGTAGGCAATAAATACTATAATTCCAATAAAGGCACCAATGGAACCTACAATTCGATTAATTTTTTGTTTTGTCATATTCACCTCCAACTATAGAGTATCAAAATGTTTGTAAATAGGCAAGGAATATGCTAATTTGTTGTTATTTTCTGTACAAAATAGAATAAAATGTTTATATTTATATTTTGCAGAGGATAAATCTACAAAGTTTTGGATATACTTAAATATTTTTTCATGATTGTTTAAAGATTAAATGAATAGTAAAGGGTAAAAAATCCCGGTTCTTGTGATGTTGAACCAGGATACGTTTCTATTCTTCTTAATAACGTGATGGGCCTGCACTTGCGCTTCGGATATTGAAGCGTTTCTTGAGATAGAAGCGAAGGGCGAGGAAGGCTGCTCCTAGAATGACCAAAGGCGGTGGAGCAAGGATTGGATTGAGAACTGCTGGTAGGGAGCTTGTTGCGAAGAAGACAGCCAACCAGAGAACCATAGCAGCTAGGATGACGAGGATTGATTTCCATAAAGGGTTTGACCAATGTTCTGACACACTTGAAAGCTTATTTGATTAACAATCCATAACTCTACTTGAGTGTTTACACAATATTATTGACAGTATCCATTACTTCAAAACAGTCTTTAGGACTTTTCTTAAACATAAACAATACATCAAAAATGCACTAAAAACACATTACTCAAATGTAAAATTGGAGGGGACCAATAAGCTTATCAAAGATATTAAACGTCTGGGCTTCGGTTTTAGAAATTTTATCAACTTTAGGAAGCGTATTTTCATCATTCTGAACATACAAAAAGAGAAGACCTACCAGGTCCTCTCTAGATGTTAACTTTTCGTCACCCACTACAGTTGACAAAGAGCCTAAAAAAGAGAACCGAAGTTCTCCTTTTTATTTTATTCTATTAGTTTAACACTCTAGGTGGGTAAGCAATACCAGTCTTATCAAAGTAAACGTAGATTCCTGGTTGGATTTCTATCCATGTGCTGATGGCTTTCTTACCACTATCACCATAGTAATAGCTAATACGACCATTACCAGCAGTTACCGTTTGTCCTTTTACTTGTTTACCATCTTTAGCGAAGTAATACGTATCAGCACCGATTTTAACTTCACCAGTTACTGTCTTACCATTAGAACCAATGTAATACCAATTGTTATCACCTGTTGTGAAGAATTCATTAGTCAAACGTTCACCTGTTGCAGCATCGTACTTGCTATAGGTACCATCTGCATTCTTAACAACGCCACCTTTAACTTGACTTCCATCTTCTTTAAAGTAGAGGTGTTGTCCATTGATAACTTGAGCACCTGTAACAGTCTTACCGTCAGCGCCTGCATAGTACCATACATTTCCATCAGTTGTGAAGAATTCGTTAGTAACTAATTCTCCAGAACCTTCTTTGTACTTACTATAAGTACCATCTGCATTCTTAACAACGCCACCTTTAACTTGACTTCCATCTTCATTAAAGTAAAGTTTTTGACCATTGATAACTTGAGCACCTGTAGCGGCAACACCATTTTCATCGAAGTGGTACCATTTACCATCGATGTTCCTCCAAGTGTTCTTGATAGCATTACCAGTATGAGCTTCGAAGTAATAAGTCTTACCTTTATAGGTTGCTAACTTATCTTTAGTTTGGAAACCGTCTTCTCCAAAGTATTGTGTGAAGCCATCAATAACCGTAACACCTTTGGCCATGACACCTTCATTAGTGAAGTAACGGAATTTCACAACCTTAGACTCTTTACCGTCTTTAGTTTCAGTAACATCAAATTTAGTGTAACCGCCCTTATACATTTGACCCTTAGTGTTGTAAAGGTAGGTATTACCATTAGCATCAACATAGTAGGCATTACTCAACATGATACCGTTTGGCAAGAAACGATAAACGTCTTTACCATTTGGTGAGTATTCACCGTTTGTAATCATGTGACCACGAGCATCGAAGTAATAGGTGTTACCATTGAAGGTTACAAAGGCAGATTTAGCTTGAGTACCACTTGTACCGAAGTAAGTGATTCCCTTACCATCACTTGAGAATCCAGTAACAACCTTTTCTTTACCTGTCAATTGAAGAGGAATGAAGTTACCATCTTTAGTGACTGTGAAGTATTTACCAGTTGCTTCATCGCTAAGTACATAGCCAACACCACGTTCAAGAACGTTTGTTCCGTTGAAGTATTCAGCCTTCCATTGTTTCAATTTAACAGAATCATCAATTGGTTTACCAGTTGAGATGATGTTTACCTTGAACATTTCAGGGTACTTAGCTTTAAGCTCAGCCAAGAATTCACCACCGTATTGAGCTTGGTAATCTTTGCCTGATGACTTAGTGTTAGCCACATAAAGTGAATGATCGATGATAGCGTCTGCAATTTTACGGCCGGCACCATCAGTACGAGTTGCTGTTACAACTTCTTTACCTGGCAATTGGTAAATTTGGTCTGGAACCCAGTCAGCGATTGCTTGGATACCAGCCTTGTGAAGTGCTTTAAGAGCATCACGTAAATCTTCTTTAGAACCGTATTTATTGTTCTTACTCATAGCAAGATCGTAACGGTCTGCAAAAGCATAACCATTTTGGATAACTGAGTCAAGGAAGGTACCATCGTCAGCAGAAACAAATTGAGGTGCCATTTCAAATGATGTTACGCCCCATGATTTGAACAAATCAACATTTTCAGCAATCTTACGGTTAGTATAAACTGAAGGATCTGAACCATCTGGAATAGTTTGGAAGTTAGAGAAACCTTCGTAGATCAATTGTGAATCATAAGCTTCAGTCGCTTTAAGAGTCAACTCTCCAGCTTTTTTAGCTTCTGTTGAAGGCGCTACTCGGATATCTTGATCATCTGAAGCTCCAACTGGAACCCAAACTGCTACGAAACCAGACATATCAAAGGTTTCATAACCCTTAATGTCATTAGCACCGAAAGTCAAGACACCATTGCTGTCTGTTTCTTTCACATAACCTGCTGCGATTGCATCTGCATCAGATGTAAAGTTCTTGATACCATCAGCTGTACCAACAATCAAAGCACGGTATTTTTGGTTGGCATGGATTTTACCCATTTCAACGTTTAGCTTAGCTGACTGATCCAAAGTCAATTTTGGATTGTTTGCTACAAGTGTCACCTGACCAGATGTACGGCTGTATTTAGAACCTTCTGTATCATCAGCTGTCATGATGTCTTTACCATAACGTACTGAAGCATAGACTTCATTTGTACGGTAGAGTTCAACATCTGAATTGTCCATCTTACCATCAGTTGGCAACCAGTATGAACGTTGAGCTTGTCCACCAGATACATACTTGATACGATTCTTCATCAAGTTAACGATGGTATCGTAATATGGAGACTTAGTTTCCATGTAATTACCATTATCTGTATAAAGGTCTCCATAGTAGACACGAGTTATTGTTTCCATGTTTTGCAACATAACAGCGTATGCTGCTGGGATGTTGTTCAAGGTATATTTTTTGTCGTTGCTGAGCATGTCTTTGTTATAAATCTCAAAGGCTTTCTTCATTTCAGCATCAGTGATTGTGAAACCATCTGATTTTGGATTGATTTCTTTCTTGATGATTTCAGCAATAATATCTTGAACGTTGTTATCATGGGCACGGATAAAGACGTAGTTTCCTGACGCATCTCCGTATTTCTCGTTGTATTTACCGATTGTAGACTGTTTAACTGTTCCGTCTTCGTTATAGGCCTTGCTTCCATCTTTGTTAATCCAATCAGTCTTTTCATCACGTTGTGTCGTGTTGAAAGTATTGTTATACAAAGGACTTACAGCCGGTGTACGTTCTTTGATTGGTTTAGCCAATGAGAAGAGGAGAGCCAAACGTTGTTTGTTTTCCATGGCAAGCGCAGCGCCATCTGTCTTGTCATTGTAGTGGTTGTCATTAAGACTCCATGCTTCAAGGACTGAGATGTGAGCAAGAGCGTTTGCTTCAGATTTGTTAACACCATAGTACTCACGGAAGTAGTTTGTGTAGAGTTGAAGCATGTCTGCATCGACATTATCTACCGCGTCGACACGGATACCATCGAAGTTAGCATCCTTGTCACCCATAACGATTGAACCCCAGTTCATAAGGTAGTGGATTTGGTTCAATTGTTCCGCTTGAACAACTGGGTTTGACAAATCTACGTCATTAGCTAGCAAGAAGTCGAAACCACCCATGTGGTTTGGATCTGATTGCTCATCAAGAATCGATTTATCAATTGTACCAGTCTGGTTAGTTGCTGTACGGTTCAAAAGACGATAGTTAGAGTTTGCCCATGGTGTACGTGAATCATTTACATAAAGAAGGGCACCACCTTGAAGGTGATCTTCGCCGCCACCTTTAGAGTAGTTTTCAGTTTCTTTGTTCCATTGTGGTTGTGTCTTAACAAAGGCAGAGATAGTTTCACGCAACCATTGTGTTGATTTTTCAGCCTGAATCTTTTGCTCAATCTTGATTTGAATGTCCTTAGCAGCAACTTTCAAAGTTTCTTGCTTATCTGTACTTGAATATTTAGCATCCAAATTGAAGACTTTAGACATGTAGTTCAAGTAGTTAACTTGTGTATCTACATTTGGCCACCAAGCCATCAAAAGTGGACGGAAATCTTCTGCAGTTGATGCTTGCCAAGTTACACCATCTTTGATGATAGAAGCTGGACGGTACCAGCTATCTGCAGTCAAATAACCATCAATCAATTCAAAGCTAGCTTCAGATGAATCGTAGGCACGGTTATTTATTGAGAAACCATCAACAATATTTGTTGTTCCTGGTGTGAAAGAGTATGTTGATGAGCTTGTAAGGGCACCATCTTTACCGAAGTAAAGCAATTGACCATTTACAGTAATGGCAAAGTTTTCTTTGTGTGAACCATCTTCATTAACATAGTAATATTTACCATCAATGTTTTTGATGTTTTTCAAGGAAAGCGCAGCTTCTACTTCTGAATCTTTCAAAGCAGCTTCTGGCGCTTTAACTTCTGTGTTTACAACTTCAGCCTTAACTGTAGCTGGTTGTTCTTCTGCTTTTTCAGTTGTAACAGCTGGTGCATCTGTTGTCACAACTGCTTCTTTATTTGGAACAGCTGCTACTGCTTCATCAGCAGTAGTTGCTGTTTTAGCTGCTTCAGCTGTTGCTTGTGTATTCGTTGTAGCTGCTGTTTCGACAGTATTTGTTTCTTTAGCAGGTGTCAAAACATCTGCTTCTTTTGTATTTGTTCGTTTATCGACTTCTTTGGTTGCTTCAGTAGAAGTAACTAAAGAAGCTGTTGTACCTGAATTTGATTGAGTTACTGTCTTATCTTGAGTTTCATCCGCTGAAACTGAAGATGTTGTTACAGACAATCCTCCCAAGACAGTAGCAAGTGCTACAGAAGCAACTGCAATTGTAACCCATTGCTTCTTAACTTTATGAAGCTTATAGTGTATCTTATTTTCCATTATAATTTTCCCCGTGATTTTATTTGTCAAAATCAGACTGAAATCTATCCGATTTCAAACAATTACATTATATCATTATTTTCTAACTATTTCTCGAATTAATTATTTTTTTATAAAATATATGTTACATAACATTAATATTAGAAAAACTTTGTAACACACCTATTTCATAGGTTTTCAATTCTCATTTTCATATCATTTGATAAGTGAAACTATTTTTTTAGAAAACGACTAAAACACTTGATTTAATAACATTTGTAGCCTTTCTGACTCAAAATTGATATTTGTCAGATTTTTTTCTTTAAGGAGCAAAAAATGGCAAAACTTCTTTAAACGATTCTCGTTTTCAAGAAATTTCACCTATAAATTCATGTCAAATCATATCGTTTTTCACTTAATCTCTCAGATTAAGATTAGATTGATTGATTATTTATCAAAATCAGCATAACCATTTTCATCGAAGAAGACAGTCTTACCGTCTTGGAAAGTGATCCATGTGTTTGTCACACGTTCTCCAAGAACTGATTCGTAGTATTCCACTCCTTTTGGTGTGCTGATTGGGCTACCTTTAACTTGACGTCCCAAATGATCAAAGTAATACTCTTTACCATCAATATTTTGACGTCCTGTTACAGCCTTACCATCTTTGAAGTAGTACCAAACATTGTTACCAGTTGTCAAGAAACGGTTATTGAGACGTTCACCTGAATCTTTATCATAGTAAGAGAGTGATCCGTCAGCGTTCTTCACAAAGTCACCTTTGACTTGACTACCATCTTCTTTGAAGTAATAGTTTTTACCACGAACGCTATAGGCACCTGTTACGATTTCACCATTATCTTTGGCATAGTACCATGTCTTACCACCATCAAGAGTGAAGAAATCAGATTTGACTTGGCTTCCATCAGCATTGAAGTAATAGTTAAGGTGGTCAATTGTTTGACGACCTGTGGCGAGGTTACCATCCTTATCAGCATGGTACCACTTGCCGTTTACTTCGAAGAACTTGTCCTTAACTTTATAACCGTTATCTACAGTGTAGTAGCTAATCTTGCCATTTTCAGTAACAAATTCACCTTTAACTTGGGCACCATTTGCACGGAAGTAGTATTCGTGACCATCCAAAGTAAGGGCACCTGTCACATTTTTACCAGCTGCATCACGGTAGAACCATGTTGAGCCATCAGTTGTGTAGAATTCACCCTTCTTAGCTTGTGCATATCCTTGATCGTTGAATTCATACCAGATACCATCAATTTCTGCCCAACGATTTGTGTAGGCATTACCTGAATTTTTATCGAAGAAGTAGAGTTTTCCGTCTGGAGTCACATACTTAGTACCTTTAGCTTGGAAGCCATTTTCATCAAAGTATTGCAATCCTCCTCCAGCATAAGTCAAGCCAACAGCCATTTCCCCAGTTGGTGAGAAATAACGGAACTTAGCTTCAGTTTCTGAGGTACCTTCTTTCGGTACATCGAATACAAAGTAACCATCTTTGTATTGCTCACCAAAGCTACCAAAGTAATAATATTTACCATCTTGCTGATAAATAGAATCGCGAAGCTGGATACCATTTGGCAAGAAGAAATAAGTCTTACTATCGATGTCTTGACGACCAGTTAACATATAACCTTCTTTATCGAAGTAATAGTAATTTCCAGCATATTTAATGAAGGCATTCTTAGCTTGGAAACCACTATTATCAAAGTAGGCCATACCCTTACCATCATAGTAGAAACCTGTCTTACCACCTTGGTCCGTCAAAGGTTTTGGCAAGAAGATGCCATTATCAGTAACTTGATAATAGCGACCCGTAGCATCGTTACTGAGAACATAACGATTACCACGACCCAAGATATTAGTACCATTCATGTACTTAGCAGACCATTGCTTGATTTTAACAGATGGATCAATCTTCTTACCAGTTGATATCATCACATCTTCAAACAACTGTGGATATTTCTTTTGGAGCTCATCAAGGAACTCACCACCATATTGAGCTTGGAAGTCCTTACCTGATGATTTAGAATTTGCAACATATAAAGTGTTATTGATATAAGCATTGGCCTTTGGAGTACCATAACTATTAGCACGTGTTGCTGTTACAACTTCTTGTCCTGGCAATTGATAAAGTTGATCTGGAACCCAGTCAGCAATTGCTTGAATACCTTGCTTGTGAAGCGCCTTAAGTGCATCACGAAGATCTTCTTTAGATCCATATTTGTTATTCTTACTCATGGCAAGGTCATAACGGTCAGTAAAGGCATAGCCATTTTGGATAACAGAATCAAGGAAAGTACGGTCATCAGCCGATACAAATTGAGGAGCCATCTCGAATGATGTGATTCCCCATGACTTGAAGAGTTCCGCATTTTCTGCAATCAATTTATTAGTATATTGGCTATCTTTTTCAACAAAATCTTGGAAGTTTGAGAAACCTTCATAGATAACTTGTGAGTCCAATGCTTCAGTAGCAGAAAATGTCTTGTCAAGTTTCTTATCTGAACCTTTAACACGGATATCTTGGTTATCAGGCGCACCTACTGGTACCCAAACACCAAGATAACCTCTCATATCAACAGTTCGATATCCCTTGATTTCATCTCCACTGAAAGTCAAGTTCCCTTCAGCATCGGTGTATTTAATTTTTCCAGCTGCAGCTGCATCATTCTCGTAAGTGACAATTCCCTTATCAGTACCAAGAAGTAATGGACGGTAGGCTTGGTTAGCATGAAGTTTACCCATGTTAACTTTCAAAGTACCATCACCCAGTGAGAAATCCTGATTATTGGCAATAAGTGTCAACATACCAGAATGTTTACTTGTTTCTGCTACACCCGTAGTTTGGTCAGCAGTCATAATATCTTTACCGTAACGAACAGATGACAAGATTTCTTTTCCATTGAACGTGTCGACTTTCATCGATTGTCCACCTGAAACATATTTCATACGGTTCTTCAAGAGCGTTGTGATAGCATCGTAGTAAGGAGACTTGGTAGCCATATATTGGCCGTTATCCGTATAAAGATCTCCATAATAAACACGAGTTACCTGCTCCATATTTTGAAGAATCAAAGCATAGGCAGCTGGAATATTGTTAATAGTATAACGTTTTTCTGCCTTCTTCATATCTTCATTATAGATTTCAAAGGCACGTTTCAATTCAGCATCAGTCATGGTATAACCATCTGATTTTGGATTGATCTCTTTTTGAACAATATCACGAATGATATCTTGAACAAGGTTATCATGAGCACGTGCAAAGATATAGTTAGCTTGTGTATCTCCATACTTACTATTATTTGTACGGTCTGTCAAACTGCTAGTAATCAAATCTTTCAATGAAGAGCCCGATCCATAAAGTGCACCCATAATTGCATAACGAAGGTTATTATCCATGGCAAGGGCTGCACCATCATGTTTTTGATTATAAGCATTATCATTTAAATCCCAAGCTTCAAGGATAGAAATGTGAGCGAGTGCATTGGCTTCAGATTTATCCACACCAAAGGCTGCTCGGAAGTAGTTTGTATAAACTTGGAGAAGGTCAGCATCGACATTGTCAACTGCATCAACACGGATACCATCAAAGTTAGCATCCTTATCACCCATAACAATTGATCCCCAGTTCACAAGATAGTGAATTTGGTTCAACTGCTCAGCTTGCACAACTGGATTTGAGTTATCAACGTCATTGGCAAGTAGGAATTCATAACCACCCAAGTATCTTCCTGTACCATTTAGAGAACCATCTTGGTTACTTGGTGTACGGTTAAGCAAACGGTAATCAGAATTTGCCCAAGGTGTCTTGTCATTATTGACATAAAGAAGAGCTCCCCCTTGAAGGTGGTCAGCAAGGGTATAGTTTTCAGTTGTAGTATTCCACTGGTCTTGTTCTTTTACAAAAGACTCAATTGCTTGACGAAGCCATTCAGTTGATTTTTTAGCTGAAATTTCTTGTTCAATCTTAATTTGAATTGTCTTAGCAGCTGCATTCAATTCAGATTGACTTTGGCTGGTTGAATAAGTTGCGTTAAGGTTAAAGTGTTTAGAGAAAGTATTGAGGTAGGCAACTTGTGTATCTACATCAGGCCACCATGCCATCAAAAGTGGACGGAAGTCTTTCTCAGTTGACACACGCCATTTTTCACCATTTTCCAAAATAGTGACTGGACGGTACCAGCTATTAGGTGTCAAATAACCATCTACCAACTCAAAGCTTTCTTTCTTAGAATCGTAAGCACGGTTATGTGAAGAGAAAGCATCAACTAGATTAGTTGTACCTGGTGTGAACGAGTGTGTTGATGTGCTTGTCAAAGCACCATCTTTACCAAAGTAAAGCAACTGGCCATTAACTGAAACAGCAAAGTTTGTTTTGTATGAACCATCTTCTTTGACATAATAGTATTTACCATCAACTTGTTTGATGTTGTCCAAAGAGAGTGCTGCTGTTTCTTCTTTTTCAGTAACGCCAGATTTTGGTTTTTCAGCTACTGTAAGCGTTGTATCTGTCGCTGCTGCAGCTGGTGTTTCTGTTGTCGCACCATTTGCTACTGCTGCACGATCAGTTGTTGCTGGTGTTGCGGTATTAGTAGTTGTATCTGCTGCAGTGGTTGCTGCCGCAGGAGTTTCGACTGTTGCAGTATCAGCAGCCTTGTCAGTTGTTGTTGCTGTCGCATCTGTCGTAGCAGTTGCTGCAGGAGCGGCTACTTCATGCGTTTCGACGACAACATCGCTTTCAGCTATCGTAGAGGCAACTGGTTGAGTTGTTTCATCAGCTGAAACCTTTTGATTGGCAACTGTAGCGCCACCTACGATAGAGGCAAGTGCTGCCGAAGTGACGGCAATCGTCACCCACTGCTTCTTAACTTTGTGAAGCTTATAATGTACCTTTTTTCCCATTTTAGGTCCTCTTTTCATTTTCCTAGTTTGAATGAAATCTACATAATTCAAACAATTTCATTATAGCATATTTTTTTCAGCCTTTTCGAGTCTTTATCAAGTCATTTCAATTTTTAATCATAATGTAAATTGAAAAACATTTTGACAATCATTAAAAACTACCGAATGTCGAAAACGGTAGTTTTTTCTATATTTTTAGGAAAATTTTTAGAGGTAATTGAGAGGTAAATAAACTATCTCTATTCAATCAGTTAGCGATTTTCAAGTCAGCTATTAAGCAAAAACCACATTATGTTGGACCCTGTAGCTGACTAAAAAGAGCAAGGTTTCTGTAACCAATTTTGCCAGAACCAGGCCTAAACCAATGGCAACTAGACTACTAAGTAAGAAATAGTTACAGGCCAGGAGGACCAGGACCAACATAAAGTAACGAACACTCGATCTAAAGAGGGAGCTTGTCGGATTAAAGACCACATTAGCGTTCAGTAGACACTGGCTGGAAGCCGAAATCACACGAGCTAGCACGACCGAAAGGAGCAGATTCTTCGTCAAGGCAAAGAGCACAAATAAGGCTGTTGCATCAATGACTGAGGCCAAAACAGCCGTGCCAGAGAACTTTAAAAAAGGGCTGTAAATACGGATGGAATCACGAATGGGGCGAAAGTGCGAACTTTTATTTTCCTCCAGATAAACGGTCTCAATAGGGACTTCAGAGATTTGATGGCCTGACTTTTTGGCTTCAAGCAACATATTAAACTCGTACTCAAAACGATTGCCATCTAGATTAAGAAGCCAGGGAATCAGGTCGGTTGACATGCCTCGAAGCCCTGTCTGAGTATCTGTGACTTTCTGGCCAGTTACTAGACGGAAAAGTCCAGCAGTTACCTTATTTCCAAAGCGGCTACGTGCTGGTACCTTACCAACAAAGGCACGCGCACCCAAGACAAGATGACTTGGATTTTCCTCGGTTGCCTTGGCCACACGGACAATATCTTTAATCAGATGCTGACCGTCACTGTCAACTGTGACAATAGGTTGAGCCGAAAGGTGCTGACCGACTACTTCTTCTTGAATGTGAGCAAAGGCTGTCTTGAGAGCTGCTCCTTTTCCTTTATTGATAGGATGGGTAAGGACAGTCGCTCCAATAAAAGCCGTTTCGTCGTAATAGTCGTTATAGCCTGGGCCACTCCCATCATTAACAACAATAATACGGGCTTTAGGGAGTTTTATGGTAATATCTTGAACCACCTGAATCAGGCGTTTGTCTGGTTCATAAGCTGGAATAATAATATACATAGGCACTTCCTTTCTGTTTCATCCTATGACTCTTTAGTGACCTCCTCCAAAGCCACCTGGTTGTCCACCACCTTGGGGACCACCGCCACCTTGAGGGCCACCGCCACCAGGCATTGAGTTTTCAATCTTAGTTTGTTTTTCACCATTGATAGTAATGTCACCACCGGTATAGGTCGCTGAACCATCGAAGTCAAAGCCAGACTGACCAGTCAGATTGATCGTTCCACCCGATACAATAATATCGCCGTTAGAATCGATTGGGTCTGTATCGCCCTCGCCAACCTCAACATTTAGGGTTCCACCGGTCATCTTGAAGAAAATCTCACTTTGACTGGCATTAGCATTGGCCGCATTGACACCATCATCCGTTGCATAGACATCGACATTTCCACCATTGATGGTCACAGATTTACCTTCGATACCTTCAGTTGATTTTTCAACCTTGTAAGTACCACTATCAATAATCAGGTCACCAGAGGCATGAATACCGTCGTCACCAGCCTTAATGGTCATGGTATTATCAGATAGATACATGGTACCTACTGAGGTGTCGTCATCATTATCGACCTTAACAGCATCTTCTTCAGCCTCAATGGTCATAGTTGTTCCTGTGATGTTGAGTTCATCGTTGACATTGAAGGCATCACCGACTGAGGAAATCTTATAGGTACCGCCAGTCATATGAAGGCTGTCATTGGCTTTAATACCGTTGTTTTTCTTGGCATCAATGTTTAGAGTACCTGAACCATTAATGGTCAAATCTCCTTTAGAAAAAATCACAGCATCCGCATCTTCATCACTATTAGAACTTGAATCAGAAAGTGTATTTGTAGTGCCATCTTTAAGTGTCAGATAGACATGACCAGCTTTTGTGGCATTGATTGCTGCATTTGTATTTGTCATGGTAGCACCATCTAGAACAATATGGACATCGTCTGAATCTCCAGCGTCTACCTTGATTTGCACACCATCGGATTTTCCTGAAATGACGTAGGTCCCAGCTTTGGAGATGGTTACAGTTGAACCTGATAGGGCTGCACCATCACCTGAAACATCCGCAGATGAGCCTGATAACTTAATCTTAGTAGCTGAGCTTTCGTTATAAGAGGTATCAGAATCTTTAGAAGTAAAGTAGTTGCTGTTGCTCTTATTTGTTTTCTTACTGGTCGTTGCTGTTACAGCACTTGTTTTTGAAGTCGTGCTTGACGTCGTCCCAGTTGACTGACTGCTTGATTGGCTACAAGCCGTCATGACTGTTAGGGCTGTCGCACAGGTTAATAAAGTCGTCCATTTTTTTAGTTTTTTTGATTTCATATATTTTTCCTCTCGGGTTCGTTTTAGATGATTACAGTTTACGGGACTTACCTAAAACATTTCTAAAGGATAACTGAAACTTATCTTAAGTTAAGTTTGGTGAAAGTTTGACTTAGGAAAACTTTCAGAAAAGTCCCATAGACTAGTAGGCAAGCTAGTAAGTGCTATATAGAAATAGTACATTTTCGCTCAACTTTTCTACTATAAAAAAGAATTAAAACAATAAGTCGACTGTTTGGGAATAGATGTTCCTGCAACAGATTCCTATTTTCATAGGAGTTGCTTCACGGCTTTGTATCTTATCTAATTGAACACGCCTACAACTCGGGGGAAAAAGATGGGCCCTGCTTGGAGATAAACTCCTTCGACTGGTCCCCCTATTTTCCTGGGAGTTGCTTTACGGCTTTGTATCTTATCTAAAAAAGGAGTTTTTTCATGGTTAAACAATTGGAAACACGTTTTAAACGTATTGAAACAAAATATGTGGTCTCAAAGGACAATCTTGAGGACCTGCTCACTGATCTTAAGGAGTATTTGGTAGAGGATGATTATCCGACATCTACCATTTCAAATATTTACTTTGATACGGATAATTTTGACGTCATCCAAGATGCCCTAGATGGTAATCACCGTCAAGAGAAAATCCGCATGCGTACCTACCTAGCCAATCCCAAAATTGATAGTAAGGTCTTTTTAGAGGTTAAAGCCAAAGATGATGAAGGAATCGGTCATAAGTTTCGTCTCGTTTCAACTCCGCTTGTCATCACTAACTTGATGACAGACGGTAAGAATCATGGTCAAATCACTGACCGCCAGCTATTACAGGATATCCACCACTTACGTCAACGATATGATGAGGGACTTAAACCTCGTATGTATATCTACTACGACCGTTTTTCGATGAAAGAAAAAGAGACTATCGAAGGCTATGCCTACAATAAAGTTCGTGTTACCCTTGACCAAAATTTGACTTACCGTGATGAAGACGTCAGTCTCTTTAAGGGAAATCATGGTTTTCCCCTTCTTGATGAAGATACGATTATCATGGAAATCAAGGCACCTGGCAAAAAGCCTGACTGGCTTCAAGCTATCTTAGACAAACATGGTTTGGAAGAGCAGAAATTCTCAAAATACAGCTGCGCCTATCATAAGTCTCAAGGTCTAGACTACGGGCCACATCCAGTTCAAGAAAAAGGAGGTGCTACCTATGTCTAATCTCTTCAATTCTATCTTTAATGATGCAACCGCAACTGCAAGTCCCCTTCAACTCATGCTGGCCTTACTGGTCAGCCTTGTTTTAGGATTGGCCCTAACCTGGACTTACAAATACCGAACCCTCTACACCAGAGAATTTGTCATCAGTTTGACCCTACTTCCATGTTTGATGACCCTAGTTATCTTCCTTGTCAATGGTAGTTTGGGGACCTCTATTGCCGTGGCGGGGACCTTTAGTCTCATTCGTTTTCGTTCTGCCACCAGCGGTTCTAGAGAACTAATCGCTGTCTTCATGGCCATGATTATTGGTCTGGCATCTGGGACAGGCTATCTCTTACTGGCTGTCCTCTTTACCATTTTCCTTCTAGCTGTTTGGCTTCTTTTGGAAAATCGTCAAAGTCGTACCGACAACCAACGTCGTAGGCTCCTGACCATTAACGTCCCTTACCAAGACTTGATTGACCAAAAAATCACTAAAGCCTTGCTCAATTTCACAAGCGAATGCGACTTGATTTCCCTTAACACCACAGGTGGAGGCGAGACCATGCAACTGGTCTACGAAGTGGACTTGAATCCCCAAGTGGATGACTTCCAATTAACTAAACACCTAATCTCAAACATTGAAAATTGTGACCTTGCCCTAACCAAAAAAGCTAAGAAGAAAAAGAATTTGTAAGACAAAAAGACATCTCCGTCTAATTTACGGAGATGTTTTTGCATGTTTTGAGGTTAGTGTTTTCACTTAGCTGTAACCCCACTTTTAACGGCCTAGTATGGCAGTCTAGCTTATCGATGAAAATCAAAATACTTTCTAATCATCTTCATCTTAGACAACCTTACCATCTTGTATGTTAAAGGTATAGCCAATATATCCGGAATTGTCATAGTAAGCGGAATTTTCTTTATCAGTTGTGAAAAAATAAAATTCGTACTCTCCGTCTGGTAGCTTGCTAGCATCCAGTTTCTTCGCTGCCTCTTCTAAATCTTTCTTACTGGTATTTTCTGTATCACTTACTCTTATTGACATAGTAACAATATGTTCATCAATCATTGTTTGATAAGGAATTTGATAATACCCATAAAAATCATGCTTGCCATTTTTACAGTTTTCTTCAGCTAAATGTTTTCGACGATTACCAGCCTCTTGATCTATCAGTGTATTATCTTTGAAAGAGAAATCTTCGATATCAAAGCCTAAAGATTGCCTTTTAAGCTCCTTAAAGAGTTTCTGCTCTTCTTTTTTTACAGATTTTTGTTGTAAATAGGTTTGCAAGTAAAGGCCAGGAGTCTCATATTCCTCACGAACAACTGTCCAGTCCAGTTGAAATGTAATTTTTCCATCTAATACTATGGGTTGATTATCGTAGGTGTCCTCTGAATAGATATAATCGACATAAATGCCTGCACTATCTAGAAACACCTTTTTGATATGCTTAACTTGGACCTTTCCCTTAAAACCATTATGAGCCAAGATTCTTTGCGTTTTTTCCCTAGCCTTGGAGTAAGCATTTGGTAGTACCATTGTGCAACGAACTAAAAGAATAGAACAGAGGAGGAGAATAGCAAAGAGAGAAAGCTTTAAAATATTAGGAGTATTTTTCTTCATAGGACATCCTTCCTTTCCTCAATGATTTGTATAAATAAGCACACCAAATCCTTCAAATAAAACGAGCTTTCTTCACTCCTATTATAGCATTTTAAAGCGCTTTCTTACGGTGGTTAGAAGGATAAAAGATTAGGATTTATCTAGCAAAAAAGCCCGAAGCATCACTTCAGACTTTTCATTTTAATCTCAATTGGTTGAGCTAATCCTCAATAATCCGTTACTTCTTTTCGGTCATGGACATTGCTCTGTTTGCCTTGACGTGCTTTAAGTACGGCTTCTACGTCTTCAGGGCTGACCCCTGTTTCAACGAGCATGACTGCTAGGTGATAGAGAACGTCTGCTGTCTCGTTGGCAATTTCTTCTTTATCAGCATTTTTGGCTCCAATCACAACTTCTGTCGCTTCTTCGCCAACCTTTTTAAGAATCTTGTCTAGCCCCTTGTCAAAAAGGTAATTGGTATAAGACCCTTCTTTGGGATTTTTTTTACGATCTAAGGCTTCCTTATAAAGTGTTTCTAACATAGCTACTCCTATCTATCTTGATTGTCATCATATATATCCGTAAAGAAACAGCTGTAGGCTCCTGTATGACAGGCTGCTCCTTCTTGTTCCACGGCGATAAGCAAGGTGTCCTGATCACAATCTGTCTTGATGCTTTTGACATATTGAAAATGGCCAGATGTGGCACCCTTATGCCAAAGCTCATTTCTAGAACGGCTCCAGTAATGCATTTGTTTGGTCTCAAGGGTCAACTGATAGGACTCTTCATTCATATAGGCCAACATGAGCACCTGCCCCGTCTTGTAATCTGTCACAATGACTGGTACCAGTCCGCCTTGTTTGTCAAAATCAAGTTTAACCTCTGTCATCGTCTCACCTCAATTCCTGCATTTGCCAAGACTTGTTTGGTTTCGCCTATATTCACCTCACCAAAGTGGAAGATAGAGGCTGCCAGAGCACCCGTCGCTGTTGTCTTCTCAAAGACTTCTACAATATCCTCAATATTTCCTGCACCACCAGAGGCAATGATTGGAACATCGACGACCTCCGCTACACGATTGAGCATTTCCAAATCAAAACCAGACTTAGTGCCGTCCTTGTCCATGCTGGTTAAGAGAATTTCTCCAGCCCCCAAGGCGACGACTTCTTGAGCCCATTGGATAAGGTCCCTACCTGTATCCTTACGACCTCCCGCCACAAAGACATGCCAGCTCCCATCAGCCATCTTTTTAGCATCAATCGCAGCCACTACACACTGATTCCCAAATTTTTGAGCACAATCAGCGATTAGTTGTGGATTGGCAAGGGCTGAGGAATTGACGGCAACCTTGTCAGCACCGGCTTTGAGCATCTTGTTCATGTCTTCAACTGAACGGATACCACCACCAACCGTAAAAGGAATAAAGACCTGGTCGGCAACACGACGCACCATATCAACCGTTGTTTCACGATTATCTGAAGTCGCTGTGATGTCCAAGAAAACAAGTTCGTCACAACCAGCCTCATAGTAAGCACGCGCAGAATCAACAGGATCTCCAACATCTGTCAGATTCACAAAATTGACCCCCTTGACGACACGGCCATCCTTGACATCCAAACAAGGAATAATACGTTTTTTAAGCATATTAACCTCCGAAAGCCTTGAGCTGGTCTAAGGTGATATTGCCGTTATAGTAGGCTTTGCCAACAATGGTTCCTGCCACACCAATCTCTTGTAGGTGATCTAAGTCAGCTACTTCTGCAATTCCACCGGAAGCAATGACTTTGGCGGTCGTGAGTTCAGATACCAAACGTTTGTAGTGATCAAGATTGGGTCCTGTCAGTGTGCCATCTCGATCAACATCTGTATAGACAAAGAGGGTTACGCCCATCTTTTCCATTTCCTTGGCCAAGGTGATATAGTCCACATTGCTTGTTTCCAACCAACCTTCGGTAGCGACAAACCCTGCCTTGGCATCAATACCTACGACAATTTTATCGGCACCAAATTCCTCTAAAGCTGCTCGAACGAAGTCAGGATTTTTAACGGCCATTGAACCGATAATGATACGGTCGATGCCAACTTCCAAATAGTCACGAATCTGCTCCAAGGTACGGATACCGCCACCAACTTCGATGCCAAGTCCAGAAACCTTCTTGACCTCTGCAATCAAGTCACGGTTAGTGGCACGACCATCTAGGGCACCGTCCAAGTCGACGACATGAATAAATTGAATGCCCGCATCCTTAAAGGTCTTTGCCTGCTCAATAACATCTGGATTGACAACGGTTTGTTGGTTAAAATCTCCTTTAAAGAGACGAACAGCCTGTCCATCCTTAATATCAATTGCTGGTAGAATTTGCATCTCCCCTACCATCCTTTCTAACTAAAAAGTCTTTGCTCTCACTAGCTTCTAGGCTTTACATAACCCTGCAAACTTTTCAAGAATACCTAAGCCAATATCCCCTGATTTTTCAGGATGAAATTGAGCCCCATAAACATTGTCTTTATGAATCATGGCTGGCACCTCAATACTGTAGTCTGCGGTAACATCAATGTATTGGCTAGGGACATCTGTGAAATAACTGTGAACGAAGTAGACAGCTTGGCCATCTAAACCATCTGTCAAAGGGCTGGCTTGCTTAACAGCCAAATCATTCCACCCCATATGTGGGACAGGTTGCTCCTTGCAGGCTGGAATAGGACGGCAGACACCTGGAATAAAGCCAAGACCATCTGTTTCTTCATGTTCCAGTCCTTTTTCTGTTAAAATCTGCATGCCTAGGCAAATTCCCAAAAGGGGAACTCCCTGTGCGACTGCCTCTTTGATAACAGCTACCAAGCCTCTTCGCTCCAACTCTGCCATAGCCGTTGGATAGGCACCTACACCAGGTAAAATCAACCCATCTGCAGCTAGGATTTTTTCTTTATCGGCAGACAATTCTGCAGTCACACCAATCTTTTCAAGGGCACGCAGAACATTTGCGGTATTCCCCGCATCGTAATCAATGACAATAATCATAGCATCCCCTTTGTCGAGTTTACGCCGTGAATGTCAGGATTGATTGTGATTGCCTCACGCAAGGCACGTCCTGTAGCCTTGAAAAGACTTTCTGACTTGTGGTGATTGTTTTTTCCGTGGAGAATCTTGAGGTGGAGATTCATCTGAACATTGAAAGCCAAGGCTTGGAAAAATTCTTCTACCAGTTCTGTGTCAAAATTACCTAATTTTGGATTATCGAAACTAGCATCAAAGACCAAGAAGCTACGTCCAGACAAGTCTAAACTTGCCATGCCAAGGGTTTCATCCATAGGTACAAAAGCCGTTCCATAACGGTTGATTCCTGCTTTATCGCCCAAGGCCTCTTTAAGAGCTTGACCAAGGACAATACCGACATCTTCAACAGTGTGGTGACTATCAACCCAAAGGTCACCATCAGCCTTAACCACCAAAGACATACGACCGTGACGGGCAAACAAGGTCAACATGTGGTCAAAAAATCCGACACCTGTTTGAATATCTACTGGTTCTTGAGCATCCAAGTTAAGACTTAACTTAATTTTGGTTTCAAAGGTATTACGTTCAATTTCTGCTTGTCTCATAACTTCTTCCTCTACTCTCTCAGTTATTGTCGTTTCTGACTTCAATTGCCTTGGCGTGGGCCTGCAAACCTTCTGCGTAAGCCAAGGTTGTGATATCGTGCTGAGCCTTATTGACTGCGGCCTTATCGTATTGCGTATATTGGATACGTTTGACAAAATCGTGCACGCCTAAAGCTGATGAAAAGCGGCTGGTTGCTGTCGTTGGAAGAACATGGTTGGCACCTGCATAGTAGTCGCCAATTGGTTCGCTGGTAAAGTGACCAAGAAAGACGGAACCAGCATTTTCCACTTTTTCCAAGTAATCATAGGCATTGTCCATAGCAATTTCCAAATGTTCTGGCGCAACCAAGTTCATGAGCTCGAACATGTCATCTGTATCATTGGCAATAATAATACGGCCGTTATTTTCGACAGATGGACGAGCAATCGCCTCACGTGGCAAAAGCTTGAGTTGACGTTCAATCTCACTTTCAACCGCATCAGCCAAGGCTTCAGAATCTGTGACCAAAATGGCGCGTGCGCGTGTATCGTGCTCTGCTTGAGACAAGAGGTCAGCTGCCACATAGGTTGGATTGGCACTACTATCAGCAATGACACCAATTTCTGATGGCCCTGCAATCATATCAATACCGACAATACCGTAAACTTGTTTCTTGGCAGTCGCCACGAAAATATTACCAGGACCTGTAATCTTGTCCACCTTTGGAATTGTTTCTGTACCAAAGGCCAAGGCCGCAACCCCTTGAGCCCCACCGACTTGGTAAATGCTATCCACACCAGCCAATTTGGCGGCTACCAGAATCGCAGGAACAAAGTGTTCTTGAGGCGGCGTAATCATAATAATCTCTTTAACCCCAGCAATTTTGGCAGGAATAACATTCATAAGAACTGATGACGGATAAGCCGCAGTTCCTCCAGGAACATAAACACCCACACGATTGATAGGACGAATCAATTGACCACGAATAACACCCTCACTTGGTTGGTCCTCAAAACCAGTCTCCAACTGATGTTTGTGATAGGATTCAATGTTTTCTTTGGCATTAACTAGGGCTTGGTAAACCTCTGGATCAATCTCTTTAAAGGCTTGATCAATCAAGTCCTGTCCAACTTCAAAATCAGTCAAGTCAACCTTATCAAATTTAGCTGAATAGTCACGAAGGGCCTCGTCTCCACGTTTTTTGACGTCCTCAATGATAGCCTGAACCGTGCTTTCAACGTCTCTATTTTCTTTTGACAGTTCCAGTTGCTCCTGATAAAGAAGCTCTGCAATTTCTTTATTTGTTCCAGTTAATCGTTTCATTCGAACGGTACCTCCTCGTTCCCTACAAGTGATTCAATCTTACAAATGAATGGTAGAACTTCCTTGTTATTTTTCAAAGAAGCCTTATTAACAATCATTCGTGCTGAAATCCTGCAAATATCCTCATAAACTTTTAAGCCATTAGCAACAAGGGTATTCCCTGTTTCCACAATATCGACAATGGCATCCGCTAGACCAATGACTGGGGCAATCTCAACGCTCCCCTGAATCGAAATGATCTCAACATCCTCACCCTTTTGATTAAAATAGTCCGTCGCAATAGTTGGATACTTGGTAGCAATACGTTTACGCTTATGGTCATCAGGATTATAGTCTTCTGTTGATGCTACGGAGAATTTACAAAGACCAAAATTAAGGTCTAACATTTCTAAATAGCCTGTCGGATGTTCGACCAAAACATCCTTACCGACAATCCCAATATCTGCGACACCGTGTCTAACATAGGTAGTCACATCTGGAGCTTTGACCAAGAGAAAACGGAACCGGTTGTCAGGACTCTCGAAAATCAAATTACGTCCCTTATCGGCCATGAAAGACATATCAAAGCCAGCTTTTTCCAGTAATTTAACCGTATCTTTCTCAATACGTCCCTTGGTCAAGGCAATTGTGATTTGATTGCTAGTCATCCAAGTCACCTCCAAATTCCACATCGTCATGTACTGCTTGATAAACTGAGTCGATATCAATGGCCCAGCCAACCGCTGTTAACTCGGTAGCTCCAAAGCGTTCAAATAGTTTATCGTAACGGCCACCTGATACAAAGGCATCTGGTACCTTGTCACCGAAGACCTTAAACATCATGCCCGTGTAGTAAGGCACTGCTGGCAATTGAGCCAAATCAAGCGTCGTCTCTGGGAGACTATCTGATAAACGATTAGTTAAAACTTCCAAACTATCAAGGGCCGTCAAAAAGGCTTCACTGTCCGTTAACTGTCTAGCCTTAGTCAAAACAGCCTTTGTCTCACCAAACAAGAAGGGTAACTGCTCCAAGACCTTGTCATATTGACTTGGATTTTCTTTGGTGAACTCCTTAAGACCGGTAATCGATTTATCACGGATATAGGCCGCCAACTCTGCTTCTTTTACAGCTGGAAGGTTTAATTCTTCAAAAATGAGTTGTAGGAGGCGGGCATGTGAAAATTCAAACTTGTAATTCTTGACCCCTGCAGCATCTAGAGCCTCTTTAGCAGAAGCTATTGCTTCTTCCAATGCTTGATGAACTGGAAAACCAATGATTTCCACACCAGCCTGCGTATGCTCATTGGACAAGCCACGCATCTCCTCATTGTAGTTAAAGACTTTTCCAGAGTAAGAAAATTTAATCGGTGTATGAACTTGAGTCGAAGCAATCACACGCCCAATTTGGCTAGTAATATCAGGACGTAAACTAACAAGATCTCCATTTTTATCAAAGAAATTATAGTTACCATTGTCCACAACATCACTAAAGACTTCGAAATGCTCCAAGGTTGGTGTCTCAATCCGAAGAAAACCCTTTGTCATCAACAAGTCACAGATACGATGCTCAATCTGATACATGGTACGGGCACGTTTGAAAAGTTTATCGTGCATTCCTAAGGCTAATGTCGTTTTTTTCATGCTTGTAACTCCTGTATTGTCATTAGTACGCGCTCCATCTCATCCTGAGTTCCAATAGAAATGCGTAGTCTGTCTGAAATACGCTCCACTTTTGGAAAATAACGGACATAAATTTTCTTACTTTGGAGATAGTCAAACAATTGCCCTGCTGTCACTCCGTGCGGTTTGACCAAAACAAAATTGGTTTTTGAAGGAAGCACATCAAAACCAATAGCTTGCAATTCTTGACTAAACCAGTCACGTGTGGCCATAATCTTAGCGCAGCTATCTTCATAATAATCCCATGACTGAACGGCTGCAGTCGCCAAGACTTCCGCGATGCTATCCACATTATAGGGATTGACCGAATTCTTGACGGCATTGATCACAGCCATTAGCTTTGGACTTCCGATGCCATAACCGACACGCAAGCCTGCAAGTGAGGCGTCCTTAGAAAAGGTCCTTGTGATAAACACATTGTCATACTTTTCTAGAAGAGGTAAGGCAGTCTCCCCACCAAAGTTAATATAGGCTTCATCAATAATCACAACTACTGACTGATTGGCCTTTACGATTTCTTCAATTTGATCGAGAGGTTTATAAATACCTGTTGGCGCATTTGGGTTAGTAAGGACAATCCCACCATTTTCAACCAGATAATCTTGAGTATCAATCTCAAATGAAGAGTTCAAGGGCACTTCTCTAAATGGGATGCGATACAAATCTGCCCATACCTTGTAAAAACCATAGGTCAAATCTGGAAACAAGACTTCTTCCTCGCTATTAAAGAAAGCTAGAAAAGCCATTGACAAGATATCGTCTGACCCATTTCCAATAATCACTTGATCGGCAGGAACACCTAACTGTTCAGATAAGGCCTGACGTAAAGCCGCTTGATCCAGAGTCGAATACTTGCGTAACTGATGGGCATCAAAGGATGCTAAAGCTTGATGGACTGCTGGACTTGGTCCATAGGCATTTTCATTAGTATTCAACTTAATGATATTTTTCTCAGCAGGCTGACTACCTGCCACATAGGGTTCAATCTTTCGTAATCCTTTGATTTCCATAGTTTATCCTTTCTGTTCAACTCCAACCAAGTGTACGGCTAGCTACAAATGCTAAAAGCAAGGGTAACAAAAAACGCCCTCACAAAAACAACTTTTGCAAGGACGTTGGCACGTGGTTCCACCTTAATTCGAACAGGGGTCACCCCCTCTTCCTCATGAAGTCACAAGGTCTCTCTTGTAACTCCTAGTCTCTAACGGAACCACCCGTCGTACACTACTATCATCCAGAGTTCGCATACGCTCTCAAGAATGTGTCGTCTTTGATCTCATGCGTTCTCAGCTTCCCGCATTCTCTGTCAAGCGATCAGACTTTTTCTCTCAACGATTTAGATTTGAAATTATTTTACATAAAAATTCAGAACAATGCAAGTCTTTTTTGTATATTTTTTATAAAAAGTTGAAAATCATGTATATTTAATAGCAGTAACAAACCTTTTGAGACTTTCCTTAGGTGATGGCGGACGCGGGTAAAATGATTCGGTGGATGATTGTAGCTATCCAAGAAATTCCATGACTAAGTTTTGAACCTCATGTCTCAAAAGTTCCTCGCACCGCAAATACGATAGATTCAGTCACTTCCATCACTATAGACAGTCTCGTTCTATCTAAATTCCTACCACAAAAAAATCAAGCTCAGTTATTTTTATGAAAATCGCTTTAGTCTATTCCCTAATTTAAAATAATTTCTTCATATTATGATTTGTATATTTATCCTAAATAAATTTTCAAAGCAAGACAAAAAGCCTGAAGCAAAACTCCAAGCTCTTATTTTAAGCCAATTTTCTAGGTCTGATAAATCCTGTCATAATACTCAAACAAAGCAGCCCTGCAGCAACATACCAATAAGGCATATCCACGCTAGTCGTACGACCTGAAACCTCAACGATTCCCTTAACCAAGCAGGCACTAGCAACAACTGCAATAGACGAATTAAAGAGTAGTTTTGAAAGACGTGTTCTCACCCAAGACATTCCCACTCCTGTTAGCAGATAGATAAGTGCTCCAGCCAATGGGGCAAAAAACATCATACGCATAAACATGGATGATTCCCCATAAGAAAAGCGTTCATAGACAAAGGTGAATAGAAGGCTGAAAATAGTTAAAGCAATGTAAGTGAAAAAGTGTTTGCTGGCTGATTTTTTAGTAACCGATGTAAACAATATCGCTCACCGCCCTTTCTGAAATTTTATTTCCGTTTGTAGTTGGCTTATTAATGACCTGACCATTGAAGTACATAGTAGATGAGCCACCACCGTCAAGGTTGTAGGCTGTCGTCACACCATATGATTTCATCAACTCTGCCATTTCATAGAGGGTCAATCCTGACGATTCACTGGTACGACCATCAGAGACAATAACAATATAGTGCACACTGCCATCACTCTCTTCGATGACTCCGATGGCTGTACGTGGATTGTCAGCCATGGCTTGACCAACCTCTTCATTTTCCGATACAGCTATCTTGCCATTTTCAACCAAAGTTGGACCGAAGGCAAAGGTATTCACTACACCTGAATCGACCAATTTTTGAGCCGTTGTATCGCTCTCCTTAAAGGTCTTAAAGCTACCATCTGAATAGACCGCAAGGTCCTCGTAGTCACTGTTTCGATCGGTATCACGATAGACTTGACCATTTTTAATCACATAGCCCGACTGGTTAGCGCCATAATAGTCACCATTGATGGCAAAAATCGCATTATTTTGCTGGGCAATACTTGAAGTAGTGTCAGTAATGTTGGTCCCATAGGTATTTTGTGCCAAAGCCGTTTTAAGGTAGTCTGCACTTGAAAGCTGGATATCGGCCACATAGTAAGTGGTATCACTGGTTTTACCTGTCGTGATTTTGATATCCATATTGTCATCTTTATAAGTCGTATCCGTCTTAGTTACCTTACCAGTACTGGTAGATGCCGTCGACGACGCTGTGGTTGAACTAGTCGTATTGGCTGAAACCGTTGAGACCGCTGAGGGAATGACAAAGACCTTTAAGAGAGAGTAGACATTTGCCCCCATAAGAAAAAGGGTAAAAACTAAGGCATAGGCATGCCTTTTGAGAAATTTCATAGAAGACCTCCAATTTTGAAAGATAAGATTGAAACCATAAGTTCCTTTTACTTGACATTAGCATAACAAGCAAAGCTTAAAATCTTCTATAATTCCCATAACCACGCCTTTTCTTTAAGCTTTCCTTAAGAAAAAGACAGCTTCAGTTGAAGCTGTCTTTACTATATAATCATATCTTCAGTAATGTCAAATTCTCTCAAGAGCTCCTGAATCTTATCAAAGTTCAGACGGAAATGCTCTAATTTATGGCCATCAGACCCAATAGAATACTTGCGACATCCCAAATTCTTAACAAGGCCTAGGGCATAACGGTAAAGGGCTTCGTGATGATAGAGGTACATACTCTTTGCATTCAGCTCAAAAGCCAAATCATTAGCAATCATTTTCTGGAAAATACGTTTGAGCTGTTCTTCATAAGCTTTTAGCTCATCAACAGTCACGTCAAAAAGTCGTAAACCATAGTCAAAGTGGGCCAAAACATCTGCGTCCACACGACCAATAGCGTACTCCAACTTGTCCAGATACTCTTGAATAATGCTTGCCTTATCCATATCAGCTACCTCATCATCAAGATAATCATTGACCCCATTATGGTGAACAGATAAAAGTTTGAGATCATAGTCCTTACCATCCAGAAAGTCTAAAATATCCCTTTCCCTAGGCTGGTAGTAACCAATCTCGATACCACGTTTAATACGATTGCCATACTTACGGTTAAGACTTTCAATCTCACGACTATAGGCCTCATACTCGGGCACATCATCCTGTTTGGTATAAGGATTAGAGAGATCATAATGCTCAGTCGTTACAATCTCCCCATCAAAATGCCTCAAATAATCAGTAAAGTTCGCATCCGAATCATAGGAATGATGGGTATGCAAATGGTTATCACGAATAGACATAACTACTCCTTATTTTTCAAATACATTTTAAGCTGCTTACGGGCCAACCAGGTCAGACTCACCATGATTCCCTCATAAATAATAAAGAAAACGACAAAGCACTGAAGAAAGTACTCTTCTGGCAAAACATTGATAATCGGGTCCAACATTGGATTAAAGAGCCAACTGCTATCCCCAGGAAAGAGGGCTTCATGAAAGAGCGTAAAAAACTCATCAAATCCGAGAAAAAGTCCCACAACCCCAATAAGGACCGGCAAGAGTGCTAGACTCATATAAAGTTTAACGTAAAGACCAAAGGTGCCCTTCTTCACATTTCGCCAAAGAAAGTTGACCGCTGGATAAGCTAGTAGAATAACAAGCCCCTGTACCAAATGAAAGAGCCACTTCACATCATGAAAATGCTTGAGCCCACTCTCCGATGATGGAAAATCAGGCATGGACAGATGACCAACCCAAGGAAAAGTCAGGTACTGCATGAGGATATTGAAATTATGCCAGAGCTCTGTCTTGCCAAGAATGACATAGTCCAAAAGATGCATCCAATCAATATCAAAATAATAAAAGCCCCATGCCAGATAAATCGTCACTAAAATAGACAGGGCCAAGAGCCAAATCGGAGTCAGAACAGCCTCAATCTTAGTTCGCATCAAAATCCCACTCCGCTAGACTAGAAAGTACATGGTCGGGTTTTACTGGTAAATTCGCAACCTCTTCTGCCTTGGTAAATCCAGTTGTCACAAGAAGTGTTGGAAAGTCATTTTTAATACCAGCTGTAATATCAGTCAAGTAATTGTCACCAACCACGATAGTTTGGCTACGTTCTGTCCCAAGGATTTCAAGAGCCTTGTTCATGATAATAGCTTTAGGCTTACCAATAATGATTGGTTCCACACGGGTAGCCGCCTCGATAAGAGCTAAGAGGGAACCGGCACCTGGAAGAAGACCACGTTCAGTTGGGATATTCAAATCTGGGTTAGTTCCAATAAATATAGCCCCTTTGTGGATAGCAAGCGTTGCTTTAACCAACATTTCATAAGTGACTTCACGGTCCAAGCCCACCACAACATAGGCAGGATTTTCCTCGTCTACCGTATAACCTGCATCCGCAATAGCAGATTTAAGCCCAGTCTCACCGATAACATAAACCGTCTTGCCACGATTCATATCGTTCATGTAGTCAACCGTCGCCAAAGTAGCTGTATAGATGGTCTCAAGGGGCGTTTCCAACTCACACTGATTACGCAAAAGCTCTTGCACCATCTCTGGTGTACGCATACTATTATTAGTCACAAAAAGATAGGGAATCTGACGCTTCTGTAACTCCTTAACGAAGACTTCTCCCTCAGGAATACGATCCTTCCCCTTGTAAATAGTCCCATCTAAATCAATCAAATAACCTTTATATGTCATCCTACTCTTCTCCTATTTCTTTCCATTGGATAATGGCCTGAGCATGAATATTGCCATCAACACAAATCTGATGTTGACTGCTCAAACTTTCTTGGTCAAACTCATAGCCTGAATAAATCTCTGACCCATGATGAATTTCCTTAACATACTTGAGGTCAATATGGGCTGGTGTGTACTTAGTCAAAAAATCCAAATCGAAAACATCCAACATCCACTCCAAGTACTTGCTATTATTAACGTGGCCATTCATATCTAGGTCAAAATAACGCACACGATATAAAGTCTCAATTGGATTTTCCAAAGCCTTATAGCGAGGCCCTCTAAGCAACTTTTTAGTCTTATCTGCTTCGTAAGGTGCTACCACCTCATCTGGCACTTCTGCTACCTTACGCGTTTCATAATCCATGAGAGCAAAAGTAGTCTTAAAGAGCATAATTTGCTGACCAGTTTCATCTGTGATGTAAAAATTACGGTAACAGAAAATCTTATTATAGGAAATAGCTTCCGTTGTAATCGTCACCTTTTCATTGTAGCGAGGCAGACGGTCAATCTCAATCGCATAGTCTGTCACAATCCAAACCAGACCGTACTTATCAAAAACGTCCTTATCCGTATTTCCCAGAGATTCTGACTGCATACCAGATACTTGCAATGAAAACGCCAATAAGTGCGGTAATTTTACCTGATGCGTGATATCCGTCTCATAAAACGGAATTTGATAAGGAATACTAAATTTTAATCCCATCTAATCCTCCAAGATAAATTGTTCAGCGACACTATCACCCAAAAAGAGTCCTCGTTTAGTCATACGAACCACCTCTGGATCCTTGACCAAGAGCCCATCTTCCTGTAGTTTTTTTACAATGTCTCCATAAGTATCCTCGAATGACAAGCCAAACTTCTCTTCAAAACGTTTAATAGACACCCCCGACTTTTTACGCAAACCAAGGAAGAACTCCTCTTCCATCATCTCTGCCTTAGTCAGATGCTCCTCGTGAAGTCTAGCATGACCATCCTCAGCTATAGCCTTTAGGTAATGCTGGATAGGGCCTCTATTGCGATAACGAACACCATTGACATAACCAGAGGCTCCAGCACCCACACCATAATACTCATCATTATTCCAATACATGAGATTGTGACGACTCTCCATCCCAGGTTTGGTAAAGTTTGAAATCTCGTAGTGCTCAAAACCATTGTTTTCCAACTCTTGGATAATATAGTCAAACATCTCTGCTTCCAAGTCCTCAGTTGGCAGATTGAGCTTACCCCGACGCATCTTATTCATAAAAACCGTGTGATGTTCCAATATCAAACTGTAGAGACTTAGATGTGGAATATCCAGTTCCAGTGCCTTTCTCACATTTTCCTTGACCTGATCCATGGTTTGTCCAGGTAGTGCATAAATGAGGTCAATAGAAATATTATGAAAACCAGCAGCCTTTAAGCTATCAATACTTTCATAAATCTGTGCCTGATTGTGACTGCGACCAATTTGACGCAAGTGCTTGTCATCAAAGGTCTGAACCCCTAAAGATACGCGATTAACAGCTGATTTTTTGAGCACCTCAATCTTATCAACCGTCAAATCCCCAGGATTGGCCTCAATGGTAAACTCCTCCAACTTAGACAAATCCAAGTTTTTCTGAAGATTGCTTAAAAGGTAGTCCAATTGCTCCGCAGAAATAGCTGTCGGTGTCCCACCACCAATATAAAGGGTGCGAAGCTCCTTGATATCTAAAAGCTCCCACTCACGAATCAAAGCCCGTAGGTAGTCATCAACGGGCTGATTTTTAATAAAGACCTTAGAAAAGTCACAATAATAACAAATTTGTGTGCAAAATGGAATGTGCACATAGGCTGACGTTGGTTTTGTTTGCATGTAACTATTCTACCATTTTTTAAACAGAAATGAGACCTCGAATGATAAGAGTTTGAGCCAAAAAAGAAGCCATCTCTCCAGATAGCTTCTATTCTTTATTTTGTTAATGAGAATGGGAAAGCATTATAGTTGCTATAATCAAAGGTTGGTCCCAAGTCAGAGATGAATTGAACTGGCGTGTAAGTTCCATTTTCAAGAATAAAGCCAGGCTTAGCTTGAAAACCAGCTCCCCCTATTCCTGTAATACCAGGAAGCAAGGTAGAAAAATCGCCACCCTCCCAAACGTAGAGATTTCCAGAAATTTGAACAGCTTTTGCAGTTGTAGAGCTTTGACGATAGGGTTCGTAATCGACATTGAAATTTGCCTTTGAAGTGATGTTGCCATCAGCATCAACTGTAAAACTAATGTCCGTTGCTTGAGGACTTGTACCAGTCCAAGTTCCAACCAAAGCTGCTGGGACAGGAGCGTCACTTTGGGTATCAGCTGTTGCTTGACTAGACTTGTTTGACTCAGAAGCAACACTACCATTTGTCCCTGCTTGAGTATCATTTCCAGCTGTGGCTTGATTTTTTGATGAGCTAGCTTCAGGAGCACTCGCTTCTTCTTGACCTTGAGAATCCTTTGAAGCTGAAGCTTCTGTCTTAGCCTTTTTAGCAGACTTCTTCTCAGATGTTTTTGTTTTAGCAGATGACTTCACTACTTTAGAAGTTGAAGTTGTAGATGATGCTGTAGTGTCTTTTTCTGACTTAGAGCCACATCCGACAAGTGCTGTAGAAACAGCTACAGACAACAAAACAAGGGAGCAAACACGGATAACTTTTCTTTTCATTTTCATAAACCTCTTTTCTATATGTCTATTATATCTATTTTGTTACAAAAATCAAGCGTTTTATGTAATTTTTGTAACATTTATGTAATTAATTGTATCGCTGTCATAAGTTAATGTCGTATTTACAAGTAAAAAAAGCCCATCACTCCTAGAGGAATGATAGACTTCTGCCTCTTATTTAGGTACTTCTTACCTGCTAGAGGTATCGTGATTAATCTTTGTCTTATCTTTCAATATAACCCGTATAGAGGGAAGGTTGGAGCTATCCTCCAAGACAATAATGCGCTTGCCACCATCTACAAGGACATAATAGTATGACTTTCTCGCATTGTGGTAGATGTCATTAACACTCTTAGCCTGATAACCATGTGACTTAAGAGACTTCTGTATTTTAGCAAACTCTTTTTGCACCTTATCATTATCAACGCTGCCTGATTGATCCGCCAGATATTCTTTTAAAGGTTTAGCAATTAAGATATCTAAAGGCTTAGCAATTAAGATATCTATATCATCAGAATCTGTAGTCAAAACACCATTTTCAGAGATAGTCAATTCTCCTTCTGATTCATCTTCATCATCATATGTCTTCCATTTTCCAACAAAGGCTTTTGGAACCTCCGCCTTATAAAAAAGACATCTCTTTTTAAATTCTTTAGTGTTTGATCCGTGAGAAAATACTTCTGATAAGCCTATGTCTAAAATGACATTTGTCCCATCCCTCTGAATCAGATTATAGTAGCCAAACCATCCCGTCTTAACCAGTATGATCTCTTTGGTCTGTAATTGATATTTCTTGTCAAAATCAGCAATAGTTTTTAGTTTTGAATTACTGACATCTTCTAAACGTACTTCAAACTCCTGTCTAACTTTATTACCAATAGAAATTTCTGTGATTTCTTCTTCCGGATAACCAGCAGCGAGTTTTGACTTCTTTCCATTTAACTCATAAACAAGAGCGGTATTGTTACCATTTACCCACAAGCCACCCAAGTTTGTTCCTTTGGAAGAAAACAAAAAGAGGCCAAGACTTGTTGCTACAACAAGAAATAAAGCAATACCAAGACCAATAAAAGTCTTCTTGCCAAACTTTTTCTTCTTAACAAAGACCATTTGTTGTGAATGAGCTGGGTTAACCATTTGACCAGTCATTTGATTAGGTAAAGGTCCGACTTCTCCAGTCACAGACTTTCCATTGTTGGAAAAAGTGGCTTGTTTTCCTTCCATAACAAATTCACCATTTAGAAGGGCCTGCTGACACTCCTGAATAGTGGGCTTACGATTATTAATCGCTTCAAAATATTCAATCCATTCTTTTCTATTCATCATCTCTCCTAACAGTTCTTAACAGAAAAATCTATCACTAGCTTGGAAGTGATAGATTTCCCAATTATTTAAGTACTTCTTGTGTCTTAGCGTAGTTAGCTTCAACAGCTTCTTTTTCGGCTTTCCACCAGTCTTGGTGATCTGTGTACCACTTGATTGTTTCTTCCAAACCTGATTCAAAGTTTGTGAATTGTGGTTCCCAACCAAGTTCTTCACGCAATTTTGTTGAGTCAATAGCGTAACGCAAATCATGACCAGCACGGTCTGTTACACGATCGTAAGCATCTTTGGGTTGCCCCATTTTTTCAAGGATAAGCTCGAGCACTTCCTTGTTGTTCTTTTCACCATCGGCACCAATCAAGTAAGTTTCACCGATACGGCCTTTAGTGAGGATAGCCCAAACACCAGTTGAGTGGTCGTTAGTGTGAATCCAGTCACGGACGTTTTTACCTTCACCATAAAGTTTTGGTTTAATCCCTGACAAGATGTTGGTGATTTGACGTGGAATGAATTTTTCGATGTGTTGGTATGGTCCATAGTTGTTTGAGCAGTTTGAAATAGTTGCCTTAACACCAAATGAACGCACCCATGCTTTAACGATAAGGTCTGAAGCAGCCTTAGTTGATGAATAAGGTGATGATGGGTTGTATTTTGTTTCTGCTGTGAATTTTTCACCAGGACCTTCACCGTGTCCAGGAAGATCTTCACGCAATGGAAGGTCACCATAAACTTCGTCTGTTGACACGTGGTGGAAACGAATATCGTATTTACGAGCAGCTTCCAAAAGTGTGTAAGTACCAATGAAGTTTGTGTGGATAAATGGTGATGGGTCGTTCAATGAATTATCATTGTGGCTTTCAGCTGCGTAGTGAACGATGGCATCAGCTTTAGCAGCCAATTTATCAACCAATTCAGCATCAGCAATATCACCAACAACCAATTCAACACGGTCACCCAGAATTTCTTCAATGTTGGCACGGTTACCAGCGTAAGTGAGTTTGTCAAGGACAGTCACATGCACGTCTGGATGGTTGTTGTAGACATAGTGTACGAAGTTTGAACCGATGAAACCTGCGCCACCAGTTACGATGATATTTTTATATTCAGTCATTTTTTCTCCAAAAAATATTGTTTTTTTCTTAATCGTTCCTTAAATCAATCTTTTTTTAGCTTTCCTTAGGTGAGTACGGACGTCAGCGAACTTCGAAGAAGTTCCATGACTAAGTTTTGAGCCTAATGTCTCAAAACCTCCGAGCACCTGAAACACAATGGTTCAGGTGCTTTTCTCACGGCGGAAAGCTAATCATATAGCTCGCTTCGCTCGTTTATAACAAAGCTAAAAACTATATAATGATTTTCTTAATTGTTTTAAGAGCTATATTCTTACAAATCCTCTGGTTTGAGGGGTTTAACGTCTTTGAGCAATGGGTGATTTTTATCTGCTTCTGAGACTTCTGCTTCTTCCAAGTTTTCCCACTTGATATCAAGGCTTGGGTCAGCGTAGTTGACAAAAGCATATTTAGGTTTAAGTTCAAGTGCCCAGTAATCGTTTACGAGGTAGCTATATGACACTTTGTCAGACAAAACTTGGAAACCATTGGCAACACCACGAGGAACAAAGATTCCTTTTGAGGCATCAATCACTGTTTGGTAAGTATTTCCAAACGTTTCACCTTCACGGAGGTCAACCCAAGTTCCAAGAACCTTTCCTTCATCTGCTACTGAGATGTATTTATCCCAAGGCTCAGCGTGCAAGCCACGCAAGACATTTTTACGTGAGAAAGAAACGTTATTTTGCAATTTTCCTTCTGCAAAGAATGATTCTGGAAAACCAAGTGGCAACATCTTTTCCTTTTGGAAGTTTTCCTTGAACCATCCACGGTTATCTCCATGAACAGGAATATCAAATTCAAGCAGACCTGGGATAGCATCAATCTTGCGGGCAGCTAGTTCTTTACCAAAAAATTGTTCAGTCATTATGCTTCTCCAATCAAACGGAGCAAATATTGTCCGTATTCGTTTTTCTTAAGTGGTTGTGCCAATTCAAGAACCTGTTCTTTAGTGATATAACCCATGCGATAGGCAATCTCTTCAAGGTTAGCTACTTGGACATTTTGCAAACGTTGAACTGTCTCGATGTACTGAGCAGCTTGCAAGAGACTTTCATGAGTGCCTGTATCCAACCAAGCAAAGCCACGTCCCATAAGCTCAACAGAGAGATCTCCACGTTCTAAGTAAGCCTTGTTAACATCCGTGATTTCAAGTTCGCCACGAGGGCTTGGCTTGATGTTTTTGGCAATTTCCACAACATCATTGTCATAGAAATAAAGACCAGTTACAGCAAAGTTTGATTTTGGATGCTCAGGTTTTTCCTCGATTGAGATGGCATTCATATTGTCGTCAAATTCAACAACTCCAAAACGTTCTGGGTCCTTAACTTGATAACCAAAGACTGTAGCACCTTTTTCCTTAGCTTCAGCACGTTGAAGCATGGCAGAAAGACCATTTCCATGGAAAATGTTATCCCCGAGGACAAGTGCAACACTATCGTCACCAATGAAGTCTTCACCAATGATAAAGGCTTGAGCCAATCCATCTGGACTTGGTTGTACTGCGTAAGAAAGTGAAATACCGAACTCAGAACCATCACCAAGGAGCTCTTCAAAACGTGGAAGGTCCTGTGGCGTTGAGATGATGAGGATTTCCTTAATACCAGCCAACATAAGCGTTGAAAGTGGATAGTAAATCATTGGTTTATCGTAAATCGGCATCAGTTGTTTTGATGCAGCACGTGTCAATGGATACAAACGTGTCCCTGAACCGCCTGCAAGAATAATACCTTTCATAAGAAGGCTCCTTTTTTCTCTAATATATTACCTATATTTTAGCATTTTTCAGCCCTCTTGTCACGGTAAACCCTATGTTCTTAAGCTTTCATTAAGAAAATCACAAGTGTCCATTTTCTTAATCCAATCAAAAAAGGATTTCGATTGAAACCCTTTTCGATTGAAGATAATATCTTGCAATATTCCCTTTGGGAAGTGTGCTTATCATCCTCTTAGTGTCTTTGTGCACTCATCCAGTCAAAGATACTGTTATAAGTTTGTCCATTGACACTGGCACGAGAGCCACCTCCATTGGTTGGATCAGTGGCTACCATACCACTATATCCGTCCCAATTTTTCGTATTTTCAGGATGCTGAACGCCAATCACCTGGTCATGGAAGAAATAAATCCAAGCCCAATGCCCATCATACTCTGTCCCAGGAAGATCAGTCCCAGTAGCTGTTTCAAAGTATGAGAACCACTTGTTAGTAGCTCCAGAGGTAATCAAGCTCTTATATAAAGGCAAGACACTATTTTCTGGTTGTACTGTTGCGTCTGCCTTTGTGTGAATCAACCACATAGGCTGACTCTTAAGTTTATCAATTCCAGATTGGTCAACAGTTAGTGGCGCTGCAATTGGAATGAGAGCTGCAAAATAATCTGGATAGGTTGCTCCCATGGTCAAGACCATACCACCACCATTTGAAACTCCCGCAAGATAGATTCGTCCCTTATCTACCTCAGGGTGATTAGCTAGGTAGGTATCAATGGTCTCTTTGAGTTGTGCTGCATTATCTGACCCCCAAGGTGTCTGTGTTTGAACAGCCAGAACATTAACCCCACGCGCCTGATCACCAGTTGTTAAGAAATGGCCTTGAATCTCAGGCTGGGTAAGCGCATAGACGTCATTTGAAAGAAGCGGAATATTCATATCTGTCCCTCTTTCACCAATGCCGTGTAACCAGACTATCAATGGTTTGGTGCTATTCCCCGTACCAGTCTGGGCACTATAAGCCGCATACTGCATGTTACCTACCTATCCTCGCTCGTCAAAAACCTCCGTCATTGGCATCAAACGATTGTTGATGGTATCTTGCTCAGATGAAACCATCTGCGACTGACTACTACCTTCTGCCACTACTGACAAATCTTTCATTGATACCATATAACTTTCCAGCCATTGATTGGTCCAAGTAGAAAGGTTAAAATACATAGGTTCAGCATTCCCACCCATGTTGTAGCGGTTATAAGACGGTAGGCTCAATTCAAGCGTCACGTACTTGCTATTGTCATAATAGACCACATGCCCCTGATTATCAGACACATAAGAGTTCGTTACCTGACGACTGACTCCTGCTGTTGTAACCTGAGTTGAGCTGTGGACAACCTCTGGCGTGACCTTCTGATTAAATTCAAAAATGACTTTGGTTACAGCCGGTCCAAACTCGTAACTTTCTAGAACAATACTTGTCTTTGTCACAGCCAAGTCTTCTGCTGCCCCTGCTTTGACAGACAGGCCTAAACTGATGGCTAGCAAGGAAACAAAGATTGTCACATATACTTTAACTTTTTGGAACATAGTCCCTCCCCTTTTTTATTAGTATTCACCTACAATCGATGAACAGTTACTATTTTATCATTTTCTAATTAAATAAGAAATAGATACAAAGAAACTCTAATAAAAAGAATCAGCTAGCATCCCTAAATAAGGAGAAATAGCTAACTGATTCATAAATCTTAATATATTGGAGGGCTTTAATACTATTAGTCTTTTTTCTTAACGTACTGAGCCACTGGATAATCTGCACTGTCCAAGCTGCCAGGTCGATTCATGGCCAAATCAACCAGATTCTTTCCAATCAGTGGCCCTGTCGTAAGCCCTGAAGATCCTAAACCAGAGGCGACAAAGACACCCTCAAGTTCTGGAACTTCTCCAAAGAAAGGTGAGAAATCACTCGTGTAGGCTCTAGTTCCCACACGTTCTGAGAAGGACTTGGCAGTACTTAAGTCAGGGAAATAGGTCTTAGCCTCTTCCTCCAGACTTGCAAGTACAGTTCCATCAACTGTCAAATCAAAGCCTTGGTCATTTTCATGGCTGGCCCCTACCGAAATCTTTCCACCAGCAAAAGGAATGACATCCAATTCGCCCTCTGGCATCAGAACAGGTAATCTACCAGTATCCATGCCCTCAAAGAAATAGTCACGCAATTGCCCCTTTTGGGGGCGAACGTCTACTTCGAAACCAAGAGGTTCGAGTGTTTGACCTAGCCAGGCACCACAAGAAAGAATAACCTTATCAAAAGTTTGACCATTAATCTCGTAAGTGCCATTATCAAGAGGAGATAGTGTGACTAGACCCTCTACCTTTTCAAAACCAGAGGCCGCAATCAAAGTCGCTGTCAATTCTGCTCCCTCCACTCTGGCACCTCCAGAAGCATAGAGATAACGGTCAAATCCAGTAAATTCCGGGAGGTCGGCAACATTTTTTATAGAAAGTTCACCAATAATGGGTGATTCTTCTAGCCTAGTTTCTGCATGCTGATACAAACCGTCCAACTTACTATCATCTTTCTTGAGAAGGGCTACACCAGACTGATCATAGAAGCTCGTGTCATAACCATCATTTTCAAGATCTGAAACTAAATCTTGGTAAAAATCGGCTCCCAATCGGGCCATTCGATACCAGGCCTTATTACGACGCTTGGAAAACCAGGGGCTGATAATCCCTGCTGCTGCCTTGGTTGCTTGCCCAAGACCATGATCAAATACTGTAACCTCTACGTCTTTTTCTTTTGATAAGTAGTAGGCAGCCGTTGAACCGACGATACCTGCACCAACAATTGCAATTTTCATTTTTTACTCCATCTATTTGAAAAGAGCTGAGTCCTATATCAATAGGCACAGCTCTTTAGTATTTTTAACCTAAGGCCACGTCCATAACCATCATGACGACAAAGCCAACCATGAGCCCCAAGGTTGCGACGTCAGTATTACCATTGCTTTGTGATTCAGGAATCAATTCCTCCGTTACCACAAAGATCATGGCACCTGCCGCAAAAGCCAAAGCATAAGGAATAATCACCATCATCCACAAGACTAGAGCAGCTCCCATAACAGCTCCTATAGGCTCCACGATAGCTGACATCGAGCCCCAATAAAAGGCCTTGATACGAGATTTTCCATCTGCTCGAATAGGAATAGAGAGGGCTGCACCTTCAGGGACATTCTGCAAACCAATACCGATAGCTAGGCCAATGGCTCCCATAAGACCAGCAAGTGTCATATTCCCACCAGCTAGGGCACCAAAGGTAACACCAACCGCCAATCCCTCTGGAAAATTATGAATCGTGATAGCCAAAAAGAGCAGGGCAGTCTTGGACAACTTTTTCTTACGAGGTTGAATACCTTCTGCTTTTGAGATATCATTTCCCAAATGCAAATGAGGAACGACGGCATCAATCAAACGAAGGGCAACACCACCAAGCAAGAAACCAGCTGCCGCAGGGAACCAGGACCATTTCCCATAGCCATTTTGAGTCGCATAAGTTAAAGAGGGATCCAAAAGTGACCAAAAAGAGGCCGCAATCATGACACCAGCCGCAAAGCCCATCATGATATCTAATAATTTACGACTAATATTCTTGAAGAAGAAAACAATGGCCGAGCCGACAATGGTACAGCCCCAAGTAAAAAGACCTGCAAGTAAGGCCAAAAAGACCACATTTTGATGCAAAAGCCAAGTCACAGACACATCCTCCTACAAATGGTCAAAAGGATTGGTTGAGGACTGACTTTCAAGTATGGTCACATTCCACTCATGCTCACGTTTCCAGACCTCAAGTTTCTCAGCAATCTTTGAGATAAAGAGGGCTTCAATATGGTGCCCAGGGTCAATAGCCAAGAGACCATTAGTAATCATTTCTTGCCCTGTATGATAGTAAACATCACCAGTGATAAAGACTTGTGCCCCCTTTTTCAAAGCATCCTTGTAAAATCCTTGACCGCTACCCCCACAAATAGCCACACGGCTAACAAGAGGATTATCATGGTCATAACGAACCAAGCGAACACTGTCCAAGCCAAAAACTGCTTTTACTTTGAGAGCAAGTTCTTCAATGGTCTGTGGCGCGATATCACCCACTCGACCGATTCCATGATTTTCAGAAGTCTGCGTTAAATAAGTGGTGTCTTTAATGTCAAGTAAGTCACAGAACCAATCATTAAGGCCATCATTAACAACATCAATATTAGTATGACTCACATAGACTGCAATATCATGCTTAACCAGGTCAAGCAAAATATCTCGGTCAGGCGAAGACACCAAATCCTTAACTGGACGGAAAATTGGAGCGTGCTTAGCAATGATAAGGTCCACACCCTTTTCAATAGCTTCAGCTACTGTATTTTCACGAACATCCAAGGTAACCATGACCTTCTGAATCTCCTTGTCCAGACTGCCAATCTGCAAACCAACCACATCACCTTCCATGGAAAGCTCCTGTGGACAAAATTCTTCATAAGTCTTGATAAGTTCACTAGCTAACATAGTTCAAAACCTCCTTAATGGTTTGAATTTTATCTTCAATAGCTGCACGGTCAGTCTGATTGGCAAGAGGAATGGAGCCTAAAGCAATCTCAAGTTTATTGATTTCTCTCTGCCATTTGAGCTGGAAAACCTGAGATTGGTCTTTCATGAGATGAGGACCAAAACGCACTTCCTTGTCTGAAAGGCTCATATGTCCAGCTTCTGCCACCATGATTTCGTAATATTTGCCATTTTCAGTCATGATGGATTCGGCAATAATCTCAAAACCATTTTCCATCAACCAAATACGGAGATCATCTTCACGATTATTTGGTTGTAAAATCAGACGGTCTACGCCTGTTAGTTTGTCCTTTCCAGCATCTAGGATATCCGCAATAAGACGTCCTCCCATGCCACAAATCGTGATAGTTGTTACCTCATCAGCAGGTTCGAAGGCAGCCAAGCCATTAGCCAAGCGCACATCTATTTTATCTTGGAAACCAGAAGCTGAGACATTAGCAAGAGCAGATTCATAAGGGCCTTTTACCACTTCACCAGCAATAGCTGAAGTAATCAAACCTTTTTCAAGTAAATAAATCGGAAGATAGGCATGATCACTGCCTACATCCAAGAGTTTTGCGCCTTTCGGAACGTAGGTTGCTACGTCCTTGAGGCGTTGAGATAATTGTACGTACATGTTTCATCTTTCTATTTTTTTAAGTCTCTTCAATTATATCAAAAAAGGAGGTTGGTAAGAAATGGTTTTAACACATTTCCTAACAACTTCCTTTTTGTTTATACTTTCTCGCCTGTAAAGACGAAAAATTTAGAAATAATGTAGTTCAATACAATGATAAGGACCTGAGAGAAAAGGCTCTCGATACCGTTTACCCAAGCATGACTATGCCCAACAAATTGACCAATAATTTCTGGATAGGTATCGACCAAGAAATAGGCCAGAGCCAAATCTAAAACCAAGGTCAAGAGGCGGGCTCCCACGAACTTAACAAAGCGCGTGACCATACCTGTCTTTTCCTGATTAAAGACAAACATGTCATTTGTAAAAAAGGCAAAGATAATGGCAATCGCATTTGCTAAGACTGCTGAAAGTGTTCCTTGTTGGGTAAACTGGAAAATCAAAGTACGACTAACCATATAGACCAAAGTTGCCAAGACACCAAAGAAAAGGTACTTGAAAACTTCGGTAGCCATGAAGGCTCTCAGTTTAGCTATCATACTTAGTCCAATCCAATTTCTGCACGAACAACATCAGCAATCGTATCAACGTAATAGTTTACTTCATCATCTGTTGGTGCTTCTGCCATAACACGAAGGAGAGGTTCGGTACCACTTGGACGAACCAAGATACGGCCATTTCCAGCCATCTCAGCTTCCATTTTTTCAATGATCGCGGCAATGGCAGGAACTTCCATAGCCTTATCTTTCATGCTATTTTCCACACGAATATTAACCAATTTTTGTGGATAGATAGTCACTTCTGAAGCCAATTCAGACAAGCTCTTACCTGTTTCAACCATGACTTTAGTCAATTGGATTGCTGTCAATTGGCCATCACCAGTTGTGTTGTAATCCATGATAATAACGTGTCCAGATTGTTCACCACCAAGGTTGTACCCGTTTTTACGCATTTCTTCAACAACGTAACGGTCACCAACAGCAGTCACTGCCTTGTTAATGCCTTCACGGTCAAGTGCCTTGTGGAAACCAAGGTTTGACATAACTGTCGTTACAATGGTATTTTTAGCCAACTCGCCTTTTTGTGACAAATGTTTACCGATGATGTACATCACCTTGTCACCATCAACAATATCACCATTTTCATCAACAGCGATGAGACGGTCACTGTCTCCATCAAAGGCAAGACCAATTGCTGAGCCAGTTTCTTTAACCAAGGCTTGCAACTGCTCTGGGTGTGTCGAACCAACACCAGCATTGATGTTAAGGCCATCAGGTTGGTCACCAATGACAGCGATTTCTGCGTTCAAGTCAAGGAAAATATTACGTGCAGATACCGCAGCCGCACCATTAGCCGCATCCAAAGCAACTTTCATGCCACCAAGGTCAACACCTGTAGCTACCAAGAATTTTTCGTATTTACGAAGACCCTCTGGATAATCAACAAGTGTTCCAAGTCCTTCAGCTGAAGGGCGTGGAAGTGTATCTTCTGCAGCATCGAGAAGGGCTTCAATTTCCGCTTCACGCGCATCATCCAATTTAAAGCCATCACCACCAAAGAACTTGATACCATTATCAAGAGCTGGATTATGGCTGGCTGAAATCATAACCCCAGCGCTTGCATTTTCTGTACGAACCAAGTATGAGACGCCAGGTGTTGCAAGTACTCCAAGTTTGTAGACTTCAATACCCACTGAGAGCAAACCTGCTACTAAGGCAGATTCCAACATCTCACCAGAGATACGTGTATCACGTGCCACAAAAACTTTAGGACGGCCAGTCTCATGTTGGCTAAGCACATAACCACCAAAACGACCTAATTTAAAGGCCAATTCAGGCGTAAGTTCAACGTTTGCTTCTCCACGAACACCGTCTGTTCCAAAATATTTACCCATAATTTTATTATTAGTGCTTGAGCACTAAATCCTCCTTAAACTGTGATGCTGTTTAGCAAGAGTCAATCTAGTGAAATCTATCTAGATAATCTAACTTTATAAGATTTCGCCAATATTTTCAACCCTTGATTTTAAATATTTTTAATTGGTTACATTTTTATGAGATTAGTCCCTCTCAATCCCATCCATTATACATGAATTTTGGGAAAATGTAACTCCCCTATTTTTGCGTGACTTTTAAGTTAACCTTAACAGTGCCAGGCTGAACCGTAACACCTTCTGCCTTAAGGTCTATTGTTTTTGAAGTGTCCTTAGTCACTTGACTAATGTCTACTGGGACTGTGATGCTATCAATCTTATCCATAGCTTCTTGGCTACCAACGATAGTCACATGTCCACGATCAAAGCTATAGCTGATACTAGACACATTGCTAGCCTTATCCCCAGTCAGTTCGACCTTGACAGGAACAGACTTGCTTAATTTTCTCAAACTAATCTTTGCATGTACCTTAGCTGGTGAGATAGAGCTTGCTAGGACTGTACCATTTGTCGAAACTGCTTGAAGAACCAAGTTACCATCATAATCTTCAGACAGGTTGGAATCACCTTCCAATACTGCCTGAACGTGATCAATCTGGTTAATGATATCTTCACTCGAGGTCACTTCTACCTTGGTGTTATCCAGGCTAACCTTTTTAACCTCATAGCCATTTGCCAACTTATCAGAAGTGATGTTAGCTACTACGTCAAAGGTTTTGCTGGCTTTTTTACCAATAGTTGCTGTCAAGGTTGATGGTGACACTTGCGCAGACATTCCGGCTGGAAGATCCTTAACCTGAATAGGTACTCGACTGGTTCCTTGACCCAGATTTGACAAATCAGCAACTAATTTAAAGTGACGTGTATCACTACTTGTCTCAGTCGTTAAAGCCAGCTGTGTTGTCGCCGTCAAATAGACCTCGGCATCATAGGAATAACCACTGATAAAGTACTTATCACTATCATATTTAATATCCACAGGGACCGACTCAACGGTTTGTGTAAAGGTATTAGATGCACTTGAACTATTGCTTTTATTTTGCGAGTTCCCCGACCAGGCTGTGAAAAAGAGTACCACAGCAAAGAAGAGTGCAACTAGTATCTGCCATAAACGATCGTTTTTAAAGAAATTTACCAAACGCTTCATTTTTTGCTACCTCCAATCCAACGTTGGAAGAATGACTGACGTGGTTCTTGTTCTTTCAACAAGACAAGACTCAACTCTTCTTCAAATTCTTGAACGGAGAGATCATGGATGAAATTCCCCTTGTAAGCAATGGAAATCGCACCAGTCTCCTCTGACACAACAAAGGTAAGCGCATCTGTTTGTTCTGAAAGACCAATGGCAGCCCTGTGTCTAGTTCCAAATTCTTTGGAAATCTTATTAGATTCTGTCAATGGCAGATAAGAACAAGCCGTCGCAACCTTGTTATCTCTGATGATAACTGCTCCATCATGAAGCGGTGTATTTGGGATGAAAATATTAATTAATAGTTCCCCAGTCACCACCGCATCAAGCGGAATCCCAGTCGCAATCTGCTCTTGTAAGGTCTGAGTCTGTTCAATAGAAACCAATGCCCCAATCTTACGAGGACTCATGTACTTAACAGCTTTAACGTAGGCTTGAACCAACTTCTCGTCTGAGCTAACCTCTTTATTTTGCAAAAAATGCTGAGGCGTACGCCCAAAGGTTTCAAGTGCAGAACGAAGCTCTGGCGCAAAAATCACAACCGCCGCAATGGCTCCATAGTTGATGACCTGATTCATCAAATAAGAAATCGTCGTGAAGCCTATAAAATCAGAAATCAGTTTGACTAAAATAAATAAGACAACCCCTTGAACAAGGGTCATAATTTTTGTCCCTCGTAGAGCTCTAATAAAGCGATAAATTAAAAAAGCAACAATCAATATGTCCAAACTATTGACGATAACTTTCAGCGGACTATCAAAGAGTGACCGCCAAAAATCAATATCAATGGACGAAAGTATTCCCATACATATCACACTTTCTTTTAATTTTTAAACAGTTTCTATTATACCACGAATTCTAACTATTTTGAGACTACAATCACTACTTTTTGTGATAAAATAAATTCATGACTATGAAAACTACCATGGGAATTCTGGCGGGTAAAGCTAGCCATTTCGTCCTTTCAAAATTGGGACGTGGTTCAACCCTGCCTGGAAAAATTGCCCTTAAATTTGACAAAGATATTTTAGACACTTTAGCCAAGGACTACGAAATTGTCGTTGTTACTGGAACCAACGGTAAGACTCTGACAACGGCTTTGACAGTAGGTATTCTTAAAGAAGCTTTTGGTGAGATTGTGACCAATCCTAGCGGAGCCAACATGATCACAGGGATCACTTCTACTTTCCTAACAGCTAAAAAAGCCAAGTCTGGTAAGAAAATTGCTGTCTTGGAAATTGACGAGGCCAGCCTTCCAAAAATCACTGAGTACATCACTCCAAGTCTTTTTGTTTTCACAAATATTTTCCGTGACCAAATGGACCGCTATGGTGAAATCTATACCACTTATCAGATGATTTTAGATGGTGCTGCTAAGGCGCCTGAGGCTACTATTTTGGCTAATGGAGACAGTCCTCTTTTCAATTCTAAAGAGGTAGTCAATCCCGTGCGCTTCTACGGTTTTGACACTGAAAAACATGATCCTGAGCTGGCTCATTATAATACTGAAGGTATTGTCTGCCCTAAATGTGAGAGTATTCTTCAGTATCGCCTTAATACTTACGCTAACTTGGGTGACTATGTGTGCCTTAACTGCGACTTCCACCGTCCAGAATTAGATTATAAGCTGACAGAGTTGACTAAAATCACCAACACTACTTCTGAATTTGTCATTGATGGACAAGATTACAAGATTAATGTCGGTGGTCTTTATAACATCTACAATGCCCTTGCTGCTGTTTCTGTCGCTGAATTCTTCGGAGTAGCTCCAGAGCAAATCAAAGCTGGTTTTGATAAGAGCCGTGCTGTCTTTGGACGCCAAGAAACTTTTAAGATTGGTGACAAATCATGTACCCTCGTACTAATTAAGAATCCCGTAGGAGCCAGCCAAGCTCTTGACATGATTAAACTTGCAGATTATCCATTTAGCTTGTCAGTCCTTCTTAATGCTAACTATGCTGATGGTATTGACACCAGCTGGATTTGGGATGCCAACTTTGAAAGCATTCTCGAGATGGATATCCCTGAGATTAATGCTGGTGGTGTTCGCCATTCTGAAATTGCTCGCCGCCTTCGTGTGACTGGCTATCCAGAGGATAAGATTACGCAAGCAGAAAAACTTGAAGATATTATGGCTTTGATTGAAAAACAAGATTGCGACCATGCCTATATCTTGGCGACCTATACTGCCATGCTTGAATTCCGTGATATTCTTGCTCAACGTCATGCTGTTGGAAAGGAGATGAACTAATGACCTATACTTCACTCAAATCTCCAGAAAATCGTGACTACACCTACGACCTAAATGTCGCCCACCTTTATGGTAATCTGCTCAATACCTACGGTGACAACGGTAATGTCCTTATGATCAAATACGTAGGCGAAAAACTTGGTGCTAAGATGACCTTCGACATCGTTTCAGTTGGAGATGATTTCGACAAGGACCACTACGACATGGTCTTCTTTGGAGGTGGTCAAGACTACGAACAATCTATCGTTGCCAAAGATCTCCCCTCTAAACGTGATGCCATTGGTCAATTCATCCAAGATAATAAAGTAATCCTAGCCATCTGTGGTGGTTTCCAACTTCTTGGACAATATTACATCCAGGCTAACGGTGTCCGTATTGATGGTATCGGCGTCATGGGTCACTACACCCTTAATCAAGAAAATAACCGTTACATTGGTGATATCAAAATACATAACGAAGAGTTTGATGAAACTTACTATGGTTTTGAAAATCACCAAGGGCGTACCTTCCTTTCTGATGATGAAAAACCACTTGGCAAAGTGGTCTACGGTAATGGTAATAACAAGGAAGATGGTACTGAGGGTGTCCACTATAAAAATGTTTATGGTAGCTACTTCCATGGACCAATTCTTTCTCGTAACGCCAACCTTGCCTACCGCTTGGTCACAACTGCCCTTCGTAACAAATATGGCCAAGACATTGAATTGCCAAGTTACGATGACATTCTCTCAAGTGAGATTGCTGAAGAATACGCAGATACTAAATCAAAAGCAGAATTTGAGAAATAATTCTATGACATAGCAAAATAGCGAAACCCAAAGGTTTCGCTATTTTTTCATATCTATTTCCAAAGACGTCTTTTCTTCAATCTGTCTTCAATTTTACGATTATCAATCCTTAAAATGGCAATCATATCAAACAAGAGCCAAGTTCGTTTAGGATAAACAATGTATTTTGGAGACCATATTGGAGAGAACTTTTCCTTATAACGTTGGAGCCCACTAAAAGAGTAAAAACGCTGGGCAAAGACATAGACCAAATTGGCAACCTTCTCTTCCAAGAAACTATCTTCTTCAGTACCCACATTCGCGAGTGGAGCCATCCCCATATCAAAGTATTGCTTTCCTTCTGCTTGGAAGTACTGGAAGAGTTTGACAAAGAGATAATCCATGATGCCTTCAGGAGCCTTTTCAAAATCATAACGCATAAGGTCAATCGTCGCCACCCGTTTGTTTTTGGTTGGCATGATATTGGCAAAGGCTACAATTTCTCCTTCCTCACTCTCCACAATAGCAATCGGTGCCTGCTGCAGATAGGCTTCATCAAAGAAACCAAGAGAGAAACCCTTCTCCTTACGGCCGTTAAGCCAAATATCTGAGACAGCCTTCATTTCTTGCATCTGAGTCTCTGAAAATGGAGGATCAAGTAACTTAAACTGGAAACCTGCTTTTTCGACACGATTGGTTGGTTTACGGAACTTCTTACCATGCTTACCATCGACAGAGAATGTCGTCAAATCAACCATGGCGTTTTCCCCAAATTTCATAAAATCAAAGCCATAATCATGAAGCATCAGGGTGATACTCTCGTCTGCCTCATAAAACAAGGCTTGTAAATTCCAATCTGATAGTGTCTTCAAGAAAGATTCCCAAGCTGGACGATAATAATTTTCATTACCAATTGGATTTCCCATAACCACACACTTATTGCTGGTTTGTGCAAATTGGAAAACTACCTGGTCTTGTCCATCGACACGATACCAAAAGAGGCGTTTATCATGTAAATAAGCCAAGGCACTTTCTGATGCACCCCCATATTTCTCAAGGAGAGCTGTGAAGCGCTCATCATCCATACTTTGACCAAAAGGCCTACGGGGTGCCAAAATTCTCAAGACTCCCCAAACAATAGTTGCAATGATAACTGATGCCAGTAAAATATCAAACCAAATATGAACAAAATGTCCAAGAACATCCCGGTTCTTAGGTGGCAATAAATGAGACCAAAAACCGCTGCCACCCAGAACAAGAAGAACCAGAATAGTAAAGGCTAGGAAAAGGAAATCCTTTGTTTTGTCTTCCCAACTATAAACAAAGTAACGATGATACAACCTCTTTCTGATGATCAACATAAGCACCAAAGAGAGTACAATTAGGAAAGACATGGCCCAAGAAATACCATTGAGATTGACATAAATCAAAGTCAAGACAAAGGTTATTAAGGAAGCAATGAAAGCTCCCTTAACTCGACGCCTGATGAGCCGAGCCATGAAAATGAATAGAGTTCCAAATAGGATACTTGGGAATTGCCAAATCAACTGTTCCTGAATAGGATTAAAACGGCTAATAAAGTAGACATTTGCCAAGCGTTCTGGGATTAAGGCTGACAAAATCAAGAAAATCCCTGAAAAACGTAGCAAATACACAAGAAAGCGGTGGAGACTTCCACCAAATACTCGTGAAGAAAGTTTGAAGTATTTCTCGTTGATACGCCCTCCCATGTGTTTGAAAAAGAAGACAACACCTAACAAGAAAGGAATAATGTAGTAGGTTAAACGAAAAAGCAAGAGCAGACTAACCGCAAGAGCATTGCTAACCCCCATAGAGGTCAGACCGGTAATCACAATCAAATCGAAACTACCAATCCCACCTGGAATCATTGAGAAGATACCAATAATAACCGCTAGGAAATAAAGAGGAATCAGATTATAAAGAGGAACATGTAAGCCCATTAAATAAGCTACACTTACAAAGCTCCCAAGGGCCGTTCCCCATTCAGCTGTCGAAGCTAAAAGAAGACTTAGCCTCGTTTTCAATGGTACTTGACCAAAATAGGCTAATTTTTCCCGACTAGAAACAAAGAAAATAAAAGGTAGATAAAGGAAAATCCCCAATAACAGTAACCAATACTTTCTTAAATCTGGACTTAGAGGGAAGAACCAAAAGACAGCGAATACCAAACCACTTAAAAGGGATAAGCCCGACATAAAGTAAGGCAATAAGCGAGAAAGTGCCTTAACACCTGTCTTTTCCTGCCCATCCTCAGAATAAAAGGAATATCGCAGACCCACATCGACCAAACCAGCAAAACCAGCTAAATTATTAATGGTATTAACAGCCCAACTTGTTTCTAAGATATAGGATCTGGAATAATCCGTTTCTAGCTCCTTATTCAGTATGATGTCATAAAAGAGCATAGGGGAGACAGCGACTAGTCCGATAATAGCCATCAAAACAAGATGCCAAATAGACAAACCGGCCAGGGCTGACTCAAGTGACTCTAGAGTGATGGTTCGTTTGAGGCGAACCAATTCTATGACTACAAGAACCGTAATCGAGATAAAGAAGATAGATTTAACGGCCGCTTTTAAAGGTTGAAGTCTCTCTAAAAGACGCTTCATGCCACCACCTCTTTTCGACTAATTCTCACAAGCTCACGAATCATTTGATTGAAAATCTTATATTTACGTTGAGCTAGACGATGCCCTTCTCGACGTTGGACATAGAGCTTATGAATTGGAAAGAGTTCCGAAATCTCCCTAGAATGCCTGATACTGATAACATCCCTTTGCCCCATAACTACCCAAACAGGATAGGCAGCCTGATGTAGACGTTCCCTATCTAGTGGCAAGTCATGAAGCATAAGCCCCGTTACCTGAGCCATGATATCCATTTTAGATGAAAATGGTGACAAGGCTTTTAAGCAAAGATATTGTATATAGACCGCGAATCTTGAGCGTCTCGTCAACCCATTAAAGGTCATATTTCCCGCATTAAGTAAGAGCCCTGCGATCCGGTCAGGATAACGACTAGCATAAACCATAGCCAAATTGGCACCGTCACTATGACCGACAAATAAGGCCTTCTTGATATTCAAATATTGCAAAATTTCCTCCAAATCGGCAGCCATCTGTTCAAAGGTCATCTTAACACTCTGACGACTGGACCTGCCGTGATTACGACTATCAATGAAAATTAAACGATAGTCTCGATACAGAATTCCTTGCTTACCAAAGTAATTTCCTGACAAATTATTGCCATGCAAAAAAACAATTGGAAAGCCCTTACCGAGATCACGATAATAGATGATTTGACCATCTTTCACTTTGAATTCCATAATATTACCTACCTTTTCACTAACGCATTCTTATACGATAATTAGTCTTATAAGGCATTGAGGCTGATGAATTGGACTTACTCATTCCAAAATCATCTAACCCTCTTCACTCCATTATAACACTTCCACTAGGGAAGAGTCCGAATATTTGTGCATTTTCTGCAAAAAGAAAAAGCCTTTTCAGGCTTCTCTTCTTATTGTTCGAAAGTTTGTTGTGCGATGAGTTTGTTATAGTTTTCTTCATCTTCTTGATTATCACGGACAACCTTAGATACTGTAAAGGAAGATGAAATCAAGCCAACACATCCCATGAGGTAGTAACCCTTAACCATCAAAGGCTCTTTAAGGGTATAGAGGCCTACCAACATCAAGATTACGAAGAAGGCAAATGATCCCCATGCCATCATGTTGAAAGATGTTGTGTTACGATACACTTTTTTCTTTACTTTGTTCATAAAGTTAGTCTCCTTTTATATACTAAGACCATTATACCAACAATGTAAGCCTTTCACAACTCAAAACATGAAAAGGTTCTCATCATCCCTTAACCTTCCATTTGTTCTGATAAGTCAGTCCACTCTTCCATTAGAGCCTCTTGAGAAACTGTTAAGTCATCCAGCTCTTTCTGCAAGTCAGACAATTCTGCCACATCATTTGTTTCAAGCATGGCAGCAGAAATTTCCTCCAAGCGTTCCTCAATCGTCTCTAGCTCATTTTCAATTTGCTCAATGCGTCGACTTAGTTTACGCATCTCTTTTTGATTGGCTTTTTGAGCTTGATAATCACTAGCTCCCGCTGAAGCCACTTGGACTTCCTCTGATACTTGATTTTCCTCTGCCTCAAGACGTGCTAACTCTTCAAGCTCCGCCTTCTTCTCAAGGTAGTAATCGTAATCTCCAAGATAAATGGTTGCTCCATCCTCAGAAATTTCCATCACTTTGGTTGCCACTCGGTTGATAAAGTAACGGTCGTGGCTGACAAAAAGAAGCGTTCCATCAAAGTCAATGAGGGCATTTTCCAAGACTTCCTTACTATCAATGTCCAAATGGTTGGTCGGCTCATCTAGGATGAGGAAGTTGTTGTTTTCCATTGATAATTTAGCTAGGAGCAGGCGAGCCTTCTCACCACCCGAAAGCATAGAAACCGACTTTTTGACATCATCTCCTGAGAAGAGAAAGGCTCCCAGACGGTTACGAATCTCAACTTCAGGAGTTGTCGCAAAATCATTCCACAACTCATCAAGAACAGTGTTCGACGGTGTCAAGGCAGATTGGGTTTGGTCATAGTAACCCACTTCAACATTGGCACCATAGGTTGACGTCCCCTTGATAAAAGGCAATTTACCCACTACCGACTTGATAAAGGTTGTTTTTCCGATACCATTAGGTCCCACAATGGCAATGGCATCCATTTTCTTAACATCCAGAGAAATAGGCTCTGAGAGAATCTCATCATCATAACCAATAGCAGCATCCCTCACAGTCAAGACCACATTCCCAGAGACCTTGTCCGCATGGAAAGTCATATTTGCCGACTTCTGGCCTTCTGTTGGTTTATCCAGACGTTCCATTTTCTCTAGCTGTTTGCGACGGGCCTGGGCACGCTTAGTTGTAGAGGCACGGACAATATTACGATTAACAAAGTCCTCCAGCTTAGCAATTTCCTTTTGTTGCTTTTCGAAGTTCTTTGCTTCAGTGGCCAACTTTTCAGCCTTAAGGTCCATGAATTTTGAATAATTTCCGACATAACGATCTAAACTATGTTTGGTTAAATCCAGTGTTACTGTCGCCACCTTGTCTAAAAAATAACGGTCGTGACTGACAATGATTAGAGCTCCCTGATAATTGACCAAGTAATTCTCCAACCAGGCAATGGTCTCGATATCCAAGTGGTTGGTCGGTTCGTCCAGTACCAAGAGCTCAGGCTTCTCAAGCAGCATTTTCGCCAAAGCCAGGCGCGTGTTTTGCCCTCCAGAAAGATCGGAAATGGGCATCTCCCACATGCTTTCATCAAACTTAAAACCATTGAGAATAGCTCTGATATCAGATTCATAGGTAAAACCACCACGCTGTCTGAAATCCTCGGAAAGGCGATCGTAGTCAGTCATTAACTTGTCCAATTCTACCCCAGTCAACTCGGCCATCTTCAATTCCATGTCACGAAGACGTTTTTCATCTGCACGTAGGTCTGAAAAGACATTTAACATTTCTGCATAGATGGTATTACTAGACTCAAAACGACTATCCTGAGCCAAGTAAGACAGGTTCAAATCACGTTTTGTATTGATTTCACCACTCGTCGGCGCTTCCTCTCCAACCAAGATTTTCAATAAGGTTGATTTTCCAGCACCGTTACGGCCAACCAGGGCAATACGATCACGTTCATCTACCTGAATATTAATATTATCAAAGAGCACATCTCCTGAGAAAGAGCGCTCAATCTTGTTTCCTTGTAAAATAATCATAACGTTTCAATTATACCAAAAAAGCCAAGCTCCTGCTTAGGCTTTCTGACTTTCTTTCAAAATGCTTGCCACCTTAGTATTAATCAAATCGATAGCAACAGTATTTGTGACACCTTCAGGAATCACCACATCTGCGTAGCGTTTCGTAGGTTCGATAAACTGGTGGTACATAGGTTTAACCACACTAATATATTGCTCAATGATACTATCCAAGCTACGGCCACGCTCTTCCATGTCACGCTTAATACGACGGATAATACGAATGTCATCATCAGTATCTACAAAGAGCTTGATATCCATCAAATCACGCAAACGTTTATCCTCAAGTACCAAAATTCCTTCAACAATGAAGACATCCTGTGGTTCCTGACGATAAGTCTTTTCACTGCGTGTATGCTGCGTGTAGTCATAAATGGGAATATCCACTGGACGCCCAGCAATCAGCTCATTGATATGTTCAATCATAAGATCTGTATCAAAGGCAAAAGGATGGTCGTAGTTAGTTGACACACGCTCTTCAAAAGTCAAATGTGACTGATCCTTATAATAAGAATCATGCTCAATCATAGCAATTTTCTCATCTGGAAAATTTGATAGAATGGCACGAGAAACACTGGTCTTACCACCACCAGAGCCACCCGTAACCCCAATAATAATCGGTTTTTTAGGCATGGTAAATTCCTATCTAATATAGTCTTTCCTATCTATTCTACACTAAATCATGATATAATAAAAGCAAATCCATATAGAAAATGAGACTTTTATGTTTAAAAACTTTCCTGAACAATGGCAAGACCTCCTTAAAGAAAAAGGAATCACTACAGAGACTGCCATTCAAAAAGAACTCTTTGCACCAATCACTGAAGGAGATAATGTCCTAGGTATCAGTCCTACAGGAACAGGTAAGACCCTTGCCTACCTTCTCCCACTGCTCCTCACACTCAAGCCAAAAAAAGCTCAGCAATTGCTTATCCTAGCACCTAATTCTGAACTTGCTGGACAGATTTTCGACGTAACCAAACAGTGGGCTGAGCCACTAGGACTCACTGCACAGCTCTTCCTTTCTGGCTCTAGTCAAAAGCGACAAATTGAACGCCTGAAGAAAGGACCAGAAATTCTCATCGGAACCCCTGGCCGTGTCTTTGAGCTGATTAAACTCAAAAAAATCAAGATGATGAACGTCAATACTATCGTCCTCGATGAATTCGATGAGCTTCTCAGTGATAGCCAATACCACTTTGTGACAAAAATCAGCCACCATGTTCCTCGTGATCATCAAATGATCTATATTTCGGCAACCAACAAAATTGACGATCAAGATCTTGTCGAAAATACTATCGTTTATGACCTGTCTGATCAGGAATTAGACACCATTAAACATTATTATATCAGTGTTGATAAACGTAACCGTGTCGAACTTCTTCGTAAGTTCTCCAATATTCCTGATTTCCGTGGCCTTGTCTTTTTCAACAGTCTTTCTGACCTTGGGGCTACTGAAGAGCGCCTCCAATTTAACGGAGCTTCAGCAGTATCATTGGCTAGTGACATCAACGTCAAATTCCGTAAGGTTATCTTGGAAAAATTCAAGAACCATGAGATTTCACTCTTACTAGGTACTGACCTCTTGGCACGAGGCATCGATATTGAAAATCTGGAAGTGGTCATCAACTTCGATATTCCTCGAGACCGTGAAGCCTACACTCACCGTGCAGGTCGTACCGGCCGTATGGGAAATGAAGGTAGCGTCATTAGCTTGGTAACTCATCCAGAAGACCTCAAAAAACTTAAAAAATTCGCTAAAGTATCAGAACTGGTTCTTAAAAACCAAGAGCTTCACGAAAAATAACGCACGACAAAAGCACTTCAGTTTACCCTGAAGTGCTTTTAACATATACAGATTAGGCTTTTTTACCAAAGTCCTCAATCATTTGTTCCATTTCCTCACGACTTGGAGTTGTCAACATATAAAGGAAGTCACCTTGCAACTCTGCAAAGGCTACAGGCATGATTTTCTTAACTTTAAGTTGTTCACGATACTTATCAAAAAGTTCTTCTTCTGAGTAAGCATAGTGTGAGCTTGCACGACGTGAAGTAGCCAAACAGTAAAGTGGCTCAAACTGAGAAGCTGGGAATGGTTCGCCAGCAACGATATCCGCATAGCCCTTGTACAAATCAAACGAATGAGCATAGTTATAGACGTCGATTGTGAAACCACCTGCTGGACGGTTATTATATTCAATAGCAATATAATCGTCACCATCACGGAAGAATTCAATATGGAAGAAACGTTCCTTCATACCAAATTCTTTGACAATTGCCTCACCATACTTACGTAACTTAGGATCCATATCCTTAAGAACGTAGTAAGAATTATCCATCTTGTAAATCATCAAGTCAAGTGGAGTGTGGGCATAATCGAAAGTTGTTGAGAAGACAATATTACCATCATGATCAATCAAACCATCGAAAGTACAGATTTCACTTGAAGTTACAAATTTTTCAAAGAAATAAACTGTTTCATGATCCCACTCAGCCTTGAAATGATTGATATCATCTTCTGTTTCAAGTTTGAAGGTTGCAGCTGCACCAACCCCATTATCTGGTTTAGCAATCATTGGAAGACCAATTTCTTTCACAGCTTTATCCACATCTTCGTCAGTTTTAATGACAGCACCAGGAACAACTGGAACACCAGCTTTTTGGAAGAGTTTCTTCATTTCAGACTTGAATTTAGTCTTCTTAAGATCTTCTGGCTTAGCACCAAAAACATTGAACTGTTCACGAAGTGCAGCATCTAATTCCAACCAGTATTCGTTATGAGATTCGATGCGATCGATTGGACCATGTTTGTAGAAAAGAAAGGCTACCGCACGTTTAACTTCATCTAAGTTTTCCAAATTGTCTACACGGAAGTACTCAGTCAAAGCATCTTTCAAAGGTTGATCTAACTGTTCATAGGGCTCTTGACCAATACCAAGAACGTTAATACCCTTATTTGCAAGTTCAACTGTAAACTGTTGGAAGTTTTGTGGATAGTATGGTGAAATAACAAGATAATTCATTAGTGATTCCTCTTTTATAGTTATTTAGATAGGATAGACAAAGAAATTATAGGTTCATGTTGTCAAGGAAATAAGGCATTTGTTTACGCCACCACTCCCAATCATGAGCGACATCATAGCCCCACTCAGAGAACCAGGCTGGAATATTCTTTTGTTCAAAGGCTTCCTTAAGTTTATAGTAAGATGGAAGACCATCTTGTTCCCAAGCACCAAGACCTGTACATACGATGATTTCAGCTTGACGGTAGCGGTCGATAAACCAACCATCATTTTGGTTCCAGATATAATCTGATGGGGAATTTTGGTAAATAGCTTCATCCCCTCCAAACTCACCCACAAAGAAACGAGCGTCGTAGACACCACTAAGGGCTACCACTTTATTGAAAACATCAGGGTGTTGCAAGAAGAAATTAAGCGCATGGTAAGCACCCATTGAACATCCTGTTGTCATCATTGGATCAAACCAACCAGTTTTGTGTTTGATAAATGGAATAGCTTCTTCAATAACATAGCGTTCATAGGCACGGTGCATTTCAGCACGATCGTGTGGATTTTTCCAATCACAAAGCCAGCTTTCACTATCCACACTTGAAAGCGTAAAGAATTGTACGCGTCCTTCTTCGATAAAACGTGCACAAGCATCAATCATACCAAAGTCATAGTATTCGTTATGGCTACCACCTGATGAGGCAAAAACCACAACAGGGATACCAGCGTGCCCATAACGGTTAACATACATTTCACGATTAAGTTGACCACTCCAGTGGCTAAGATGTTCGATATTCATATTTATATTCCTTTTCCTAAATTAAAATAATTTGCGTTAATAAAGACTAGTCCCACTTTTCAGCGAAAAAGCGAAGACAGTCTGGTAAATTCTCAGCCCAAGCTTCTTCATTGTGTTCAGCACCAGATTGAATGTGAATCTTGATATTCTCCAAATCAACCCCACGAGCAATCAAATCATGGTAATAGCTCAATGAAGAGTCAATATAAGCCTGCTTAATGTTACCAGCCATCAAGGTCTTGTCAGTATCATCAGCTTCCTCAGTCCCTACATAAATGTAGACACGTTGATCTGAATCCAATTTTTGACGCGACATGTAACGATCAAAGGCATCTTGATGCAACCAGTTAGCTGAAGAAAATACCCCAAGACACCCAATCTGATCCTTATAATCAAGCCCCATAAACTGAGTGATATTACCACCAAGAGATGATCCAATCATAGCTGTATGCTGACGGTCTGAGAGGGTACGGTACTCCTTGTCAATAAAGGGTTTAACCACATCCATGACAAACTCCGCATACTCTACTCCCTTGCCTCCGAACTGAACACCAGGGATATTAGATTCTTGGTACTTCCACGCAGAATACTCATTCATACGGCCAGGACCATCATTATCGATGGCTACAACAATCATACGCGAAATATCAGGATTACGCTTGATTGTTGGGATAATCTTCCAAGAATAGCCAGAAAATGACTCCTTACTATAAAGAACATTCTGACCATCATGGAAATACACGACAGGGTAAGAACGATCTGTATCCGTTTCATAGTTCTTAGGTAGAAGAACACGCACACGACGAAGTTTCCCAGTGTATGGCACCTCTAACTCATGCGTCTTCATAACCAAGTAAAAATAAGATTTATTCATTGTCAGAAAACTCTCTATATTCGAAATTTAGTTCTATTATACCATATTTTAAAAGAAAAAGAGCCCCTATAATGGGGACTCTTTACACTTTTTTAATGATTGAATAGCTAAACTCTTAGTAGTTTGCGATATCAAATACTGTTGATTTCACACGAGTCATAGCTTCGATAGAGTATTTCACACCTTGAGTTCCGGCACCAGATCCTTTAACACCAAGGAATGGGAAGTTATCTGTACCACGTTGTGTTTTGTTGTTGATGTGAACTGTACCAACTTCAAGTTGTTCAGCAATTGCAAATGCACGTGGGTAGTCTTGTGTGAAGACAGCACCTTGAAGACCAAATTCAGATTCGTTAGAAATCTTGATTGCTTCTTCAACTGAAGATACACGGATGAATGGCAATACTGGACCAAATGGTTCTTCCCAAGCAAGACGCATGTCAGTTGTCACATGGTCAAAGACAGCTGGGTAGATAAGGTTGCCTTCACGTTTCAATTCAGTTTTAGCAGTAGCACCTTGTTCAACGGCATCATCAATCAAACCTTGAACGAAGTCAGCTGCTTTTGTATCGATAAGTGGTGTAACACTTGCGCTTTCTTCAGGCATACCAACAGTGATATTACCTACCAAAGCAGTTACTTTTTCTACCAATTCATCTGCAACGCTATCCATTACAAGGACACGTTTGATAGCTGTACAACGTTGACCTGAATAGTCAAAGGCACCAGCAACAATGTTTTTAGCAGTCAAGTCAAGATCAGCATCTTCAAGAACGATAGCGGCATCTTTACCACCAAGTTCAAGCATGATTGGACGCATAGCTGCCAAACGACCGATATTTTCACCAACTGGTGTTGAACCTGTGAAGTTGATGAAATCAACTGCTTTGTGTTCAACGATATAGTCACCGATAACAGAACCACGACCTGTGATAGAGTTCAAGACACCTGCAGGGATACCAGCTTCAACAAATGCTTCAACCAAAAGAAGACCTGAGATAGAACCTTGTGTTGGTGGTTTGAAGGCAACAACGTCACCAGCAATCAAGGCAGGAGCAATTTTAGAACCAGCCAAGTTTACTGGGTAGTTAAATGGAGAGATAGCAAGGACAAGACCTACTGGTTCGCGACGAACAACAGCGATTTTTTTCTTGCTACCAGCGTCAAATGCACCACCTTCAAGTACTTCACCTTCCAAACGCAAACCTTCTTCAGCTGCATAGTGGATGATTTCAGCAGTACGAACAACCTCACCGATTGCAGATTTCAAACCTTTAGAGATTTCTTTAGAAAGAACTTGACCAATCTTTTCTGCATCACGTTCTAAGATATCTGCTGCTTTATGAAGGTAAGCTGCACGTTCAGCATATGAAAGCGCACGCCATGCTGGAAGTGCTGCTTTAGCTGCTGCGTAGACTTCGTCTACTTCAGCTTGGCTCATCGCTGGAACTGATCCAAGTTCCTCACCGTTTGCAGGTGCGTAAATAGTAATTTCGTTTTCAGATGTTTTCCACTCACCATTGACATAGTTTTTGTATTGTTTAGCCAAGATAGTAACTCCTTTTATCTATTATAAGACCTATTTTATCATTTTTTTAGAAATAATCCAAGATTTAAACGAGAATTATTCAGAAAATTTTGACAAAAAATAGTTTTAATTATTAACCTAGGTTAGCCGTATTCTACTCCTAACCAATGAATGAGTCAATTATTTTGTCTCTGTTTAGCTATAAAAAAAGTGAAAGCCTAAGCCTCCACTTTTTATGATTAGTCTACGTTAACGTATTCTTTTGAAAGTTCAAGAACTTCTTCCATTGTTGAACATTCAGTAAGCGCACGGTTAGCGTATTCTTCCATTTTAGCTGTGTCAAGTTTCTTCATCAAGCTACGTGTACGAAGAACAGATGTCGCTGACATTGAGAACTCATCCAAGCCCATTCCGACAAGAAGTGGAACAGCAGTTTGGTCACCGGCCATTTCACCACACATACCAGCCCATTTACCTTCAGCGTGAGCCGCTTTGATAACATTGTTGATCAAACGAAGGATTGATGGGTTATATGGTTGGTAAAGGTATGATACTTGTTCGTTCATACGGTCAGCAGCCATAGTGTATTGGATAAGGTCGTTTGTACCAATTGAGAAGAAATCAACTTCTTTAGCAAATTGGTCAGCAAGCATAGCTGCAGCAGGGATTTCAATCATGATACCTACTTCGATATCGTCTGCAACGGCAACACCTTCAGCAACCAATTTAGCTTTTTCTTCTTCAAGAATACCTTTAGCAGTACGGAACTCATTCAACAAAGCAACCATTGGGAACATGATACGCAATTTACCGTGAACAGATGCACGAAGCAAAGCACGCAATTGTGTACGGAACATTTGATTACCAGTTTCAGAGATAGAAATACGCAAAGCACGGTAACCCAAGAATGGGTTCATTTCTTTAGGAAGATCGAAGTAAGGGAGTTCTTTATCCCCACCGATATCCATTGTACGAACGACAACAGGTTTACCGTTCATACCTTCAAGAACTGCTTTGTATGCTTCATATTGGTCATCTTCAGTTGGGAAGTCTTGAGAATCCATATACAAGAATTCCGTACGATAAAGACCAACTGCTTCTGCACCGTTATCATTTACACCTTCAACGTCTTTAGGTGTACCGATGTTAGCAGCCAATTCGAAATGTTTTCCATCAGCAGTAACTGTTTGAGCATCTTTAAGGAGAGCCCATTCAGCTTTTTGTTTAGCGTAAGCTTCACCAGCTGCTTTAAACTCAGCAATTTGCTCTTCAGTTGGATTGATAACAACTTCACCAGTAATACCTGAAACCGCCAAAATGTCGCCATCTTTGACAAGTTCTGTGATGTTATTTGTACCAAGAACGGCTGCGATTTCAAGTGTACGAGCCATGATTGCAGAGTGACTAGTACGTCCACCGATATTAGTAACAAAAGCTTTTACGTACTTTTTGTTCAACTGAGCTGTATCAGATGGTGTCAAGTCATGAGCAACAACGATTGATTCTTCGTTAATTGTTGCTGGGTTAGGCAATTTCTTACCAAGCAAGTTAGCAAGCACACGTTTTGTAACGTCACGAATATCCGCTGCACGTTCTTGCATGTATGGGTTGTCTTCCATACCTTCAAAAATAGCGATAAACATGTCTGTTACTTCTGTCAAAGCAGCTTCAGCATTAACTTGTTTAGCACGGATAGTTTCTTTAATTTGACCAGTCATTTCTGGGTCAGCAAGAACCATCAAATGAGCATCAAAAACGGCTGCCGCTTCTTCACCAAGGCTTTCAACTGCTTTTTCACGGATAACAGAAAGCTCGTCTTGTGACGCCGCTAGAGCAGCATCTAGACGAGCCTCTTCTGCACTTGTATCTTCAACTGTTACAGTTTCAAATGACAAGTCCGGTTGAACAAGCAGATATGCCTTAGCAACTGCAACACCATCAGATGCTGCGATTCCTTTAAGCATTTCTGTCATATTCTTATGCCAATCCTTCTTTTGTCATTGTTTCTGCGATTGCTGCGATTGCGTCATCAGCATCAGCACCTTCTGCAGAGATAGTTACGTCAGCACCTTGACCAACACCAAGGCTCATAACACCCATGATAGATTTAAGGTTAACTGCTTTACCTTTGTAGTCAAGAGTGATATCTGAAGCAAATTTGCTAGCTGTTTGAACAAGCAAAGTAGCTGGACGTGCGTGGATACCTGTTTCTGCAACAATGTGGAAATCTTTAGAAGCCATAATGGATTCTCCTTCTTCATTTGGAATATTTGAGTTATCAATGATAACCCTTACAATTTAGAATTATAACATAGCTAATTGAGATTAGCAAGGTTAAAACGCACTTTCTACAAGTTTTTCGAAAGCTTGTCTCTCATTTTACTGGTCATTTTCATTTTTCAAAACATAAGCAAATACTAGTCTCTAGTTATTTACAACATTTTCAGAAAATTTCTTTCAAGATGTTTTCAATCGTTAATTTTCATTTTCGAGCAAAAACAATCACATAATTGAAAGAATTTGATTGCTAAAGGCACTCGTTGAATAAGCTTGTTTCCCAAATGCTAAGTCAGCTGTAAAGATATCAGCTTTAAATGTCTTCTCAATAGCACTTGTAATCAGTTGAGCTGCCTCAGTCCAACCAATATATTCTAGAAGCATGCAACCAGATAATAGAACTGAGCAAGGATTAGCCTTATCTTGATCCGCGATATCTGGAGCTGTTCCATGTGTTGCTTCAAAAATAGCATGACCTGTTTGATAGTTAATGTTGGCTCCAGGGGAGATGCCGATACCACCAACTTGTGCAGCCAAGGCATCACTGGCATAATCACCATTTAAGTTTGTTAAGGCAACAACATCAAATTTTTCTGGATTTAAAAGAATCTGTTGGAGAAAGTTATCAGCGATTATATCATTAATCTCTAAACGACCAGCCAGCAATTCTTCTTTATAGTCTTCCTGAGCTACTTCATAACCCCATTTACGGAAGCCACCTTCTGTGAATTTTTGAATATTTCCTTTATGAACCAATGTCACTTTCTTTAGATTGTTCTTGAGAGCATAGTCGATAGCCGAGCGAATGAGACGTTTACTTCCTTCTATTGAAATTGGCTTGATTCCGATACTACTTGATTCTGGGAAGCGAATTTTATTAACATTCATTTCTGTCTGGAGAAACTCAATCACGCGCTTGACATCTGCCGTTCCTGCTTCCCATTCAATACCCGCATAAATATCTTCAGTATTTTCACGGAAAATAGTAATATTCGTTTTTTCTGGTTCCTTAAGTGGGCTTGCTACTCCGTCAAAGTAACGAACAGGTCTAACACAAGCGTAGAGATCAAGTTCTTGACGTAAAGCTACATTTAATGAACGGATACCACCACCTACTGGCGTCTCAAGCGGTCCCTTAATAGCTACTAAACTTTCTCGAATAGCCTCCAAGGTTTCGTTCGGCAACCATTCACCTGTTTTGTCATAAGCCTTCTTACCGGCTAAAAGCTCTTGCCACTCAATATGGCGCTTTCCTTCATAGGCTACTTCTACTGCTTTGTCAAAGATTGCTTGGGCATTCTTCCAGATATCATGTCCAACACCATCCCCTTCAATAAAAGGGATAATTGGACGACCAGAAACTTGAAGCTGTCCATTTTTCATTACGATTTTTTCTGCCATATAGCTTTCCTCCCTAGCGCTTTTCTAAAGGAATATACGTCATATTTTCTTGTCCGATGTACTGCGAGCGTGGACGAATCAATTTATTATTTTTTTGCTGCTCTTGAATATGAGCAATCCAGCCGGCAACACGACTCATAGCAAAGATAAGTGTGAAGATATCGCTGTCGATTCCTAGAGTATGGTATACGGTGGCTGAATAGAAGTCCACATTGGGAATCAATCCCTTCTTATCTTTCATGAATTCTTCAATTTCTTGAGACATATTAAAGAATTCTTCATTCTCAGTACCCTCTGTTAACTTTTTAGCCATATCTCTTAAGAAAATTTCACGAGGATCCTGTTTCTTGTATACACGGTGTCCAAATCCCATGATTTTTTCTTTAGAATCAAGTTTTTCCTGCAAGTAAGCATTAACATCACCAGATTCACGGATTTCTTTAAGCATATCAAAGACGCGTTCATTAGCTCCACCATGCAGGGGACCTTTTAGAGCACCAATAGCTGTTGTGACACAAGAATAGATATCTGTCAGAGTCGAGGCACAAACACGCGCCGCAAAAGTTGAAGCATTCAACTCATGATCAGCATGAAGAATTAAAGCCTTATTCATAGCTTCAATTTCAATTTCAGAAGGTTCTACACCATTCAGCATGTAGAGAAAATTAGCCGCAAACCCTAAATCTTCTCTTGGTTTGAGGGGCATTTTACCAGTACGTAGGCGTGCAAAAGTCGTAATAATTGTAGGCAATTTAGCCATCAATTCAATACTTTGCTGATAAATTGCCTCCATGGATCTTTCCTCGGCATCCACATTATAAACCCCAAGAAGGGAGACTGTTGAACGTAAAACACTCATTGGGTGCAAATGGGGACGAGACTGGATAAGAATGCATTGCTCTACAGCATCAGAAATATCATAGTTCTTACGCAACTCAGCTTCAAAATACTTAAGTTCCATTTGCGTAGGAAGATGACCATTCCACAAGAGATAAATCACTTCCTCAAAAGACGCTTTATTTTCCATAAACTCGGAAATATCATATCCCGAATACGATAAATGATCATCAATAATAGATGAAATCCTAGTATTACAGGCAATCATATCCTTAAGTCCATTAATTTCAACTGTTGTCATATTAGGCTCCCTTCAATTTTTTTCTTACAACCATTGGCAAGATACCACCATTTTTATAGTAGCGAATATCAGCATCTGCATCAAAGCGTACCAAAGCTTTAAAAGTTTTGGTTTGTTCAGGTGTTGAAGCTTTAACAGTGATAACATCATGGACACCTGGATTTTCTGAAAGGTCAAAGCTAAAGGTCTCCTGTCCTGTCAATCCAAGACTTTCAGCATTTTCTCCTTCCATAAATTGGACTGGTAAAATCCCCATCATAACGAGATTTGAACGGTGGATACGCTCAAAACTCTCAGCAAGCACTACTTTTACACCAAGCAGATTAGCACCTTTAGCCGCCCAGTCACGACTTGAACCCATACCATAATCCTTACCGGCAATTACAAGCGTATCTTGATTAGCTTCCTTATATTTCATAGCAGCATCATATATAGGTAGAATGTCGCCATCATATTTAGTATATCCCCCAATTTTTCCATCTGCTAGCTCATTCTTGATACGAATATTAGCAAAGGTTCCTCGCATCATGACTTCATGATTTCCACGACGGCTACCATAAGAATTAAATTCTTGATAATCAACACCATTCTCACTCAAATAACGAGCTGCTGGACTATTTCTAGCAATATTACCCGCTGGAGAAATATGGTCTGTTGTAACCGTATCTCCAAATTTAGCCAAAACCTTCAAATCTTTCAATGGTTTAATACTCAAATCATCTCCTAAAGCATCAAAGTAAGGTGGGTTTTGAATATAGGTAGAGTTTTGATTCCATTTATAATTTTGACTTTGTTCAGTAGGAATGGCATTCCACTTCTCACTATCAGAAAAGACACTGGCATATTCATCTTGGAAGAGTTGACGGGTGACGTATTTATCAACATAAGTCTCAATTTCATCACGAGATGGCATAATCTCTTCTAAATAAACAGCTTGACCATTGTCATCAAATCCTAAAGGTTCAGTTGTCAAATCAATATTCGTGTTACCTGCCAAGGCATAAGCAACAACCAATGGTGGGCTAGCCAAGAAATTCGCTTTAACAAGTGGATTAATACGCCCTTCAAAATTACGATTTCCTGACAAAACAGCACTCGCTAATAAATCAGTATCTACAATAGCCTTAGCCACCTCAGGACGTAAGTCTCCTGAGTTCCCAATACAGGTTGTGCAACCGTAACCTACCAAGTTAAAGCCAAGCTTATCTAGATAGGTTTGTAAGCCTGAAGCTTTGAGATAACCAGTAACAACCTTAGAACCGGGTGCCAAAGATGTCTTCACTGTTGGAGATACTTTTAATCCTTTCTCGACCGCTTTTTTAGCTAAAAGACCAGCTGCCATAAGAACATAAGGGTTTGAAGTATTGGTACATGATGTGATAGCTGCAATAGCCACATGACCTGTTTGAATTGTTTCTGAATGATCCTCAAAGTCAACTTTTGCAGTTTTTGCTAACTCTTCCTTATCCAAACCAAAGCCACGGACACCTGCTTCTCGTACCACTGCATCTTGAAATTCTTGCTTAGCATCTGATAAGAGAATCAAATCTTGTGGACGTTTAGGACCTGAGATAGAAGGTTTAATAGATGACAAATCGATTTCAACAATCTTAGTATACTTGGCTTCTTTACTTGAATCATAGAAAAGATGATTGGCTTTCGTATAGGCTTCAGTGACTTGGATATGTTCCTCATCACGGTTAGTTAAACGCATGTAGTTAAGAGTCTCGTCATCAATAGGAAAATAACCACAGGTCGCACCATATTCTGGTGCCATATTAGCGACTGTAGCTCGGTCAGCTAGAGATAAACTCTTCAAACCAGGTCCAAAGTACTCAACAAATTTACCAACCACATTTTCAGAACGAAGCACCTGAGTAATCTTGAGAGCCAAATCCGTTGCCGTTGCAATTTTAGGTAACTCTCCTGTCAGATGTACACCAATGACCTCTGGAATTGGGAAATAAGATGCTTCACCGAGCATAGCTGCTTCAGCTTCAATACCGCCAACACCCCAACCAAGAACGCCAATACCATTAATCATAGTTGTATGACTATCAGTACCAAACATAGAGTCAGGATATAGGAGCCCATCGTTTTCAATAATGACATCACTCAAAAATTCAATATTAACCTGATGAATAATCCCTGTAGCTGGTGGAACAGCACGGTAATTTTCAAAAGACTGTTCGGCCCACTTTAGAAATTCATAGCGCTCGTTATTACGTTTAAACTCTAGATTAATGTTATCTTCAAGAGCAGTATCACATCCGTATGAATCCACTTGGACAGAGTGGTCGATGACCAAATCTACTGGAATCTCGGGATTAATAAATTCGGCTTTACCACCATTAGCCACTATAGCATCACGCATTGAAGCTAAATCAACAACAACAGGAACTCCTGTAAAATCTTGTAAGATAACACGACTTGGTTTAAAAGGCACTTCAGAAATTGTCGGAAAATTCGGAAATTTCATTAGATCAGAAATGTGAGATTCCTTAACATCGACGCCATCTTTTTTTCGGAGGAGACTTTCAAGTAGTATTCGAATGGTATAAGGTAGTTCTCCAACCTTAACATCATGAGATTTTGCTGCTTTTTCAAGATCATAGAAAGAGAATGTCTTACCATTTACAGTTAGATTTGAACAGTATTCTTGCATACTTGGACCTCCATTAGTTAAAAATTTTCTTTATTCTACACTGTTTTTTTTGAAAAAACAAATAGAATTGGCATTTTGATGTTACATTATGTGACATACGTGGTTAGATGTTTCTTTTTTAGTCAATTCCATACACAAATCCTATTTAATTTAGGAAACTTAAAAAAGCCTTTAAAACACAAGATATAGGGTTGTGTTTCAATACTAAACACAAAATATTGTATTTCCTTGAGATATTTAGCTTGATTTTTCCCAATATTTTGGGTATTCTATTAGAGTTGAAAAAGTGGCTCTTGGCCACTTAAAATCTTTTTATAAAGGAGTATTTGCAATGGCAAAGATTACATTGTTTTCTAAAAACAACTGCATGCAGTGCAAAATGACTAAAAAATTCTTGGAAAAGGAAGGTGCTGATTTCGAAGAAATCAACATTGATGAACAGCCAGAAAAAATCGATTACGTTAAAAGCCTCGGTTTTACTGCTGCTCCAGTTATTGAAGCCGGCGATATCGTCTTTTCAGGTTTTCAACCTGCTAAACTTAAAGAAATCCTTTAATTATCAAGTTTTTATATAGAAAGGAACTTGTTTGCTTAGTTTAATGTTTTAACCTTAATCTACTATTAAACTGAGCCTGGTATCTGTATTATGTCTTTAAAAAATCTTGGCGATGTTTCATACTTCCGCCTCAACAACGAAATTAACCGTCCTGTTAACGGTCAAATTCCTTTGCATAAGGATAAAGAAGCACTTCGTGCCTTCTTCCTTGAAAACGTTAAGCCAAATTCAATGGCATTCAACAGCATCACAGATAAAATTAATTATTTGATTGAGAACGATTATATTGAGTCTGAATTCATCGGTAAATACGAACCTGCTTTCATCGAAAAATTGTCTGCAGAAATTCATTCTCAAAAATTCCGCTTCCAATCTTTCATGGCAGCCTACAAGTTCTACCAACAATATGCCCTCAAAACAAACGATGGCGAGTCTTACCTCGAAAGTATTGAAGATCGTGTTCTATTCAACGCCCTTTACTTTGCTGATGGTGATGAAAACCTAGCTAGTGACCTTGCCAACGAAATGATTCACCAACGTTACCAACCTGCTACTCCTTCATTTTTAAATGCTGGACGTAGCCGTCGTGGTGAACTCGTGTCATGTTTCCTTATTCAAGTAACAGATGACATGAATTCTATCGGACGTTCTATCAACTCTGCCCTCCAGTTATCACGTATTGGTGGTGGGGTAGGTATTAGCTTGTCTAACCTTCGTGAAGCTGGTGCTCCTATCAAAGGATATGCTGGGGCAGCCTCTGGTGTCGTGCCTGTTATGAAGCTTTTCGAAGATAGCTTCTCTTACTCAAACCAACTTGGCCAACGTCAAGGTGCTGGTGTTGTTTATTTGGATGTTTTCCACCCAGACATCCTTGCCTTCCTTTCTACTAAGAAAGAGAATGCTGATGAGAAGGTGCGTGTTAAGACACTATCACTTGGTGTTACAGTTCCAGATAAATTCTACGAGTTGGCACGTAATAATGAAGATATGTACCTCTTCAGTCCTTACTCAGTCGAAAAAGAGTACGGTAAACCATATAACTACATTGATATTACAGCTATGTACGATGAGTTGGTTGCCAATCCAAATATCACAAAAACCAAGATTAATGCCCGTGAGCTAGAAACTGAAATTTCTAAACTCCAACAAGAATCAGGTTATCCATATATCGTCAATGTTGATACAGCCAATCGACACAATCCAATCGATGGTAAGATTATCATGTCCAACCTCTGTTCTGAAATTCTTCAAGTTCAAACACCAAGTGAACTTAACGATGCACAAGAGTTTGTTAAACTCGGTACAGACATTTCATGTAACCTTGGATCAACTAATATCCTTAACATGATGACTTCACCTGACTTTGGTCGTTCGATTAGAGCTATGACACGTGCTCTTACCTTTGTTACAGATAGCTCAAGTATTGATGCTGTACCATCTATCAAAAATGGTAACCAACAAGCTCATACCTTTGGTTTAGGAGCTATGGGGCTTCACTCTTACCTCGCTAAACACCATATCGAGTATGGTAGCCCTGAATCTGTTGAATTCACTAATATCTACTTCATGCTTATGAACTACTGGACTTTAGTTGAATCTAACAACATTGCCCGTGAACGTCAAGAAACCTTTGTCGGTTTTGAAAAATCAAAATATGCTGATGGTTCTTACTTTGACAAATACGTTACAGGCCAATACGTTCCTAAATCTGACCGTATCAAAGAACTTTTCGATGGCCACTTCATCCCACAAGCCAAAGATTGGGAAGAGCTCCGTGAACTCGTTAAGAAAGATGGACTCTACCATCAGAACCGTTTGGCTGTTGCGCCAAATGGATCAATCTCTTACATTAACGACTGTTCGGCTTCTATCCATCCAATTACACAACGTATTGAAGAACGTCAAGAAAAGAAAATCGGAAAAATCTACTATCCAGCCAACGGTCTTTCAACAGACACAATTCCTTTCTACACTTCAGCCTACGACATGGACATGCGTAAAGTTATCGACGTTTATGCCGCTGCAACTGAACACGTTGATCAAGGTTTGTCATTAACCCTATTCTTGCGTAGTGAGTTACCAAAAGAAATTTACGAATGGAAAACAGAAAATAAACAAACGACTCGTGACCTTTCTATCCTTCGTAACTACGCCTTTAACAAGGGAATTAAATCAATCTACTACATCCGTACTTATACAGATGACGGTGAAGAGGTTGGTTCTAACCAATGTGAAAGCTGTGTCATCTAAGATAGTGATTTAACGATAACAACCTCACTAGTCTTATTTACAAAATGCATTAAAAGGTCGGTTCGCCGACTTTTTTAATAGATCAACTCAAAAAACTATATCATGATTTTGAATTATGATAAAATAGTAACGACATCAATAAAGAAAGAGGTTTCTAATGGAAACTTACTACAAAGCCATTAACTGGAATGAAATCGAAGATGCGATTGATAAATCTACTTGGGAAAAATTGACCGAACAATTTTGGCTAGATACACGTATCCCACTTTCAAATGACCTTGATGACTGGCGTAAACTTTCAGCTGAAGAAAAGGATTTGGTTGGAAAAGTTTTCGGTGGTTTAACCTTGCTAGATACCATGCAATCTCAAACTGGTGTTGAAGCCATTCGTGCAGACGTCCGTACACCTCATGAAGAAGCTGTATTGAACAACATTCAGTTCATGGAATCTGTTCACGCGAAATCTTACTCTTCAATCTTCTCAACTTTGAATACTAAATCTGAAATTGAAGAAATTTTCGAGTGGACTAACAGTAACGAATACCTCCAAACCAAGGCGAAAATCATTAACGATATCTATGAAAATGGAACACCTCTTCAGAAAAAGGTTGCTTCAACATATCTTGAAACATTCCTTTTCTATTCGGGGTTCTTCACTCCACTCTATTATCTTGGTAATAACAAGCTGGCTAACGTCGCTGAAATCATCAAGCTCATTATCCGTGACGAATCTGTTCACGGAACCTATATTGGCTATAAATTCCAACTAGGGTTCAACGAATTGACTGAAGAAGAGCAAGAAAGTTTCCGTGAATGGATGTATGATCTTCTCTACCAATTGTATGAAAATGAAGAGCTCTACACTAAATCTCTTTATGATGGTGTTGGATGGACTGAGGAAGTTATGACTTTCCTTCGTTACAACGCCAACAAGGCTCTCATGAACCTGGGACAAGATCCACTCTTCCCAGATAGTGCGAACGATGTTAACCCAATCGTTATGAATGGTATTTCTACAGGAACATCTAACCACGACTTCTTCTCTCAAGTTGGTAATGGTTACCTTCTAGGTACTGTTGAAGCCATGCAAGATGATGATTATAACTACGGACTATAAGAAAAAACTAGCTGAGCTAGTTTTTTTATTGTGTTCAATACTATATTCGAAAAACAAATAGAAAAAGAGTTCAAATTGAACTCTTTTTATTTTATTTTGCTTTTACTTCAAAACCTTCTGCTACACCTTCAGCAAAGTTTTCTTCAACAATGCTAGCACAGTGATCACAGATAGTCGCATTGTAGCTACGTTCTTTGGTAGTTGGATCGATACGACGGCAACGATCACAGACATCACCTTCAGCACGTTCTACTGTGAATGCTACACCTTCAAAGCTTACAGCAGACTCAGGAGCATCTCCTTCAGCAATAGTCAATGCTGAAACAATCAAAAGTTGAGCAAGGTTAGTATTCAAACCTTCAAGAAGTTCTTTGACTTCAGCATCAGGATAGATTGTCAAATGAGCTTCAAGCGATTTACCGATAACTTTTTCGTTACGCGCTTCTTCCAAAGCTTTTTGAGCTTGGCCACGGAAATCCATGAAGGCATTCCATTTTTCAAGAAGTGCATCTTGACCAGCGAATTCTTCTGCTTCTGGCAACTCTGACAATTGAACATAGTCTTCTGTTTCAAATTCAAGATATGACCAAATTTCTTCTGCAGTGTGAGGAAGAATTGGTGTCAATAGTTTTGTAATCTTGACAAGAATATCGTAGAAGACTGTTTGCATTTGACGACGTTCAAGTGATTCTGCACTTTCAATGTAAACAACATCTTTAGCAAAATCAAGATAGAAAGCAGACAACTCAACGTTAATAAAGTTAACTAAGGCTTTGTAGATAGTTAAGAATTCAAAGTTTGCATAGGCATCACGAATAGTCTTAACTAATTGGTTAAATCGAATAGTCATGTACTGATCTACAGAACGCAAGTCTTCAAAGGCTACTGCATCAGTTGTTGGATTGAAGTCAGATGTATTAGCAATCAAGAAACGAAGTGTGTTACGAATCTTACGATAAGATTCTGATACTTGGCTAAGGATATCCATTGAGATACGAACGTCATTAGTTGTATCAACACTTGTTACCCAAAGACGCAGAATTTCAGCACCAAATTGTTTCTCAACATCACTAGGAGCAATAGTATTACCGAGGGATTTAGACATCTTTTCACCCTTACCATCAAGCGCAAAACCTTGAGACAAGAGTTGTTTGTATGGTGCAACACCATTATTAGCAACAGATGTGATAAGTGAGGAGTTAAACCATCCACGATATTGGTCTGAACCTTCGAGATAGAGGTCAGCTGGATAAGTCAACTCAGGACGGTTAACAACGACACCATTCCATGATGAACCTGAGTCAAACCATACGTCCATAATGTCAGTTTCTTTAGTAAACTCTCCGTTTGGTGAACCTGGATGTGTAAAGCCTTCTGGAAGAAGATCTTTGGCATCACGTTCCCACCAGATAACTGAACCATGCTCTTCGAAAAGTTTAGCCACATGTTCGATTGTTTCTTCAGTCATGATTGGTGTTTTATCTTCAGCATAGAAGATTGGGAGTGGCACACCCCAAGCACGCTGACGAGAGATTACCCAGTCACCACGGTCACGAATCATGTTGTAAAGACGAACTTTACCCCACTCAGAATGGAATTTAACTTTTTCAATCTCATCCAAAATCTCTTGACGGAATTTAGAAACAGAGGCAAACCATTGTGGCACAGCCCGCCAAATGATTGGTTTCTTCGTACGCCAGTCAAATGGGTATGAGTGTGAGATTTCTTCTTTAGCAAGGAGCAAATCACCAAGTTTTTCCATAACGATTGGCGCCACTTTATCGTAGAACTGACCTTCAAAATCAGGGCCAGCATTTTCCATCATGATACCACGCTCATTAACGGTTACGGCAACTTCAAGGCCATTAGCAATACCTACGTTATAGTCATCCTCACCAAAACCAGGAGCCGTATGGACGATACCTGTACCTGAATCTGTAGTTACGTGATCACCAAGGATAACAAGCTCATCAACTTCTGTATCCCATGGGTGTTCAGTGACGATTTGATTCAATTCTTCACCACGGTATGACTGAAATACTTCCACATCTGTCCAACCGAACTTCTCTGAAAGACTATTAAGTAATTCAGAAGCAACGACAAATTTTCGGTCTTCTCCGGCAGGTTTTACGAGAACATATTCAATATCAGCACCAACAGTCAAACCACGTGAAGCTGTTACTGTAAATGGTGTTGTTGTCCAAACTACGATATATGTATCTGTATCTAGTACTCCTTTACCATCCTTAACCTTATTGGCATAGTAAAGTGAAGTTGAAACTAAATCATGGTACTCGATTTCAGCTTCAGCAAGTGCTGATTCTGATGACCATGACCAATAAACTGGTTTTGCACCTTGATAGATGTAACCTTTTTTAGCCATCTCACCAAATACACGGATTTGTGCAGCCTCATAGTCTGGTGTCAAAGTAACATATGGGTTATCCCAATCAGCCGAAACACCAAGACGTTTGAAATCTTCACGTTGTTTGTCAACTTGTGAAAGTGCATAATCACGACACATCTTAAGGTATTCAGCACGATCAAGTTCTTTACGTTTCACACCTTGTTTTGCCAACACTTGCTCAATTGGAAGACCATGCGTATCCCAACCAGGAACGTAAGGAGCATAGAAACCAGACATTGATTTTGAACGAACAATGATATCCTTAGAAATTTTATTCATCGCATGTCCAACGTGAATATTACCATTGGCATACGGAGGACCATCATGAAGAGTGAAGTGAGGTTTACCTTGGTTCAACTCTTGACGACGTTGATACATCTTAGCATCTTCCCACTCTTTTTGCCAGATTGGTTCTTTGTTAGGAAGTCCAGCTCGCATTGGAAAAGCTGTCTTACCTAGATTTAAGGTTTCTTTGAGTTTCATTATATCTCCTCTTTAAATTAATTTACTAAATAAAAAGAGCCTTCATCAAAAAGGACGAAAGCTCGTGGTACCACCTTAATTCAGAGCAAAAAAACATTTGCTCCCTCATATGTCCGTAAGGAGGACCATCCTTCTAACTTACTTAGTTCAGTTAGAATGCTTGAAAATGATAACTATCCAAATAGGGAATGTGGGACTCACACCATCTCCCACTCGCTGTTAATATACTTGGTAAGTTGTATTTTTCTTATTCGCTAATATTCAATTTAAACGTTTGTGTTTCGTTAAGATTAATTTCACCTGTTGACTCAGGTTGCAAATCAAAATCTTCATCTACTGGTGCTGAAGTTGGGAAATCTGCTACTTCACTCTCGAAAGTATCTGGAATACCAAAATCAACAGGAGTTGAAACCACTTCGTTTGTTTCATCAACTTCTGGACTAGAGAAATCTTCAACTTGCTTATTACTTTCAGCAACACGACGTTGAAGTTCAGCCATTTCATCAGGAGTGAATTGACGAGTTGCATCAAATGAAGCTGCATCATTTGAATCAGGTACATGCTCATCCAAAACTTTTTCAACAACTTCTTTAAAGGCAGCATCTGAATTTTGAAGATAAATAGCTGTTGGTTGCAACAATTCACCCCATTCTGGAGCACTTGCTAGGCTAAGCTGACCTTCAACTGCAGCCAATAGGCGTTGGTGGAAGACACGACTTTGACGTTTAAGTTCTTCCGTTTCGATGGCAACACGTTTGGCTTCATCTGTTGCATCACGAAGAATTTCAGATGCCTTAGATTTAGCTTCTTCAACCAAATGAGTAGCATTGAAGTTAGCCTTATTAATCAAGTTAGCTGATTCGTCAGCCGCTGAAGCTTTAACTTTTTCAGCTGTTTCTTGAGCCAAAATAACTGATTGACTCAATGATTCTTTCATTTCATCAAAATAAGCCAATTTTTCTTCAAGCTCTTTTACACGAGCAGCAAGTTCACGATTATCACGAACCAAATCTTCGTAATCATCTACAATAATATCAAGAAATTCATCAACTTCTTGCTCATTATATCCACGAAATTTAGTTGTAAACTGTTTATCTTTAATATCAAGTGCTGTAATAGCCATTACAGGCCTCCTTTATTTTTCATTACCATATCTGATGGTTTAAATTAAATAACTACTTTTTTCTCCGTCTTAACAGACTTTCAATAACGATTTTAGCTTTCCCGGACTTTGAAAATCCGTCTTGTTGAGCTAGTCGAAATCGACCATAACCTCTAACCGAAATCATATCACCAATCATAACCGTCTGATTAGCCTTCTCAATTTGTCTATAATTTAATTTAACTTTTCCAGAAGCAATAAGTTTTAAGGCGTTAGAACGGGATAGGTTTAGTACCGTCGCCAACACATTATCAAGACGCATACTGGAAAGTAAAACAAAAGATTGTGAATAGTTTTCTTGATTTGAAATCCAATCGTCTTTGCTTACTTCTTTTAGAGTAACCGAAACATTTCCAATCTTAGTAATCGTCATTATCGCATAACTTGCTAAATGAGAAGCAATGGAAAATTGAACACGTCCTTCTTCATCAAGAATAATATCTCCAAATACTTGACGATCAAGACCAAGTTGATTAATCAGTGCTCCCAAAACTTTTGGGTGTGTCAATTTATTGAACTGTCTCGCATAAGAGATTTCTAGGCGTTTAATTTCAAAGTCTTCGTCATCAAGCTCGTAATATTCGGGAGCAAGAATAACTCTTCCATATTCTTCAGATTCAGGAGTAGAACTCACAAAAAATTTTAAATTGTAGTAATGAGCTAACTCTTCAACAATCTGAATTTCACGAGGATTCAAGAAATCAGTTAAGTAAGGACTGTACCTTTCATCAACTAATTGACAAAATCCCCTAACCTTCTCTAGAAAAGGGCGTTCATCTAACGAGTAATGCTGTTCAATATTTTTAATATCTGACATCAGAGTAGAATAAATCTAAGAATTCTAAGTGAAAAGTTTAGTAGAAGTACAATTACCAATATTGAAAAATCAATACCAGCAAAAGATAAATTCAGGCGACGAAATGGTGCGAGAATCGGTTGAACAATTTGTCTAATGATTCTTCCAAGGCTAGTATCATAAGCTCCTGGAAACCAGGACAACAAAGCATAGACTACAAGAAGAATCTCTATCACGTTAACAACACGTGCCCAAATAACATAAAGTAATACTGACATCGCTTAACGTCTCTTCATGTCGAAGTCAAAATTAGCTTCTTGGTTGCCATGTGCCAACCCAATCTCTTCGATGTCAACAACGACATTAATTGGCGTAAGCAAATACATTGAAGAGCCAACTTTTTGTAAGTTGCCTGTAAGTACCTTACTAGCACCATCAATAAAGTCAAGACAACGACGAGCTTGCGCTTCCAACATATATTGAAAATCGATTAAAACACATTCGTTTTCAATCAATAATTCTACAATTTCCTGAGCATCTTCATACTTTTTAGGATATTTAATTGCAATTGTTGTTTTAGTTGTATTCATCTGTTGTGGTCCCTGATTTGCTTGTGAACGACTCAGAGGTAAACTACGAAGGACTTGAGTTTCCTGTAAGTCTGAATGAACATGTTGGCGACGAGGAGGGACTGTTGCCTGAGAACGCTCAGGTTGACGTTGCTGACGAGGAGGTCGTGTCTGCACAGGTTTCTGTGCTTTCACTGGACGTTCTTTAGCCTCTTCTTTAGCAGCATCTTCATAATCTGTTACTTCGTCGGTATCAAAATATGAAACAATTTTATCAATTGCGTCTTTTAATGCCATAAGGTTATTCTCCGTTCTCTTTAAAGAATGCACTGCCTATTCTGACAAAGGTTGATCCATTCTGAATAGCCATGTCATAGTCTCGACTCATCCCCATGCTTAACTGATCACAAGGAACATTCTTTAGTTTTTTCTCTTGAATTGATTCTCTAAGTTCATTTGTCTCAGCAAAAATCTTATCAAGTTCTTGAGCATCTGCATCAATTGGAGCCATAGTCATGAGTCCAACTATACAAATCTTATCAAGATTTTCAATTTGTTTTAGAACAGTATCAAGTTCTTCAGGTGAAAAACCATGTTTTGACTCCTCACCTGAAACGTTAACTTGTAGGAAGCAATTAATAGTGTGGTCGGCACGCTTTTGAATTTCCTCTGCCAATTTAACAGAATCCAAAGCATGAAAATAATCAACTAAATTAATAACATCCTTTACTTTACGACGTTGCAGGGTACCAATAAGGTGCCAAGTCAAATCATAATTTTTTAAAGCTTGATACTTATCTAAGAATTTATCAACGCGATTTTCAGCAATGTGCTTGATTCCCGTTTTAACCAATTCTTCAGCGACATCACTTGAAACATATTTGGTTACAGCAATAATATTGACATCATCACTAGAGCGATTAGCCTTATCACAAGCTTTTTTTACCGCTTGATAAACATTATTTTTATTCTCTTCTATAGTCATTATTAACGATTTTTAAAGAATGGTGGTGTCTCCAATTCATCATCATCTTCAACATCACTTGAGAATGTAGACATAGTCAATTGACTATCTAGTTGACCAGTTTCAGGACGAGAAATATTATCACGTCTCAAATCCCAATTACCAAAAGCTGACTGCTCTTGTTGAGGAGCTGCCGCTGCAGGACGAACTCCTGGTTGTGGCATTGAAGGTGTTTCATTATAGTCAAAATTTGGTTGACGTTCAAATGAAGGTTGAGAAACTGGACGTTGCTCTTCTTGAGCAACTTGTTGAGCAGGAGCTGATGGTTGTGAAGGAGTTGTAGTCACTTTACGTGGCTGAGCCTTCATACCAGATACTTTTTCAGCACGATCTTGGCGAACTCCAGTTGCAACAACAGTTACACGGATTTCATCTTTCAATGTATCATCGATTGATGTACCAAGCCAAATGTTAACACCGCTACCAGCTGCTTGACCAACAATTTCAGATGCTTCTTCTGCTTCTGTAAGCGTCATATCAAGACCACCAGTTACGTTAACGATAACATCTTCTGCACCATCAATAGTAGTTTCAAGAAGTGGAGAATAGATTGCTTTGCGTGCAGCTTCAACAATACGTTCTTCACCTGAACCAATACCAATACCCATAAGTGCATTACCTTTATTTGCCATAACTGTTTTTACATCGGCAAAGTCGAGGTTGATCAAACCTGGGTTAGTGATAAGGTCTGTAATACCTTGGACCCCTTGACGAAGAACATTATCTGCTTCACTAAGAGCTTCAAGAAGTGGTGTTTTCTTATCAACGATTTCAAGAAGGTTATTGTTAGAGATAATAAGAAGGGTATCAACTTGCTCACGCAACTCTTGAATACCTTCGACAGCAAAGGCACCACGTTTGTTACCTTCAAATCCAAATGGACGTGTCACAACTGCAACTGTCAATGCACCCAAGCTTTTCGCAATACGTGCAATAACTGGTGCTGCCCCTGTACCAGAGCCACCACCCATACCAGCAGTGATAAAGACCATATCAGCTCCTGTAAGTGCTTCTGTAAGTGTTTCTTCACTTTCTTCAGCTGCCTTACGACCAACTTCAGGTTGACCTCCGGCACCAAGGCCACGAGTCAATTTAGGACCCAATTGGATTACTGTTTCTGCTTTAGAAGAGCTGAGTGCTTGAATATCAGTATTAGCTGCAATAAATTCAACACCAGCAAGACCTTCTTCAATCATTCGGTTGATGGCGTTTCCGCCACCTCCACCGACACCGATAACTTTAATTACCGCACCTTGAACTGATGCGCTATCAAATGAAAAACTCATTTTATTTCCTCGCTTTTACTAGATTCAATTAATCAAACATACTGCCGAAAATACCACGAACACGATCACCAAGTTTTTGTTTTTGTTCATGATTTTCTTCTTCAACTGGCAGAGGTACCTCAATGGTGTTCTCAACTGGAACAGGACTTGGCTGAGGAGCCACTCGAGGTGCTGGAGCAGGAGTTCTATCAAAACTCAAGGCAGGAGCCTCATTGTCGATTGGTTTACGACGAAGATACTCTTCACCAGACACAGCCTGTTGTGCAATGATATCAACTTCTGTAAGAAGACCAACATACTCAACAAGACTAATCACATTGGCAAACATTGGATTACGGATACCAACTTGATTTGGCACGTAAAGTTTAACATTTGTCTCAAAAATTTCTTGAGCAACTTCAACCACACCTGGCATGATAGCTGTTCCACCTACAAGGACAATGCCACCAGGCAAATCAAGTAGACGTCCTCGAGTCAAGTCTTGTTTAACTCTATCAAGGATATGCTTCACACGAGCTGAGATAATCTCAGCAAGGTATTTTTCTGTAATCTCAACTGGTGAATTCTCACCTACAACTTCTACTTGGACAGTTTCTGTTTCACTTGCTTCTTCAATATCTGCATTACCAAAATTGAACTTAAGTGCTTCAGCAATCTGCATTGAAGTCTTCAAAACTTTTGAAATATCCTTAGTGATGTACTCGCCACCTTCAGAATAAATATTGGTAAATTGAAGTTCTTGAGCACGCATGCTTGCAACAGTTGTTTGACCGCCACCCATATCAATAACAGTAGCACCAAACTCACGTTCACCTTCATTTAGAACAGCACGTGTCATTGCAAGAGGAGAGATGATAATATTCTCTACTTGAATACCAGCACGTTCAACTGTCTTACGAAGGTTGTGAAGAATTGTTGTTGGACCTGTGTATATGAGACCTCTCATTTCAAGACGAATCCCCATCATTCCACGAGGATCACGAATTCCTTGGAAGCCATCAACAATAAACTCTTCGGGAACTAGTGAGATAACCTCACGCTCAGGTGTAATGCTCTTTGTCAAGGCTGAGCGAACAACACTTTCAACATCTTCATCTTTGATTTCTTTTGATTCACTTGTTACAGGAATCATACCTTGTGTAGGCTCAATTTGAAGAAGATTAGCTGGAAGCCCAACGTTCACTTGCTCAATAACAATCCCAGCTTTTTCTTCTGCTTGTTCAATAGCTGTTTTGATTGATTTCGCTGCAGCGTCAATGTCAACAATGATGCCATCTTTCACACCAGAACTCTTAACATTACTTACTCCGATGACATTCATTGATCCATCAATAAACTCAGCAACAAGAACCTTAATCGAGCTAGTTCCTATATCTAATCCTGTAAAAAAGCCATCTCTAGCCATTCACTCGACCTCTCAATCTTTCCATTCAATATCTTTGTAAACTGTATAAAAACAGAATTATTCGGATACTATTGTACCATAAAAAAACGTAAAATGTCAGCATTTTACGTTTTTTATTATTCAATATTAGCCTTGAGCAGGGGAAGTCCGAAGAGTTGTTTCTTGACCAACACTTGGTTTTTCTTCTGGTTGGATACCTGAATTTTCAGAATTAGTTTCTTCTTCAGAATGCTGTTCCGTTGATGTTGTAGTATCTTGACCTTCTTCAGAAGTTGCATTTTCTTCTTTTTTATCAGTCTTATCTTTGTCTTTCTTTTTATCCCCATCAGTTTTTGATGATTCAACTTCAGGAGTCGTTGTATAAAGTCCAACTTCCATATCTACAATACTTCCATCTGAAAGTTGACTCTTAATTTTCTCGTAGTAAGGAAGCTTAACTGTTAATTGAGAAAGAGGAACACGAATGGAATTGCCATCATACAGCTCAATCGTTAGTAAATCTGAAGTTGCTTTAGTAGGCGTAAGATTAATAATTTGAATATTATTCTTGATTTTTGTATCAAGTTTATTTAATTCTTTTACTAATTCTTCGATTTTCTTCTCGTCATCCATTTTTAAAGTGATGAATTTATCAGGTAGATTGCTAGTTGAAACCGTTCCTCCTGTCTTACCACTTTGAAGAATAGAAACATAACCATTTGTAGTTTGACGATAAGCCACGATTGGGTATTCTTTTACAGCAATATTAAATTGATTTGGAAAACTATATGTAACTGTAGCCTTTTTAACCCAAACATTAGTTTTTTCAACAGTTGATGCAACCTTTCCTTGGTTGAAAAAGACATGAGTGATATAGTCTGTATCAAGAATACCACTTGCAACTTTCACATCTTCTGGTAAAGCATTTTTTGTTCCTGATACAGTGAGAACCTTTTGTTTTGACCAAGGTGAGATAAAGAAAAGTGAAAATACGATTAGGAGTGCAGCGATAAAAACAACTAGTCCTGCAAGATTTTGTTGTGCAATTGGAATATTACTAGTTGTATTACCTTTTTTTCGTTTCTTCCTTTTGGTCTTTTTTTTCTTTTTAACCTTCTTTTTCACTGGTGGCTGGCTCTCATTTGAAGTCGCTTCTTGTGAACGAACGACCTTTCCATTCGCAAATTCTTCAGAATCTTCGGTTTCTTTTTTTCTCAAAAATTCGAGATTTCTCTTCTGCCACTCTGTGAGAACTTGTTTTTCTTGTGATTCTTGATCCTTTTTTGCCATGAAATTCCTTTATTTTTTTGAAATACTAGTCACTAATAGGTTATAAAAATCATCAGGAGAAGTGATTTCCTCAGATTTAGCCATAGCTTCTTTGTAAGTCTCTGCATGTTCAACAAGTTGTTCAAGCTCATGATTTAAGGTTTCCCAACTTAATTCTGTTTCCTGTAATTGACGTGCGTAACCTTTTCGTTCAAAATAAGCAGCATTTTCAAGTTGGTCTCCTCGGCTAGCTTCTTTTCCTAAAGGAATAATTAAATGAAGTTTTTTCATAGCCAACAATTCGAAAATCGTATTTGAGCCACCGCGAGTTACAACTAAATCTGCCGTATCCATAAGAGGTTGGTACAAATCTGTCACATAATCAACTCTATAAAGATGACGTTCTAAGGTATTCAATGAAGAGTCCCCGGAAATATTAATGACATTATATTTTTCAGTCAGCTGTGGAGTATTACTAATAAAATCATTAAATACCTTTGCACCAGCTGAACCACCAATGAAAAGGACAGTTTTTAAGTTATCATCAAACTGTTCTTTAATCTTATCAAGGGCATCAGACTGATCAGATGTTGCCATCCCTACCTTTGTAATAGCACCTACATGTTTAGTCTTTGCCAATCCTTTTGATTGTTCAAAGGTCGTAAACATAGTAGTCGCAAATTTATAGGCAATTTTATTGGCCAATCCCATAGAAAGGTCAGACTCATGCACATATACAGGAACTCCTAATAATTTAGAAGCAATGACCGGTGGCACTGAGACAAATCCACCCTTTGAAAAGAGTGCTTGGGGACGAATCTTGGCAACAATTGCAATAGACTGTAGAATCCCCCAACCAACTTTAAAGACATCCAACATATTTTGCCATGAGAAATAACGACGTAGTTTACCTGTAGCAATACTATGGAAAGTCACATCTAAGCCAGATTTATCAATCTGCTCATGTTCAATCCCGTGCTTGTCACCGATATAGTGCACTTCCCATCCATCTTTGAGAAATTTTGGAATTAAGATAAGATTTAAAGTCACATGTCCAACGGTTCCACCACCGGTAAAAACAATCTTTTTCGCTTTTGCCATAGACTATCCCTTCAATTGCTCAACAGTTGTGATAAATTCGTCACCACGCACTTCGAAATTCTTGTACATATCCCAGCTTGCGTTTGCAGGGCTCAACAAGACAACATCTCCTGCACTGGCTTGATCAAAAGCAATACGTGTCGCATCTGCCACATCTTTGGCATCAAGATAAGTCACGCCCGCTTTATCAGCAGCACGTTTGACACGGGGAGCTGATTCTCCTAAAATCACCATTTTCTTAAGACCAGTAATGTCAGGAATGAGTTCATCAAATTCATTACCACGGTCCAAACCACCGGCAATCAAAATGACTTTGCTATTATCAAAACCAGAAAGTGCTTTTTGTGTCGCTAAAATGTTTGTTGACTTACTATCATTATAGAATTTCACTTCATCGATAGTGTCAACGAATTGGAGACGGTGCTTAACCCCACCAAAGCTTGCGAGAGTTTCCTTGATAGCTTGGTTTGAAATACCTGACAATTTTGCTACAGCTATAGTTGCCAAGGCATTTTCAACATTGTGACTACCAGGAACGCCAATCTCATCGGCTTGCATCACCAATTCACCTTTGAAGTAGAGACCACCATTTTCAAGATAGGCACCATCTACTTTTTCCACTGTTGAGAATGGAACTACTTGTGCTTTAGTTTGTGTAGCCAATTCCTTAGCTAAATCTTGATTGAAGTTCAAAACAACAAAATCATCCGCAGTCATCTGATTTTGAATATTCCATTTAGCAGCCACATATTCTTCAAAACTACCATGATAGTCAATATGTGTCGGCATCAAGTTAGTAATCACAGCAATATGTGGATGGAAGCTGTCAATCCCCATCAATTGGAAAGAAGACAATTCCATAACTAAGGTATCTTGAGCAGTAACTGACTGTGCAACTTCTGACGCAGGGAAACCGATATTTCCAGACAAGACACCCGATTTGCCACCATGGTTTAGGACATCAGCAATCATAGTTGTCGTTGTTGTCTTACCATTTGAGCCTGTAATACCGATAATAGGTGCTTCAGATACTAGGTAAGCTAATTCCACTTCAGTCCAAACAGGAATGCCTTTTTCAAGTGCACGAGCTACCATTGGATTGTCATAACGAATTCCAGGATTTTTCACCATTAATTCAAAATTTTCATCCAATAGTTCAAGAGGATGTCCGCCACAGACAACCTTAATCCCTTCTTCAAGAAGCGTCTGTGCTGATGGATTTTCCTCAAATGGTTTCCCATCATTTACTGTGACAATAGCACCCAACTTAGCCAATAGGCGGGCAGCTGCTTCACCAGATTTAGCCAAACCAAGGACCAAAACTTTTTTATTTTCAAATTGTGTTACTGATTTCATAATTCGTCCATTCTCTCAAATTGTATCATAATCATTTTACCCTTTATCCCAAGCTATTTCAAGGAGTTACCTCTTCTTGGCAAAAGAAAAAGCCAATCTATTCGATTGACTTTTAATCTCATGCTACTTATTTATCTTCATGTTCAGCTTTTTCATGATTAAGCTCTGACATAGCGAAAAAATCTTTCAAGGTGAAATAGCTCAATACAAGCATTCCCACCGTAACAAAGAACTCACCAGGTAAACTGAAGAATTTAATGATTGATAGCACTGCTAAAAGTAGGAGCAATGCTAAGGTAGCCATGACAAAGAGAAGATTCATGGTGTTTTTTACCGACTTTGGTGCAATAAAGAAATAGAATGATGCAATCAATATAGCAACAATCAGATAAAACATCTCTTCTCCTCTCTATATATTATTCAGCTTCTGCTGCTTTTTTCTTACGTTTATTGGCTTTATCACGCTCTGCTTTATTCAAAATTTGTTTACGCAAGCGGATAGATTCAGGCGTTACTTCCATGTACTCATCGTCATCCAAGAATTCAAGTGATTCTTCAAGAGTCAAGATACGTGGAGTCTTGATAACAGCCGTTTGGTCCTTAGTTGCTGAACGCACGTTTGTCATTTGTTTTGCTGTAGTGATATTGACACCAAGGTCATTTTCACGAGCATTTTCACCAACAATCATACCTTCATAAACTTCAGTACCTGGGTTAACAAAGATTGTACCACGTTCTTCGATACGCATGATTGAGTAAGTTGTCGCTTTACCTGTATCGATAGAAACAAGGGCACCACGGTGACGGCCACCAATTTCACCAGCAACAACTGGCAAGTATTGGTCGAAGGTGTGGTTCATGATACCGTAACCACGTGTCATAGACAAGAATTCAGTAGAGAATCCAATAAGTCCACGAGCTGGTACGAGGAAGATAAGACGTGTTTGACCGTTACCAACCATCTGCATATCAAGCATATCACCTTTACGTTCTGAAAGGGCTTGGATGATAGAACCTTGGTACTCTTCTGGAGTATCAATTTGAACACGTTCAAATGGCTCACATTTCACACCATCAATTTCTTTGATGATAACTTCTGGACGAGATACTTGAAGTTCGTATCCTTCACGACGCATTGTTTCGATAAGGATTGACAAGTGCAATTCACCACGACCTGAGACAGTCCATTTATCTGGTGAATCAGTTGGATCAACACGAAGAGAAACGTCTGTTTGCAACTCTGCCAAGAGACGCTCTTCAACCTTACGTGATGTCACGTGTTTACCTTCACGACCTGCAAATGGTGAGTTATTAGCCAAGAAAGTCATTTGAAGTGTTGGTTCGTCAATACGAAGAACTGGCAATGGTTCAACAGCATCAGTTGGTGTAATTGTTTCACCAACGAAGATGTCTTCCATACCTGAGATGGCAATCAAATCACCAGCTTTTGCTTCTTCAATTTCACGACGTTCCAAACCAAAGAAACCGAAAAGTTTAGTAACACGGAAGTTCTTTGTTGTTCCGTCAAGTTTTGAAAGGGTAACTTGGTCACCAACTTTTACAGTTCCACGGAAGATACGTCCAATACCGATACGTCCAACGAAATCATTGTAGTCAAGAAGTGACACTTGGAATTGAAGAGGCTCATCTGAGTTATCTACAGGAGCTGGGATGTGGTCAATAATAGTGTCAAAGATTGGAGCCATAGTGTGCTCTTGATCAGCAGGGTTATCCGACAATGATGATGTTCCGTTAATCGCTGAAGCATACACAACTGGGAATTCCAACTGATCATCATCAGCACCAAGCTCGATGAAAAGTTCAAGAACTTCATCAACAACTTCTTCAGGACGAGCTGATGGTTTATCAATCTTGTTAACAACAACGATAGGTGTCAAGTTTTGCTCGAGTGCTTTTTTCAACACAAAACGTGTTTGAGGCATTGTACCTTCGTAGGCATCGACAACAAGGACAACCCCATCAACCATTTTCATGATACGTTCAACTTCTCCACCGAAGTCCGCGTGACCTGGTGTATCCATGATGTTGATACGCGTACCGTTATAAGCAACGGCTGTATTTTTGGCAAGGATTGTAATTCCACGTTCTTTTTCAAGATCGTTTGAGTCCATTGCACGCTCATCAAGCTCTTTACGCTCGTCAAGAGTGTGTGATTGTTTCAACAATTCATCAACAAGTGTTGTTTTACCGTGGTCAACGTGGGCAATGATGGCTACGTTACGGATATCTTCTCTAAGTTTAGTCATTTTTTCCTCTTTAATTTTTATTTCAACTTTTAAAGTATACCACATTTTCAACAAAATGGCAGAGCTCAGCTGATTGTAAACGTTTTTCAACAAGAAAAAGGTGCTGTCCACCTATAATTGGTTAGACACACCTTCTGTCATTCATTAGTTATCAATTGTAAGTGCAAGGCTAGCAGCTCCAATGATACCAGCATCATTTCCAAGCTCTGCTAATTTCACTTTTGTTGTACGGCGAACTTGTGGGAATGCATAACGTGTAAAGTATCCTTCAACACGGCTACGCAAGAATTCACCAGCTGCTGAGACACCACCACCGATTACAACTGAATCTGGGTTAAGAATATTTGAGATATTTGCTGTTGCAAGTCCTAGGTATTCAGAGACTTTGTCAACGATGCTATTAGCAAACTTGTCGCCTTCGGCAGCGGCAACGAAAATATCTTTACTTGTTACTTGCTCACCATTATCTACAGCAGCTTTAATAGAAGAGTCACCTTCATATCCTTCTGCTAAATGACGTGCCAAACGTACGACACCTGTTGCAGAAGCTACAGTTTCCAAGCATCCCTTATTTCCACAAGTACATTCAAACCCTGTTTCAGGCTCAACGATAATGTGACCAATTTCACCACCAGCACCGCCAACACCATGGATCAAGTTACCATCAGCGATAACGCCGCCACCAACTCCTGTTCCTAATGTCACAAAGACAACATCAGGATTGTTAGCACCAGCACCAACCCAACGTTCACCGAGGGCAGCAACGTTAGCATCATTATCAATGGCAAATGGAATACCGAGTTCTTTTTCGATGACAGATCCAACTTCTTGAGTTTCTGCCCAGTTCAAGTTGAAAGCACCAGTGACCGTTTTATTTTCACGATTAACAGCTCCTGGAGAACCCATACCAATTCCAATGAAATCTTCTGCAGTAAGTCCGTACATTTCCAAACGGTGTTTCAAAGACTCCACGATGTTAGGGACGATGTGACGACCATTTTCAAGCGTATTTGTTTCAATCGCCCATTTTTCTTGCACTTCACCTTCTGAAGTCAAAATACCAAATTTAACAGTTGTTCCACCAAGGTCAATTCCCAAGAGTTTTTTACTCATTTTCTTTCTCCATTTCAATGCGATGTTCACGTCGTAAAATCATTTCAGCAGTAAGGTAGCTATCCTTGTCCACCAAACCATTCTGGTAGAGGGCCTCTAATTCAATCTTCATCATTTCAATATCATAGAGCCTTTTCCCTAGGTAAACTACTATGCCAAACTGTTTCAACAACTGTTGAACGTCATATAAAGTTTTCATAGCAATATTTTAGCAAAAAGCTTCTGCCATGACAAGATAGTTTTGAAAACCTTTACAGATTATTGTATACTTCAAAAAAACCTAAGTCATTTAGACTCAGGTTATTGACAATTCGGGCAAATCCCATGTAAAATCATCTGTTCACGAGTAATGCGAAATCCAGTTTGTGATTCTACCTCTTCCTTGAAAGACGGAATCGGTAAGTCTAAGTCAGTAATGTGACCACATTTTTCACAAACAATGTTTAAGTGGTCATGTCCCATAAAATCATAATAGGTTGTATTATCATTATTAACCTTGATTTCAGAGACAATCCCTTCTTCAACCAACACCTTCAGGTTGTTATAGACCGTCGCCAAACTCATCCCAGGATTGTCAGGGAGTAGGTCATAATATATCACATCTGCACTAGGGTGTTGATCAGACATCATCAAATAGCGAATAACAGCTTTACGAGATTCCGTCAACCGAATTCCTTTAGCTTTTAACTGATTTAGGACATCTTCATAAACGCCTAGACTACGTCGATGCTCAGACATATCGCCGCCTCCCTTCTTCTAAAAGTATTTTACGTCTATTATACACTTTTAGAGGAACTCTTGACAATCATCTTAACTCAAAAATGCTTATCTCAAGCCTGGAGTTTGTCCAAGTTCTGCAGTCAACATCCAGATTGTCTTATCAATTTCAGATTTAGCTGCAGTGAAGATATCATTTGAAGGAGCATCTCCTTCTTCATCTGTGATATCCAAACCAACTTGGAACAAAACTGACAAATATTTGTATGTATCAACCAATAATTGGATTTGATCAGACATTGGTTTATCAAATGTACCAGTAGTTTCAGTCAATCCTGAATTAGATGAAAATTCTACCAAAGTTGAGTATGGTTCCCCACCGATAGTAATCAAACGTTCACTAATAACATCAAGATGAGCATTCAAACTATCCATCAATTCATCCATTTTTGGATGAAGATAGAGGAAACCAGGACCACGCATATACCAATGAACTTGGTGAACAATTGAAGCTGCTACAGACAAATCAGCGACTGCTTGATTCAAAACTGCTTTAGTTTTTGTATTTGAAGTTTTTTCAGCTTGTTGGTTAACTGTTTCATTGATTGTTTCTTTAATTGAATCTACCATATTAATTCTCCTTATTTAGAATTACTATTATTTACACTTTTATTTTAGAATATTTCTAAATAAGATGCAAGTAAAATGCTTTTTTCTCACTCTTTTTCGAATAATTAGGTATGTTAAGTATTATTTATTTTTTTCTAGGAGCCTCTTTAGGTTCATTTATCGGACTGATTTGTGATCGTTTTCCTGAGAAATCGATTATTTTCCCTAGTAGTCACTGCAGCCATTGCAAGCATCAGTTGCGTTTTTTCGAGATGATTCCTATCCTCTCACAACTTTTCTTAAAATCTCGATGTCGTTCATGTCAGACTCCTATCCCTCTTCGTTACCTCTTTATGGAACTATTTTGTGGGGGAATATGCCTGCTATATTTCTATGACTTTTTGAGTCTTGAAGTAACCTACTTTCTTTACTTCAGCCTTTGTCTATCAATTTTTGATTTGAAACATAAATCCTATCCGCTTCTGATTTGGATAGTTGGAACAGTCCCACTCTTATTCATGGGCAACTACTACCTCTCATTTGCCTTGGGGATAATCCTCGCCATCCTTTCTTATATGAAACATCTAAATATTGGGGAAGGAGATTTTCTCTACTTAGCAAGTGCCTCCCTTATTTTCCCATTTTCAAGAATACTACTTATTATCGAAATTGCCTGCCTATTAGGACTAGCTTACTTCCTTCTACGAAGAAATCTCAAGGAATGCATCGCATTTGTCCCATTTCTTTTTCTAGGGATATTACTTCTTACTTTTTATTCAATTATATAGAAAAAAAGCCGATAAATTCGGCTTTTCTTTATTAGTTCATATTGACACGGTGCCACTCATTAATGACATAAGAGAGCATTCCTAATTGTTGGAGACCCCAACCGCTGATTTCATCTGAATTTTCAGTTGATCCACCAAGGTAACGTGTATAGATTGCAACCATATAAGGTGTATCTTCCATAACGATAGCATCAACGTTAAGTGCTTCACGAACGTAACCTGGTTTTTGATAAATTGTCAGATTAGGAAGATATGTCTTGTAGTACTCATTAGGGAATGACTCACCAATGTAGTGAAGGATATCCTTGTAATTATCTTGATGTTTCCAGAGATAATCCAAAACTTGGATGTAATAATCCGTTGTTGTCTTATTACCATGCATTTGAATGGTCTTCACTTCACCTTTTGATTTACCGTATTTATCGAGCATACCATAGAATTTTTCCATACCACCAAGGCGCTCCGCCAAAGCGTAGGCAGGAGTATTCTCAGAGTATACAAGAGAATATTCTTGCATCTCTGGAATAGTCATTGAACCACCGAAAGCAGCAACATAATTATCATGTTCACCTTGGTATTCATACTCAGTATTAGTAATATCAAAACGTTCAGTTAAAGAAAGTTTACCCTTATTAACCTCATCCATGACAAGCATGTTTAGTGGCAATTTATAAGTTGATCCTGCAGTCATTGGCTGAGTATCATTCATAGAGAATTGCTCATTTGTCTTGGTATTTTTATACGAAAAGGCAATTTGGCTAGACTCAATACCTTGGTCAGCCATAAATGCTTCAACCACTTGGTTCAATGTCATGTTAGCATAATCATAATACAAGCCATTACCATACATGGTATCTGCATCTGCTTCCATGACGGCTTGTTTAGCTTCGGCTGATTTATTAGTTGGAGTTACCTTTTCCTCTTTTTCTTTGTCTTCTTTTTTAGTGACTTTAGAACTAGATCCGAAGATATTTCCAATACCACCAGTGTGACCAGCTTGTTTACCACGTCCTGCTAAAGCAAGCATGGCAACAAACAGAAGAATTACCAAAACACCTAGGAAGGCTAAGATAATATAAGCTTTTTTATCATCACGAGATGATTTTGATTTAGCTTTAGATTTCTTAGAGCGCTTACTTCTAAGTGCCAAAGTTTCAGTTTTTGCTTCGTTTTCCTTGTGTTCAACTGGTACTACTGTTTCCTCAGCTGACTTCTTGTCTACTGATTTTTTAGAAGTCTTTTTAGCATCTTTTTTCGATGCTTTTTTGTTGTCTTTCTTAGCGCCTTTTTTGACATCTTTTTTAGTATCTTTAGTGTCTTTTTGGACGTCTTTTTGAACGTCTTGTTTTACCGAATCTTTCTTTTTATCTTTAGTTTTTCGGCGGCTTCCACTATACTTTTTGCTTGAATGTTTTTTCTTTTTTTTCATAACAATTATAGTTTAAGCTATAATTCACTAAAAATCAAGGAGATTTTACAATCATATTACAAAAAAATTATCCCCAATAGTGAGGATAATTTTAAACTTATTTAGCTGCTGCATAAAGCTCAGCAACTTTATTCCAGTTAATGATTTCAAAGAAAGCTTTGATGTAGTTTGGACGTACGTTACGGTAGTTTAGGTAGTATGCATGTTCCCAAACATCAAGTGCCAAGATTGGTTTCTTACCGTCTGAGATAGGAGTATCTTGGTTAGCAGTTGAAACGACTTCAAGCTTACCTTCAGCGTTAACAACAAGCCATGCCCAACCTGAACCAAAACGAGTTGTTGCTGCTGCTGTGAAAGCTTCTTGGAAAGCTTCAAATGAGCCGAAAGCTTCGTTAATAGCAGCTGCTACTTCTGCAGTTGGTTCTTGTTTTTCAGGAGACAAGAGTTCCCAGAAAAGTGCGTGATTAAGGTGTCCACCACCATTGTTAATAAGTGCTTGACGAATATCTGCTGGAATTTGTTCCACGTCAGCCAAAAGTGCTTCGAGATCTTCACCAATTTCTGGGTGTTTTTCAAGAGCAGCATTAGCATTTGCTACATAAGTTGCGTGGTGTTTATCGTGGTGAAGAGTCATTGTTTCAGCATCAATGTATGGTTCCAAAGCGTCGTAAGCGTAAGGAAGGTCTGGAAGGATAATTGCCATAGTAAAGGTCCTCTTTTCATTTTTTCTTCATTTTACCGTAAAGTGGTAGAGCTTTCAAAAATTTTGCTTACAAAATCAAAGAAAACTCCAAATTTCTAGCGGTTTGATACGATTTTTAAAAGTGCTAAATCAAACAAGTAATCTTTATCTAAAGTTCCTGTTTTTATCTGGTAATCTGTCTCTACTAAAATCTTAATCGTCTTTTTTAAGAATGCTACTGACAAAGGACGGCTATCTCTCAGTGCAAAACGAACCTGAAATTGATTGACTTTACGCCCTAAATAATCTGACAGACTTGAAACAATTTGCTGCTCACTTTTGCCTTGAGCAGATAAGAGTTTAACCTGTAAATAGGTACGAAATTGTCCCAACATAACAGCAATCAACTTAATCTCATCTTCACCCTGAAGCCGTAAATCATGAACCAATTCACGAACACTCTGGATATGGCCTCGCAAAAGAAGTTGCGTCATATCAAAAATATTATCTTGCAAACTTTTAGGAATGGCCTCAGCAATATCTTGCGATGAGATATTTCCTTCCGTTTTATACCCCTTTAGAAAAGCTAAGTTTTTTTGAACATCTGAAAAGTCAAAATTTGACTTAATCAAAAGTTCCTCAAAGACTCCTGTGTCAAATGTAAGCCCCTCTTGATGCGCCTGCTTTTGAAAATAGGTTCTAAGTTCTGCATCTTTTAAAGGACTGGCTTCAAGCACCATGGCATCACGTTTGAGAAGTTTGACTAAACGACGCTTTCCATCTAGCTTTCCTGCAGACATCAAGACAAGACGTGTTGTTTCAACAGGAGACTCAAGATAATTTTCAAGGCGCTTCAACTCTTTCTCATCCAGATACGATTTTTTAGCAGTAGTCATATCCGCGAAATGATCAAAAATGACCACCTTTTCATCTGCAAAAAAAGGCATGCTTTCTAAATCGAGCTCAGCATCTTGATAATCAGTCTCAGACATATCAAAATAAGAATAGGTTAAGTCACCCGGATCAAAACCAATTTGTTTTAAAAATTTTTCTTTTGCTTGACTATACTGCCCTAAATCCTCGCCCGCCAAGACCGTTATCATGGGGAGCTTTTCTTTGGACAGCTTTTCAATCGTTTCCATAGCAATCATGGTTTTATTATAACAGATTTTTCACCATAACAAAAAGCCCACCACCAAAGTGATGAACTTTACTTCACTAACCAGAGTTACGAAGACCTGTTGCAATACCATTTATGGTAATGTGAATAAGGCTAATTTCGTCATCGGTCAAATCATTGTTACGAAGACGTTTAATCAATTCAATTTGGATGTAGTTCAAGACATTGAAGTATGGTAAACGGAAGTCCAAACTTGCTTTAAGTGATGGACTTTCATCAAGGAAGCCATCATGTTTTTCAATAGCAAGAATAACATCCTTAGTCAACTGCCACTCATCCAAAATAATATTGAAGACACTGCGTACTTCTTCACTCTCTGCCAATTGTGCATAGTGGAAGGCGATATTCATGTCTGATTTTGAAAGCACCATGTCCACGTTTGACAAAAGTGAACGGAAGAATGGCCATGTTTCAAACATATGTTGAAGTTTCTCAAGGTTGCCTTCTTCAGCTTGGATAAAGCGATTAAAGGCAGAACCCACACCATACCAACCTGGGAACATGATACGGTTTTGTGACCATGAGAATACCCAAGGAATCGCACGAAGACCAGAAATCTCAGTAATAGTCTTACGAGCCGCTGGACGAGAACCGATATTCAAACTTGAGACTTCTTTAATAGGGCTTGCTTCAAAGAAGTAATCATAGAAATGTTCGTTTCCAAAGACAAGATCACGATAGATAACATTAGAATCATGAACAATACCGTCCATAATTTCACGGAAATCAACCAATTCATCTGGGTCTGCAATCTGACGTGTTACCATACGGTCAAGGGCAGCTGAAACAAGCATTTCAAGATTGTAGTAGGCAGCATCCTTATTACCATATTTATTACCGATAACTTCACCTTGCTCAGTCAAACGGATACGGTCTTTAATGGTACCAAATGGTTGAGACGTAATGGCATCGTATGATGGGCCACCACCACGACCGACAGTACCACCACGGCCATGGAAGAAGGTAATCTTAATACCACGCTCTTCACCGATCTTAGTCAATTCGTTTTGAGCTTTGTAAAGTGTCCAACCTGAAGACAAGTAACCACCATCTTTGTTAGAGTCTGAGTAACCCAACATGATTTCTTGGTAGTTGTTGCTATTCTTGATCCAACGTTTAACGATATCATAACCAAGATATTGTTTCATGATATCATTAGAGTTTTCCAAGTCTTCGATAGTTTCAAAAAGTGGAACAATTTGGACACGCGCACGTTCTGTATCAACCAAACCAACTTCTTTAAGAAGGATGGCCAACTCAAACATATCAGAAACGCTCTCAGTGTGAGAAATGATATGTTGTTTGATGACATCTTCACCGATATAGTCTTTCAAGAGACGAGCAGTGCGGAAGATTGCCAATTCTTTTTCAAGTGTTTCAGACTTAGGCACATTAGTTGATGACAAGGTACGAGGATCTTCTTGCAATTCTTTAAGAAGAACCGCAACTTTTTCAACCTCTGTTAATTCACTATAGTTATCAACAATATTTGCAGATTTAAGCAACTCTGCTACACATGCTTCATGAACACTTGAATCTTGACGCATATCGATTGTAGCAAGATAGAAACCAAAGACTTCTACAGCTTGAAGAAGCTCTTCGAAATCACCTGAAATCAAGACAGCATCGTCGTTTTCAAGAAGTGAATTTTTGATTGCCAAAAGATCGTCATGGAAGGCATCTGCTGTTTCGTAGAATTCTGTTGTTTGTTGTGAGACAGCTTGAAGACTTTGGCTGAGACGTTGTTGCACGTAATCAGCTACTACTTCACCTGTTGAAGCCGAACCCAGACGAACATTTTCAGAAAGGCGTTTAGCAACTCTTTCCTTGCTGAAGTTTCCTTCTTTAAAGAAAAGAAGTGTTTGAATCAACTTAGACTGGATGTAACTGAAAGCACGACGGTAAGGTTCATTTTCACGATAAACAGATGTATCTGGAGAATGTTTCGCCATCTCTGCTACTGTATCTGAAACCTTAGTCAAGCGTGATGAAAGGGAGAATGAACGGTAAAGATTATCAACTTTTTCGATATAGTAGTTGAGGATAACTTCACTTTGTACTGTTGCAGAAAGTTTAAGAGTTTCTGCTGTTACAAATGGGTTCCCGTCACGGTCACCACCAATCCACATACCCATAGTAATAGGTGTTGGATTGTCGAGTTCAATACCTTTTTCAACTGCTAAACGTTTGAATTCATGTGATAGGTTCGTAATCGCCTTAATCAATGAGGAGTTATAATACTCCATAACGTTAGTGATTTCGTTTTTAACCTTAAGTTTTTTCTCACGAATGATATCTGTTTGCATCATAATTTCTACATAACGACGCAAATCTGCATACCATTTATCCTTGTTAATAAGACCAGCCTTAACGTCACGATGCTTACGGAGAAGTTCGTGAATGTGGTTAGTCAATTCAAGCATGGTTTTACGTTGAACCTGAGTTGGGTGAGCTGTCAATACTGGCACGACATTGACATGTTCAAGAATGTCACGTGCATTATCACTTTCAGCGACAACATCAAAGGTTTCAGACAACTTACCTAGATAAGATTCATCAATATTGTTCTTGTGGTTGACTTCATAAGCCAAATCCACGTCCTCAGAGATATTAATCAAGAGAGGTAACAAAGAGAAATAACGTGATGCAACGACCATATCGTCATTCGTCATTTCTGAAATGGCTTGTGTAAGGGCCACATAGTCACCTTCATCATAAAGTTCAACCAAATGTTGGATTGTTGTGAGACCTTGCTCTCCAGCCATGCCTCGTGTTGCATCATCCAACAATTCTTTCAAGATACCAACTTCTTCAGAGATGATTTCCTGGTTGTTACTGCTTTCCAATTTGTTAAAAGCCAAACCGTATTCTCCTTACTTTATGTAGTACCCTTTTATCATATCACTTTTAAAACAAAAGTAAACTATTTTCCTTTAAATCGTCAGTTATTTTGCAATTTTCCGACTTTTTCAAACAATTTTTTAAGTCTATTTCCGAACTTTATAAAAAAAAAAACTCTGAAACAGAGTTCAGAATCTTAATTATACTTTTTTTGATAGAATTTGATTTCATCGCCATCTTCAACCTTAAGTTGGTTGGCTGCTTTTTCACCAAGTTTCCCATTAACATCAAACATCCAATAGATGCCCTTATCTTTATCTTGAGAAATACCATCAATCTCAGTGATAAAGCCATCGTTTTCTTGAACAGGATAGACCTCTTCCAAGACATCAAGCACTGTATCCCCTTTTTGGATTTCTACTGATTTTTTCTTACTTTCCTTATCTGTTTTCAAAATCAAAGTCACTTGACCTTGAACCTTAGACTGATGATTGTTTGTGCTACTAGTAAGTTTAGCTGCCTCATTTTTTCCACAGGCTGCTAGGGTAACAAGTGATAAGGCGAGAAAGATATAGGTTAATAATTTTTTCATTTCAAAAACCTCCGAAAAATAGACTGTATGAATGGATAAAATAGAAGCGTCGATATTGCATGATAGGTGTCGTAAAGTAGACCAGAAATAACAAAGGTAATCCCACTTTTAAATAGGAGGCCATAGCTGTAATCCATGAGAACCCCATAGAGAAAGGACAAGAGAGTAACCAAAGCAATCTGCCAAACAAGTGACAACCTAGGTGCCATCAAACTCCAAAGAGCCATCAAGACGCCGAAAGCCAGAATCTGATTAAAGACCCAGGGACCAAAACCAAAAATGAATCCTGAGATGGACATGGTTAAAGCCATAATCAATAGACCATCAACCAAACCCAAATAAAGAACAGCCACAAAAAACATAGCTGTAATAGGCTGAATATTTGGCAATCCTATAAATGCTGACCGCAATCCTACTGCCAGAGCTGACAGAATGGCTATTCGAGCCATTCGTTGAATCGTTAATTTCATATATCTATTATGCCAGAAATAAGGAAATATGACTAGTTTTAAAAAATAAAAACTAAAGATTTCTTGAAATACAGAGTGAGATCGTACAAATTGTAAAAATAATGTTCCTTGTAGCCTCTCCCAAATATCAAACAGTTTGATCAGGCTAAATATTTGATATAAAAAATGTACTCTCATTCACTATCCTCTGTCATCTTGATAACAATAAATAATTAAGTTCAATTAATTATGACAGTTAACTTGACTTAATTTTTGTTTTAAAGTATATTAAACTCAAGGAGGTAGCTAATGATTCAAATTGAAAATATTAATGTGTCTTACAAAGAGACATTAGCTCTGGATAATATCACCTTAAACTTGGAGGGCCCTAGTATTACTGGGATTATTGGACCAAATGGTGCTGGTAAATCAACTCTAATTAAAGCATTAATTGATATTATTCCTCACTCTGGAAAAATCCTTTTCAATAAACAACCTATTCGTCAGCAATTGAATCGTATTTCCTATGTTGCACAGAAGGCTGATATTGATTTTAACTTTCCGATTACTGTCAGAGAGTGCATCTCTCTAGGACTCTATCCCAAAACCAAGTTCTTTAAACGTCTATCTAAAAGTGATTGGTCTAAGGTCACAGAGGCTTTAACACTACTCGGTCTAAATGATCTGGCCCATCGACAAATAAGCCAATTATCAGGAGGTCAATTTCAACGTGTTCTAATCGCTCGTTGTCTTGTACAAGAGGCTGATATTATTTTATTAGATGAACCCTTTGTAGGGATTGACTCCGTTAGCGAAGATATTATCATGAACACCTTGAGAGAACTTAGGGACAAAGGTAAGCTTATTCTTATTGTCCACCATGATTTGAGCAAAGTTCCTCATTATTTTGACCAAGTTATCCTCCTAAATCGTAAACTGATTGCTAGTGGGCCTACTAATCTTATTTTTAATGAGGATAATCTCCGTAAAACCTACGGTAACAGTTTATTTTATAAAGGAGATGTAAATGATTTCTGAATTTATTGATGGTTTGCTAAATTTCCACTTCTTACAAAATGCTCTTATAACGGCTTTAGTTATTGGAATTGTCGGGGGTGCTGTTGGTTGTTTTATTATTCTAAGAGGGATGTCACTTATGGGTGATGCAATTTCACATGCGGTTCTACCTGGGGTAGCCATTTCCTTTATCTTGGGTATTAACTTTTTCATAGGAGCCATCATCTTTGGACTTTTAGCTTCTACAATGATTACCTATATCAAAAGTAATTCCATTATTAAGAGTGATACGGCAATTGGGATTACCTTTTCGAGCTTTCTAGCTCTCGGTATTATTCTCATCGGTGTTGCTAATAGTTCCACAGATCTCTTTCATATTCTCTTCGGGAATATTCTAGCTGTACAAGACATGGACATGTGGATAACGATTATCGTTTCACTTCTCGTACTAGCAACTATTACAATCTTCTTTCGCCCTCTACTCCTAACATCCTTTGATCCAATTTTGGCCAAGTCAATGGGAGTTAAAGTCTCCTTCTACCATTACTTACTGATGGTTATTTTAACCTTGGTTGCTGTAACTGCCATGCAAAGTGTCGGTACTATTCTTATTGTGGCACTTTTAATTACACCGGCTGCGACTGCCTACCTTTATGCTCATAGCCTAAAAACAATGATTCTTCTCTCATCAGGATTGGGGGCTCTGGCATCTGTTCTAGGTCTTTTTATCGGCTATAGTTTTAATATTGCAGCTGGTTCGAGCATTGTATTAACGTCTGCTCTACTCTTTCTCGTCAGCTTTTTCATCGCCCCTAAACAAAGTGGCATGAAAAAAACTTATAAACAATAAAATAATAGGATGAAAATAATATGAAAAAAATACTATCAACAATAGTACTACTACTTTTAGCGGTAGTTACTCTAACAGCTTGTACCAATAAACAAGGCAGTAGCAAGGATAAATTACGAGTCGTTACGACCAATTCCATTATTGCCGATATCACCAAAAATATTGCTGGAGATAAAATCACTCTCCACTCTATTGTCCCCGTTGGTAAGGATCCTCACGAATACGAACCTCTTCCTGATGATGTAAAGAAGACCTCACAAGCTGACTTAATTTTTTACAACGGCATCAATTTAGAAACTGGTGGAAATGCTTGGTTTACTAAGTTAGTCAAGAATGCTCATAAGACAGAAAATAAAGATTATTTTGCAGTTAGTGATGGTGTTGAGGTAATTTACCTTGAAGGTCAATCCGAAAAAGGTAAGGAAGATCCCCACGCTTGGCTTAATCTGGAAAATGGGATTATTTATGCTCAAAATATTGCCAAGCAACTGATTGCTAAGGACCCTAAAAACAAGACCTACTACGAAAAGAATCTAAAATCCTATACTGACAAACTTAGTAAACTGGACCAAGAAGCTAAAGAGACATTTAACAAGATTCCCGATGAGAAAAAACTGATTGTCACTAGTGAAGGATGCTTCAAATACTTCTCTAAAGCCTATGGCGTACCATCTGCCTACATCTGGGAAATCAATACAGAAGAAGAAGGCACACCAGACCAAATCAAAACACTCGTGGAAAAACTACGTCAAACAAAGGTACCAGCTCTCTTTGTCGAATCTAGTGTCGATGAACGCCCTATGAAAACAGTATCTAAGGATACCAATATTCCTATTTATGCAAAGATCTTTACAGATTCTATTGCTGAAAAAGGGCAAGACGGTGATAGCTACTACAACATGATGAAATATAATCTGGATAAAATCACCCAAGGCTTGAATCAGTAAAAATCTCATCTAAGAAATATTCTGTATTCTTATAATAAATCTGTTATACTAAGGTGAGACTATTTTCAAAGGAAGAGAAATGACACCTAACAAAGAAGACTACCTCAAATGTATCTATGAGATTGGTACTGAAGAAGGCAAAATAAGCAATAAGGAAATCGCAAACCGTATGCAGGTGTCTCCACCTGCTGTGACGGAAATGATTAAGAAATTAATTTCAGAAGACCTCATCATCAAAGACAAAGTCAAGGGCTATCTTCTAACGAAAACTGGTAAAATCAATGTCGCTGAACTCTATCGGAAACATCGCCTCATCGAAGTCTTTTTGGTGGACCACTTGCAATATACTTGCGACCTAATTCATCAAGAGGCTGAAATTTTAGAGCATACTGTCTCTGATCACTTTATCAATGCCCTTGACCGCCTACTCAATTACCCCCAAACCTGTCCACACGGTGGGCAAATCCCCAAGTCAGGTCAGCTCATAGAGGAAATCTACAACCAGACTTTTACACAAGACCTAACTCCTGGAGACTATGTACTTCGTCGAGTTCAGGATCAAATTGATTTACTCCATTATTTGGAAACTGTCGGTCTTAAAATTGGAGTAACTTTTACCTTGAAAGGCTTTGACCCTTTTACACAACTCTACCGCCTGAATATTGATGGAAAAGAAATTCAAATTCCAGAAACTGTTGCTAGCAACCTTTATATTGAATCAAACTAAAAAAGCGAGGCTGATAAACACCCTTAGAAGTGTCATCAGTCTCACTTTTTTTACATTTGTTTCAAGCGTTCCACCCGTTCTGAAATTGGTGGGTGCGTATAAAAGAGCTTCTGCAAACCAGATTCCTTTTTAGGATCATTGATATAGAGAGCTGCGCTAGCATCATCTACGTGATGTTGCATCGGTTCACTATGATCAAGTTTAAGCAGAGCATTAATCATACCTTGTGGGTTACGTGTCAATTCGACGCTAGAAGCATCAGCTAGAAATTCACGCTGGCGTGAAATAGCCAACTGAACCAGAGTAGCTGCCAAAGGTGCCAAAATAATGGCAATCAAGGAAATAATGAGAAGAATAATCTCCAAACCGCTACTTCCATTTCGGTCATCATCATTACGACGACGGCCTCCACCCCAGAACATCATATTGCGAGCCATACCAGCTAGCATGGTGATAGCAGATGCCAAGGCTACTGCAATAGTCGAAATACGGATGTCATAGTTACGAATATGGCTGACTTCGTGCCCTATGACCCCTTCAAGTTCCTCACGATTCATAACTGCAAGAAGACCTGTCGTAGCAGCCACAGCAGCATTTTTAGGGCTAGACCCCGTCGCAAAAGCATTCATTGAAGGATCATCGACAATAAAGACACGTGGCATCGGTATTTGTGCCACCATAGCCATATCCTCAACAACATGATAAAGGTTTGGAGCGCTTTGTTCATCAACCTCTCGTGCACCATTCATAGCCATAACGACATTGGTTGATTGGAAAATCATGGTAACGGCATAGATAAAACCGATAACTAGAGCAAGAATCAAACCACCGAAGCCTGAACCTAACCAAAGATAGCCGACACCATAACCAACAAGGCCCAACAAGAGGAAAAAGACCAGGAGCAAAAGCCAAGTCTTTCTCTTATTTCGAGCAATCTGATCAAATAACATATTAGTTACCTAGTCCACTGAAATCAACCTTAGGAACAGCTTTTTCTTCTTCAGGTGTTTCAAGGAATTCAGCAGCCTTAAAGCTAAACATCTTAGCAATAACATTGCTTGGGAATGTTTCCAATTTCACATTGTAGTTACTTGTTACACTGTTATAAAGTTGGCGTGAATAGGCAATTTTGTTTTCAGTGTTCGTCAACTCTTCTTGAAGCTGGCTGAAGTTGGCACTAGCCTTAAGGTCAGGGTAACTTTCAGCTACCGCAAAGATTCCAGAAACCTGGCGTGTCAATTCATCACTAGCACGCATCGCTTCTGCTGGTGAAGTCGCAGCTGCTACTTGATTACGAAGTTCTGCTACTTTTTCAAGCGTTGAACCTTCGTATTTTGCATATCCCTTTACAGTCTCAATCAAGTTAGGAAGAAGGTCATTACGACGTTTCAATTGAACATCAATTTGACTCCATGCCTCCTTAGTCTGCATACGGCTTTTAACCAAGCCGTTATAACTTGCAATAACAAAAATTACAAGAACAACGATAATGGCAATAATAATCCAAATCATATTTTTATTCCTTTCTTGTACTGAAAAAGAGTCAATTAAACTCTCTTTCAAGTATCTTTGATAGTCTCAGTATATCAAATTTTCAGATAAAAGTGGTAAAATGTGAGTCGTTTTACAAAAAAACTGGACAAGATGTCCAGCTTTTGTATTACTCTTTAGACGTGTGTCGTTTACCTTGGGCTAGGGCATCTGCCTCTGTCATTGTAACGACATTTGCTTTGTTGGTATTGCTAGGCATACTGTTGATGTCATACCAATAAACATCTGCTGTTCCATGACGCGCCACATAAACTGTTCGACTTTCTTCTTGTGCAGGTTGCACAGGCTCTGGCTCAGAACTTGGTTGTTCAGTCACCTGTGAACTCTCAGAACTAGGCTCAGATGGCGCTTCAGTAAATTCAGTAACCGTATTTGTCGCTGTCCCATCTGCATAATTGATTTCTGCATTTGGTGATTGGTTATCCAAGATAACATGCGTAACTCCCTGACTGTCACGAGTCTCCTTATCTCCACCAAGTTTAATTTCCAAGAGATTTCCAGAACTATCAATACCAACATACTGAAGTTCTACTTGACGAGGCAACAACTCGTCTCCACTGTAGATAGCTGTTACCTTATAGTCTAACCAATAGTTAGGGTGGAGTGCTAGCCAGTTATCCAAACGATTCTCATAATAAAGCATACCTGACTGATTACCTTCGTCAGTTCCTTTATAATTTCCAGAATTCAACCAGGCAGTCATAGGTACTAAATTCTTGCCCTCGTCATTGACACCAGAAAACTGATAGCCAATCAAATGCCCTCGATTCATTAGCCAAGATTTTGATTTACCATCACCATAATAAAACTTATAGTTATGCCATCCTACAGGATCATATTTTATTTTACCGGGACGCTTATTCTTCGGCTCGTCCTTATCTTGTAACTGTATATGAGCACTGTGGGCACGTCCTAGTTGGTCCTTCTCCTCCATGACAAACTGCTTTTGACCATTAAAAGCCAAGATACCATTGTTCTCATCCGCTTGAACCACTTGAGAGCTCACAGCCAAAGATTGTTTGCTAGTATCAACTGAAAATCCAAATCCTAAAGTAAATACTAAAACAAGAAGAGCAAATAAACAAATCCTACTATTTCTTTTTTCTTTCATTATCTTAACTCCTTAATTTTTCTTACCACTTTAATTATACAGGACCAAATCAAAGTGGATGATTAAAAATAAAGAATAATGATATTAGGTATCTTAGAGCTTGCTTAAAAACAAAAACACCCAATTTAATGGATGTTTCTTACCTATTATTTACCTGCTTTTTTACCTTGTTTTGTAAGATAAACTGTAGATATACTTAGTGCTGCAGCAACTCCGACAAGAAGGAAGACCGTTGTCGTATTAGACTTACCTTTTTCTTTTGAAGTGCTAGCTTGGCTTTCAGAACTCTTGGCCACCTGTTTTGCCTCAGTTGCTTTATCAATACGGGCGACATTCTTAGGTGTGTCATCCTTCTTGCTTTCCGCCAATTCTGACAAATCACTGCTAATCTCTTTGGCAACACCTTCAGAGCTTGTAAGTGATGCCGCTTCTGAGGCTAATGTTTCAGAGGCCATAACCGCCATAACTTTACTTGCAATCACATCCACAGACTTCTCATTCAAAAGAGAATTAAAGCGAATAGCTTCTGAGGCGAGCTGACTGCTTGTTACAGAGATTTTTAGGTCATTGTTATAAGCGACCTGACTATTTGGCGAGATGCTGACAACTTCAGATGTACGTGCTGTTGTTGGAGCTTCAGAAACTTTAACATTAACCTGACTTGTTGAACCTTTTTCAATAACTTCTGAAGAAACCTCGCTTATCGGATCTTTTTGTGTGCTTTCTGAAGTTGGAGATTTCTCTGGGCTATCAGAAGTAATTGCTACGTCAACCTGACTAGTAGATGAAGCTACTGAAGTTTCCTCATTCTTTAGTGACTCAGAGGCTGGAGCAGTTGAACTTGCCTCACTCTTTGGTGTTTCTGATGCTGAAGTCTCGGAGATTACCTCACTGTTGGACACTTCAGAAACTGGAGTGCTTGAACCTGCCTCACTCTTCGATGTTTCTGATGCCGATGTCTCAGAAACTACTTCACTAGTTGAGGCTTCAGAAGCTGGAGTGCTTGAACTTGCCTCACTCTTCGGGGTTTCTGAAACTGAAGTCTCGGAAATTACCTCACTGTTAGATACTTCAGAAACTGGAGTGCTTGAACTTGCCTCACTATTTGGTGTTTCTGAAACTGAAGTCTCGGAAATCACCTCACTAGTTGATGATTCAGAAACTGGAGTGCTTGAACTTTCCTCACTCTTTGGTGTTTCTGAAACTGGAGTGCTTGAACCTGCTTCACTCTTTGGTGTTTCTGATGCTGAGGTCTCAGAAACTACTTCACTAGTTGAGGCTTCAGAAACTGGGGTGCTTGAACCTGCTTCACTCTTTGGTGTTTCTGAAACTGAAGACTCTGAGATCACTTCACTGTTAGAAGCTTCAGAAACTGGAGTGCTTGAACTTGCCTCACTCTTTGGTGTTTCTGAAACTGATGTCTCGGAAATTACCTCACTGTTAGATACTTCGGAAACTGGAGTGCTTGAACCTCCCTCACTCTTTGGTGTTTCTGAAACGGAAGTCTCGGAAATCACCTCACTGTTGGATGCTTCGGAAACTGGAGTGCTTGAACTTGCTTCACTTTTCGGTGTTTCTGAAACTGAAGTCTCGGAAATTACTTCACTGTTTGATACTTCAGAAACTGGAGTGCTTGAACTTGCCTCACTATTTGGTGTTTCTGATGCTGAAGTTTCAGAAACTACTTCACTAGTTGATGATTCAGAAACTGGGGTGCTTGAACCTGCCTCACTCTTTGGTGTCTCGGAAACTGGAGTACTTGAACCCACTTCACTCTTTGGTGTTTCTGATGCTGAAGTTTCGGAAATTACTTCACTGTTTGATGCTTCGGAAACTGGGGCTGATGAACTTACCTCACTCTTTGGTGTCTCGGAAACTGAAGTCTCTGAGACTGGATTATTGACAGGTTTTGGTGCTGGTTTTGTTGGAGAAACTGCTGATACAGCCCCAACAATCGTCGCCTTATTGTCAATCGTATTATTAGATAAACGGATTTCTCCATTACCATTGTCACCCATCTCAAAGTTTTTGGTAATCACTGGATCAGCCAAGGTATTCAATAGCTTATTATCGTAGACATCGACATTCTTGATTGTTCCACGAACTTGTTGGAAATCAATGGCACCACGATGGAGGTTATAGAGGTCATTAGTTGTCCCTGAACGTAGAATGGTATTGTCATGAATCTTAATTCCAGAATCATTGAGGTCAAAATTGTGACCTGCAAAGACAGTGTTTACACGGATACCTGCTCCAGCAAAGACGTCCTTGATGAGGTTTCCTGAAATTTCATGCCCCTTACCACCAAAAATACCGATACCAGCCGCACGCCAGCCTGATTCAATGGTATTGTTGAGGAATTTATTATTTTCCTCAGCTGCGGCATTTGTACCATCTGAAATACTTGACCAGATAGCTAAACCATCATCACCATTCCCACGGATATTAGAGTTTTTAACTGTTGAATTCTTGGTTCCTTGGGCAAAGTTAATACCATCAGCCAAGTTATTACGGATACGAGCATTTTCAACGACAAGACCATCCGTATACTTCATATTTCCCGTCTGGTCGTAGTCTCCAATCCACATACCGACTTCAAAATGCTGAACCCAAATGTCGTGAATTTTCGAATCCTTACCAAGTGTTCCCGAAATAGCTTTGTACTGTGCATCCTCGTTATAACGAGACGTCAAGTTGGAATCCATGTAAAGATTGCTCAACTCAATGCCATTACTATTATGACCGAAGACAATACCACCACCATAGCGTTTGTCACTTGTAAAGTGTAGTTGTGTATGCCAAACACCGGCACCTGAGATTTTTAGATTATCAGCTTCGATATTAACCTGTTTATCAAAATTGAAACGTCCTTCTGGAATATAGACAGATTTTCCGCTGGCTTTAGCTTCTTCTACAGCCGCAAGTAAGGCAGCTGTGTCGTCACTATCATCATTGGCAGAGGCACCCTTATCCACGATACTGATACTATTTTCACCTTGAGCAACAGGCGCTGGAGCCTGCTCTAGCTCAATAAAGTCAATACCGTAAGGGACATTGTCATCTTTCTTCTTAACTAGAGAAATCTTATCACCAGATTTCAATTGAATATCCTTGAGGAGGAGACGTGTCTCATCAAAACGAAAACGTGCACTGGAACCATCAATGGCTTGATCATACTCATGGTCCCCTTTAAGGTACTGCCATGCTGAGTGAGATGACAAATCAAGATTACCAACGCTTGAACCATTGACCTGCACATCCAACTGACCTGATGCACCATCAGGTATTGTATAACGGACATTCAAAGCATTGGCTGGCTCAGTGACATTGAAAGTAACTGCCGCATCCTTTTTAAGAAGCTCAACATAAGTTTGGTTAGTCGCTTCCACAGCCGTAGATTCCATGTCCGTTGACTGCTGGATTGTAGCACCATTTTCAACACTTGCATTTTCTGCCTCGTGAGTCGTATAAGGCATTTTTGCACCGTAACCTTCAGTACTGTACTCCTTACCTTGACCTTGGTCCTCAGTCGCATTGGTTAAGACATTTGCTGAAGTTTCTTGAGTTTGAGGGTTGCTTGCCTCAACCAATTGATCAATGGTCGGAGTCTGTTCAGCTGCTTGAACAGTTGTTACCTGAGGCTGAACTGGAGCAATGTTGGCAGGCTGTGACGCTTGCACAGTCTCAACTGATGCTGGTTCGGAAGTCGCCACTTGTGCCCTTGAGGCTGTTTGAGGTGTCTGTGCCTGATTTGAGGCATCAGTCAAATCACTAATCGATTGTGCCTCATCGGCCTGAGCCCCTTGCCCATTGGCAAGAGCCATGAACCCAATCAAAGCTGATGCTGCCCCAATGGAATATTTTCGGATGCTGTACTTTGGTTTTGTTTTACTTTCTCTAAACAAGTTAATTCTCCCGATACTTTTTTTCACAATCTCTCCATTTTAGTTTTAAGCTATTCTCGAACTAAAAACAGAGACTCTTAAATATTTGATGTACTTAATGATGCTGTTGTTTCTTTAATCCAAAACAAACCAAAACAAATTATAAGTCATGAGAACACAAAATAAAAGGCTAAGTAATCCATTTTAACAAGGCCTTAACAAAAATGTCATATTAGAAAGTTCAGTTATTCATTTCTAAATTATAGTCTAAAAATGTCGCACAAAAAGGTAATTTCTTTCACGTGTAAGAAAGAGAAAACTCTAAACTTCCATAAAGGCTTATTTAGCAAGATTTATCGGCTAAAACAATCAAATTGTATTAAATCTGTTTTCTCAGATTTATGTCAAACGTTTGACAGTCTTTTTTAATTTTACGATTCAAAGTATTATTTTCCGAATGTTTAAGTATTACAAATGTTAAATACCCAAAAATAAAAAAAGAGACAATAATCTGTCTCTGACTTTTCAAAAAATAACTAACTTATCTATTTTTACGATTACAATGCCTCTAATTCTTCAAGCGATAGACCAGTCACATCTGAGACAACTTCTAGAGATAGACCTTTTGAGAGCATCTTACGAATCATTTCTAGTTGTCCCTCATAACGACCTCGCTCTAGTCCCTGCTCTAACCCTTTCTCTATGCCTTCTTCACGCGCTTCATTAATTGCTGTTTCCATGGTCATGTCATAATTTTCTTGAATACGTATGCGTTCATCAATCATCGCCTTTTCCTCCTATCGGTTGGCTCTTACGATAACAATCCCTCTAATTCTTCAATCGATAGACCAGTCACATCTGACACAACTTCTAGTGATAGACCTTTTGACAGCATCTTACGAATCAACTCTAAACGCTCCTCATGACGACCTCGTTCCAACCCTTGTTTAAGTCCACGCTCTAGCCCACGCTCTAGTCCCTGCTCTAACCCTTTCTCTATGCCTTCTTCACGCGCTTCATCAATTGCTGTTTCCATGGTCATGTCATAATTTTCTTGAATACGTATGCGTTCATCAATCATCGCCTTTTCCTCCTGTGTCCAGCTGGATGAATCCAGTAATGAATCGGCATGCGTGACCGCTCGACTAGGTGCCTTAGAAAATGGGAGATTTCCAAAGAACTCTAGCCACTGCCGCCCTTCATCCCTGATATGCTTATCTTTATTATACTTATCCAACTCTAAAAAGGCAATCTGAAGAAGGTTCTGCTGTTTCCCATCCTTATAGTAAGCATTCAAAGGCCTACCCGTCCGACTATTGGCCATCCAATAAGTATTAATCGGGGACTCTTCATCTGGCAACAAGGTCTTCTCCAAGATAGCTATGCCATAGACCGGCTCCATCTGCTCATACATCTTATGCGTCTGCCCTTGTTGGCGTAATTGTTGTACATTTTCCACAAGCTGGTTAGACAAATAATAATGAAAACGATTGAGAAAATAATGCTGCTTACGCACCTGAATCTCAATGATAACCTCGGTTCCATCATTCAACTTGGCTCGAACATCCACCGAGGTTGAAAAGAGCTCATCCTCGTCAAAGTCCTTTTTATGAAGCTGTGTCCCCTCCAAAATCTGAGCATCCACAACATCCAAATCCAAAATATCTCGAATAAATGCCACCGTCACCTCAGGCAGGCTGAAAATCTTCTTAGCCATGATATCCAAGGTCGGCGAGACATGCTTATGTCTTTTTTCCATCTACTTCTCCTTAGTAAAAAATAGAGGGTTGTCCCCTCTACTTTTATTATTCGGAAAAAGTTTTTAGATAGTAACCATAAAATCCATTAAGAAACCAAATAATAGTTCACTTTCAAGTCTCTAAATTGATCATAACCCAAATACTCATCATTCTGCAAGCGACCTAAAACAATGCTTGGATGAATACCAATCTCATCAGCAAATTTCTTAATCGCTTGTTTATCGAAGCAAGCCTCATCTATGAATCTTTGATAGTCTTGAAGGTCAATTAGTAAATCTTTCGCAAACTGGTCTGCTAATTCCTCAGAGAGTCGATAAGAGTCGCTACCTCCATCATCAGACGAAAAGTCATTCTGCAGAATATGGCCAATCTCATGGAAAAGTGAAAACCAAAAAATATCCGATGCTTTATTACGATCTGTTAATAACAACAAGACACTACCGTTTCCAAATTTCTTTGTTGCACCATTTAAATTGGCATTTGCTAAAGCAGGAAGTCCCACTAAGACAACCCCACACTCTAGCAAGATATCGGTCAACTCTTGAGCAAAATCCTTTGGATCTTGTCTTGTCAATTCTCTCAAAGTTGGTAAGCTTCTCTCTAACTTTCTGCGATTAAGCTTCGTGGTCGTTTTATTACGAGCTTTTTTTGAAGCCAACTCTAACATGATATTGGAATTAACGATACTCTTTTCGGTAAAATCACGTGTATTACGATAACTCACTAAATGGTTAAAAGTCACGAGATATTCTAAACTCGATACCTCCAGAATCTTCCGAAGCTCTGTAATCTTTTCACCGATACTATAGCGCTTCTCTGGAATATAGCCTTTTTGTTTAAAATACTTAAAGTCAATCATCTCACAGATTTCCTTCTCACGACCCTGATCAAGCTCTCTTTGTTCTATAATTTCAGCCACTTTCACATCATAAATGTTTTGAAGGTTAAGCCAAGTCTGCATAGAAACACCACTTAACTTGGCTAACTTATGAGCTGTCTCCTTACTAATAGACTCCTCAGCATTAACTAGCTTGCTGACAGTCTTGGCAGAGACTCCCAAACGCTCCGCAAATTCTTTCTGAGTTACGTTATAGTCCTCAATTAAGTCTTCAACATACTGACCTGGATGAAAAGCAACCAGGTCTTTGTACTCAACAACTTTTTTACTCATAATGATTGCTTACCTCCTCTATTTTCAAGATTTCGATTTCTACCGGACTAGAAAATACCTTCTCAAAATCTTCCTCACGAAATCCTACAATCAAACGATAGGAACTCCTTCGATCATCTATATCTAAAGCAAACTGTCCATTTCTCTTTCCCTTTAATTGGTGAATATGATACTTAGGAAAAGCCGTCACACTGGCCAAAGAATCCGCTACTTCCAAAAAGTTAATCAACTGGTGTATCTTTAATGCAACCTTATCCGAAAAATCCTTTTTCGCTCGCCTCAGCTCAGTGCACTGTTTCTCAACAGTTTTATTTGTATAGATAAGCTTCATAAATTCCTTTCTATTTAATTTAAATTACCTTTTTGGTAATTTAATTATATCATGCAAAAAAATAAAAACCAGCCAAAGGTTGATTGGGCTGGGATTTACTGGTAAGCAATTACCTATTCAATTTAAAAGTACAATTCTTATAATCTATTTTTATGTCCGGATCAATATTAGGAAGAAAAACGTTAAATAGGGAATCTTCCTCAGTCACTGCTTGCAGGTGAATTCCAATTGGAATCTTATCTGCCTTATTGCGATAAATAGGGCGAGAATCCATACAAACTGAACAATTCTCTACAGTTTTTTTGATTTTATCTTCAAAATTCCATTGACAGTATGAATTTCTTCCATAATCATTTTCATTACTCCACTTTGTCTGAATAAACTGAGACAATTTCCCTCGATTACTGGTATCAGACATTTTCTTATCTCCACCAAATGTTGAGGCAATAAGATGCCCCCTACGAAAAAATTTATCATAATCAGTAGTTCTTTTTAATCTATTCCAATATGAAGGAGTAACACTGTCACTTCTCTGATAATCTCCATCACCTTGTTTGATAAAATATCTTGCTCCAATCGGTCTTTTTTTATAATCTATTGAGTGTTCTAAAATATATCCTGTTTCTTCTCTTTCTCTTGGAAAACTAATCTCTGCAATATTATTATTTACAACAAAATAGTTTAATTCATTTTTTGTTGAGGAAACATTTCTACAGTATCTAATTTTTAATTTCCCTTCAGAAACTTTTTTATTTAAATGTTTTTTTCTTACTCTGAGAAGTTTTAAAATCTCTTTCTCTTCCATAAAACCTCCTCTTGATAGTTTCTTCTACTCCACCATCACCCGTCTATTCATCATCATTGAGAGAACCTACTGCATAATTATAAGGATTTATATTTTATAAATGATATCCTAAACTTCTCAATCCACTAGTCATAAATAATCTCAATAACTGTATTCGGAAAGGGCTCCATTATAAATTTCTGATATTCAGAATTATGAAACTTCCTTGATAATTCAATACATAGTTGTGTAGTCATTCTTGAAAATAGCTACGCTGATAAAAGAAATCTGAAGTCGATTCACTATTTTTACTTATCTTTGAATCAACTTGCTCTAAATAATTTTTTCCATTAATCAAGATTAACTTGTCTTTTGCCCTTGTCACTAGAACATAATGATTGTTTCTTTGATTCGTATCTTCTAAATTATAATCTTTCCCAAATCCGATAACTTGTTCAAACTCTAAACCTTTGGCAGAAAAAATTGTCATAATCTTATGTTTATTTTTAGACGGCAAAAATGCTTCACGAAAAGTGGAATTCGATAATGTTTCCTTTAACCACATAAGCTCACTTTCAGAAAATGATATTTCTATTTGAACACTAACATCTTGAATAATTTTAGTAAATAGATCTAAGTTAAATTCTTCATTAAATAATTTTATTAGCTCATCAAATGTCCTATTGAGTTCTTCTATTTTGCTTTTTCTTATTTCTAATCCACATTCTTCAGCAAAATCAAAGATTGAAAAAGTTTCATCATAAAATTTTTTAGCTATCAATCTCAAAATTAATGTATTTTCACTCTGATTCTGATCCAATGGTGTACTTGGAATAAATTCAAAATTCAAATTATTAGAAAGAAGTTCTTTTTTTAATTTTTGAGCCTCTTGATTTGTTCTTATAATAATCGTAATTTCCCGATTTAAGTCTACTAATGACGAATTTAATAATTTTCCCAATCTGCGTGTTTCTAAATCAACAATCTTTACTCGACCACTTGTCTGTCCTGATTTATAATATTTTGCCTTAGGTTCATGTATCACATTAGCATAATTAACAACTTCAAAGTGGGATCTAAAATTATGCCACAATTTTTTTTGTTCTATGTTCGTCGGTATCTTATCAAAAATATCCTCTTTTGCACCTCTCCATAAATATATAGCCTGTTTTACATCTCCTACAATAAAAATATCAATTCCTAATTCACTGTTTAAATACATAAATAGTTCATGCATCATACTATCTGAATCCTGATACTCATCAATAAAAATCATTTTATACTTATACTTTAAATATTCTTTACAGGCCTTACTATTTTTTAGAATAAATAATGCTAATTCAAACTTGAAATTATTTTTATTATCAAAATATTTTGCTAATATGTGATTATCTATTAGTTCTTTTAGGAGTAAACCATATGTTTCCTTTGAATCTTTTCTATCATATGAATTACTAAAATCCGATAAATCTAATGAGTTAAAATTATAATTAGATATGTTCAATCCGCTCAGATCTACTTCATCCCATTTAACTTCTTGTGTTCTATGTGCGTCATTAATAAAAGGCCTAATAACTTCTTGTTCAACAAAACTATCGTTTGTTGTTACTAAAAATGTTTTTTCTCCTCCTAGTTCTCTATATCTCTTTCGAATTTCCTGAGTAGCTTTTCTTGTGAAAGTCGTTGCCGCTACCGTCTTATGATCCTTAATCTCACCTAATACTTTTTTTATTTTTTTAACCATAATAGTAGTTTTTCCAGAACCAGCGCTAGCTCTAACAACAAGGCTACCATTGTAATTTAGAATATCGTTCCTAGTTTTCTGATCACTAATCTCCATTAGAAATCTCCTGTTAGTTTCTTCAAACACTCAAAAAGACTATGATTATATAGTTTCTGACAATCTTCTTCTTTTAAAAAATCACAGAGTTTAATCATTCGTATTAATTTTTGCTTTTGGAGATAAGGTACAGCATCATGATTAGTGTTTCGCCATGACTCCAAAATTTGTGGAATGGCCTCATTTAAATCATTCTCTAAATCAACTTTTGATAAATAAATATTTATATTTCTAAGTTGTTGAATTTTTTGAATTTGATTAAAATTACTTTTCTTCCACTCTTTAATTTTATCCTCTCTGTCACTTGAACTGTAATCAATATCTATATAACCGTTTTTATCTTCCCATTTTTCCCATTCATTACCATCAAGCAAGCCTACACATCTATTATAACCAATGTATTCAAATTGCTTACTACTATTCTTCGTCGTTTCTTTCAAATCATTATCAGTTTTAACAATACAAACAATACCCAGATTAATCAAAGTTTTATAATATGGTTTAAATTTTATCCCATCAACCTGTAAAATATATCCACCTTCTAATTCATAATTCGGTCGAATTTCTTGAAGAATTTTTTCAAATAATACCTTTTCAGATGGACCTTCAATTAATAAAACTCTATCAGCAAATAAAGCAGTAGTCAATGACTCATTTAGTTCACGTTTTATTTTTGAAAATTCCTCACTAACTTTATATAAAAATGACTTAGCAATTGTTCTATCCTCATTACATAATCGTATTAATGTTGCTTTATCCATCTCATATAACATTTCTGAAGAATGAGTAGACATCACAAAATATGAATAAATATCCTGATTAAACAATTGTTTCGATAAAGCAATTTGCATTGATCGGTGCAAACTATTTTCTGGCTCTTCGATTAAAAATATTGGAATAGTATTGTTTGTATTAAACTCTTTAGTTATATGATTTAGTAGTGAATAAGCTAGTATTTTCTTTCGTCCATCACCGGATGTTGGATATAACTTTTTTG